>Ga0265797_10004573_pt1 | contig 21008 bp, 30 predicted proteins | sample P2T30metagenome_FD_192433 | JGI IMG/M metagenome (GOLD analysis project Ga0265797, IMG submission 192433) | Plant litter microbial communities from East Loma Ridge, Irvine, California - P2 T30 | ecosystem: Environmental > Terrestrial > Plant litter > Unclassified | place: USA: California...
TTGCAAGTGCGCGTCAGCGTATCTACTATGACACACAGGATTCACCGCTGCTGACGATCTCATGCACGAAGACCCACGCCCGGAGCCAACCAGCCAGTAGACTTTGGCTTTTACTCACCAAGCTGGATCTCGTCGCTATGATCGTCTGCAAAATGTCGAAAAGTAGGCATTGCGCTGGTGGTATCCTGTGGGACTACGCGATAGTGGGCATAATACCCTGAGCTATACATGCCACACAAACTGGACATATCCTGTCGCTGTTGTCCAGCTTCTTGACTCCCATTCATCATCTTACCATTGTACAACAGACCATCTCTGGCATCTCCGTCAATATGGGTATCGCTCAGAAGCTTCTCAAGGTGTTTACCGACCTCTTTGTCATGACTTGGGACCTATGGCTTGCTGCTCTGAACATCCTTCTTCCCCAACATAAGTCCGGACACGTTGTTGCTGCTGGTGTTCCTGGTCACAATGGGAAATGGCCTCAATATGTTGCTCCACGCAAGGGCGATTCGAGATCGGCGTGTCCAATGCTTAACGCTATGGTAAGGCAACTATTTGGGAAATCTCCCTTGTTCAGCTCACATCCTCGCAACAAGGCCGCTCACATAGCATACAGGCGAACCATGGCATCCTTCCCCACGACGGCCGCAACATCACGTTCCGCGATCTCAAGACCACGATCCACCAGACTTTCAATTTCGCTCCCACTTTCTGCTTCTTCGTTCCGAACTTCGCAGCGAACTTCCTCAACCGCTCGTACTGGACAGGCAGGTTCGACCTTGAAGAGCTTAGCAAGCACAATGCTATCGAGCACGATGCCAGTTTGACTCGTCGGGACTCCGCGCTTGTTCCAGATCAGGGTCAGCCAGACTTCGACCTTGTCTGCCAGTTGCTGCAAGGTGCGACTGGAAGAGGTCCCAAGGGAGAGAAGCTTCTTACCAAGGCTGATCTGAGCAAAGCACTGGCAAAGAGAAGGAGCGAAGCAAGGGCGGAGAACAAACAGTACTCGGAGAGTCTGTTCCACAACATGTTCGGCAGCGCAAACTCGTCGACCATGCTTACGATCTTTGGCGGTCGTGTCGACGATTTGGTGCCAATGCTAGTGGAAGAGCGGTTCGCGGATAACTGGGAGCCAAGGATCAAGTCGCATTATGGCTTGACGATGGCAGAGTTCAATGCCACGGTCCTCCCTGTTGAGATCGGTGTGCACTTGAAACAGAAGAGCCAGTAAGAAAGGTGTTGTAGGAAGGCGATTGCACAACCTAGCAGCGCAGTACTCACTCACCAGGTGAATCGACGGCTTTGAGAATCTTGTTATTACATGATTTCAATATTTCCAAGTACAAACAGAAGCAATTGGCCTATCAAAAGCATTCCCTCGCCCAAGGCCCGACTTCGTCCGCGTGTTCACACTTTACCAATCTGCCCCGACATCATGCTGGAACCATAGTCTCAAAGTCATGTTACGGGCTGTCCACCCGCCGCGGTACATGCTTTCTCCCATTGTTTGATCTTTTCTTGACGTGGGTCAGCTACAACGCTCCAGCTACCCCATACATCGACCTCGTCTCCGTCCCATGAGTCGAGTTCTGCTGAGGCTGCACTGGTGTCCGCGAAGTCTGAGTTATCGGCAACCGACATGCGCCAGCCCTCTATCATTTTCTTTGGAGCGCTGGCGTTCCATGCGGCCTCACGACTCGGTGGATAACCCTCCCATCCCCATCATCTTTAAATATAGAACTCGCATCTGTTTCATCGAGTTCACAGCCACCATTAACTGCAGCAGCCCTTGCTGTCTTGAAAGCTTCTTCTGCATTAATGAGCGCCCTCGTGAGCTTCGAGTTGTGCTCGATCCAGAGCACATCGAATTCTTCTTGCGGTAAGCCTTCGGTACCACCAGATCGTCGCAGGTCCCGATCGTTCCAATATTGCTCGCGTTCACGTGTCTCGTCTCGGAGGTCGAACTCCCTTTGTGCCCAGTTGAGCCGTTGCTTGGCGCGGACATATTCTCTATACAGGTTCAAGGCGGCGATATCCTCGGGCGAGGTTATCACCGGATCGGTCTCCTCAGAAGCAGATCGTTCGGGTGACGAGATTTGGGATATCGCAGCCTCTGCGCAATAACGCAATGACAATCCACCAATCGGGACACTGGCCATATTATGCGCTGCATCAAATCGCCCTGATGAAGCCGGTGTGTCTATATTTCTTTCGGCAGATGGTGACATCAGCCTGGCATCGACGAAAGCAGACTCAAGATAGCAGTTCACTACTCTCTGCGCCTCAAAGAAATCTTTATAGCTCATTTGCAAGCAGGTCTGGCGATGCTCCTCATGGGCTGCCTCTTCTCTTCTGAGATTCTCAAGGTCACCGATTTTTTGCTGATCTCCGGAAACTGTTTCTCCAGTGCAGCAAACCCTTCTGAGCTCGCTCCTGTTGCTCCACGCACCAGGTCTACCTGCCGGGAATGATAGTACTCAAGCCTCTTTTCGAGCTTTCCCAGCAATGCGCTCGTTATCTCGCCCTGCTTCTGCGTTTCGCGAATCTCGTCATCAAGCTTCCGTTGCGCTTCGATGGCTTCCTTGATGCTGTCGGAGAAATTCAGATTGAGCAATAGCGCAGCACAATTATTGTCGTTCTCGTCAGACGCAGAGATTATTCGAACCGGTCCTCGTGTGTAGTCCAACTCTTTCTCGCGTTCAAGGTTGATACACTGAGATTGACGGAAATGTCTTTGGCCGGCGACTCCAGCCACACCATCGCCAGCATCTTCATTGCCGTGTTCTGATGCGTGATCGCCAGGCGATAGCCTGCGTATCAAATTCTTTGCTGGTTCTAGGGAGACTGTGACTTCGCCCTTTGCCGGAGAAGCTTTGATGGCCGACTTTCTCTTTGTTCTGTGAGCATCCTCGCAAACTCTACGAGTGAAAGTGTTCGAAAGACACTGATCGTCAACTGTGTCCTTTACAACGCCCGGGCGCCGGTTATAGGCTTGGTTCGCCTCCCGTACATGGGAACAATGAATGTTGCACAAGTCCGACAGAGACCCACGAATGTAATTTGGTACAAAACGTCCATAGTCGAACGCTACCGGGTCTGCCTCAGTATCCGCTGACTCTCGTCGGTGTGCTGTCTCACACCGTTCTTTGAAGCTGGAACGTCTGTCCACTGCACTTGATTGCTGAAATGAATCCATCTCGCGTGTTTTGGGTGTCCTGGATGCTTGTTACTGACCGCTTTTACGACAGCCTGTTTCGGGAAAATGCATCAAGTATAAGACCAGTCTTGCGAATCATTCACTTTTGCATGTGCTGTCTTGGTCACTGCTTTATGCTTGCTACAAATACTTGCCCACAGCCATGCTCCAGTGAACATCGAATTCATCCTGCAAACCCTGACCCACGCAGTTCAGCAGGCTTGCAACATGGAGCCCATTTCCCCGATGATCCCACTAGGGATCACGCAAATGACTGAAGAAACCTCGGCCGCGTCGTCACCACACCTGCGATCTAACCCAACATATCACTTTCCGGAATTCCAGCCGGCAGTGACAGCGGAGGGCGATGTCCTTCAACCATACCTTTCCGCGGACGTCATCTTGGCGAACCTCTTCGACTTTAGAGAGGGCGACGTCCTGTCTGTGCCTGTTCAAACATCCGATTTGCACCCGAACACCATTCCGGCATTCCGAAAGCACCCTGTTGACTCGCCACAGGGCCCCGTGTACATCATGAGGCGCTTAATGATTGTAGCCAAGCTGTACAACAACTCGATGCTGTGCCTGCCAATGTTCAGCCTCGGCCTCGCGGGAATCGCGGCCGTGCCACATGAATGCCGCCGAGACTTTGTCGGTGTCAAACAAGAAGGAGAGGTGAATGCGCCTGAGGGGTTTGAAGGCATCCGGCGTATCCGATGTGAGTGTTTCGGTTCGAAGACGATGCACCCTGCGTCTCTCATCCACCTGCTCGACGCAGTCCATGTTCGTTACAGCAACGACATCGTGGATCTTGGTCGCGTACCAAAGGAGAGCTTCGAGAAGCTCATGGTTCAGTTCTACGCGCGGCAATTTTCCGAGTACAGATGAAGCAAATGGATGCGACCTTCTGACTATTGATCCAAGGCTGTGGGAGAGGCACCGGATGGGCTGAGGGTGAAAGACAGCAGCTCCACGATGGAGGCTGCCGGCTTCACCTGCTATCTTTTTACTGTGATCGGCGCTCCGTCAGAGCGTCATGTCCTATTTCCAGACATCATTTCTTGAGCGTACATGTCGCTCGCTCTCCAGGGTTTATATGATGGGGTTTCTTCTTTTTTACTGTCATTTACAGTAGTTACACGGTGGCTATCATTATGCTCCATCTTTCCCGGGCTCGAACCATAGCTATGTGAGCGAAACGTAAAGCATCAGCTTCATCTCGGACTCCAAAAGATATTTTCAAGAATCCTGACCACACTCGAACACAAAGCCATGATAGTCACGAATGTCAAGCCGGTATTCCCGCTCAAGAACTGCGTGCTCGTAAGCACAAAAGTTGCATAGAGGTACACGCCTACGGCGAGAGTCTCGATTGTAGCCTCATACCATCGCCAGCTACGTATGCCCATCTCGTCGGGCATGCTGATCGCCAGCACTATCATCGGCTCGCTTGATGAAGATTGGCTATTCGCAGCAGTTGTCGATGCAGGACTCTTTACTACAGAAGATGATGATGCTCCCGGGAGGGCCTGACTCGGCGTTGTACTAGGGCTAGCTTTGTTCTTGCCGGTGGGAGACGCATTTGCGCTTGGATCCAGATAATTCTGTGTGACATGCTTTGCGCTTCGATAAGGTAACAGCATGAGCTGCGCGATGCTGAGTTTCTTGACCGCGTCGTGGGCGTGTAACTCGACACTGATAGATTTGCTCATAGCCCAGAGTATTGCCAAAGCCAAAAAGAGCCAGGTGATACATGCAAACGGCCTGATCTCCAAGTATCAGTTCATTTCTCGTCAGGATTTCCTACACTTCAGAAGCGAACTCACCACATGAAGACCAAAAAGCCGTATTCGCAGCGCCAGGTAATCATCACCCTCGAGCTGACCCTGTAGTTGAACCAGATAGCGACAGCAGCTAGCCCAAGAACGAGAGCATCAACAGCCACCGTAAAACCAGCGTCTCTCCACCGCGGACGCTTTGAAGCGGAGTCCTTTGAAGGCAGGCGAAACCTCCATTCTCGTTTCGTCGGTTCATTAGGCTTGGTGTCAGTCAAACTAGTGCTGGTGGCCCGCAGCTGGCGAAAGAGGCCAGATGGTAATCCTATTCCGAAGCAAACAGTCGCCAGTGCGCGGTGCGGCGAGAGGATCGCAAGCTGTACGAGCTCTAACGGTGAGGCGGCGATGAGAGCAAGAATGGTCGGCACAAGACCAGCAATGGTGCCACCGCTCTGGAATCCGGCTGCCGTATCTGCAGGCAGGTTGTCGAGGACACAACGCATCAGGCCAGGGCAGTGGCCTGTGGTGAAGTTGACCTGGTCGAAGCCGCCACAGCTTTGCGATATTTCCTGCGTGGAGCGATCAGTAGGGTCGCCAACGTAACGCGTCATGGCGCGCGATGTAGCGGCGAGACTGATGAGAAGCAAGCCATGGAGTGTACCACGCTGAACTGGCATATTCAGGGGATGCAAGTATTGTGATGGCACACGTTGGTCGTATGTTAAACGCCCGTTCTAGCTCATGGGAATTTGGGACAGAGGATCCAGGAATACGATTCCCTTGACAACAATCATATTAGGGCATACAGCACACCACGAAGTGGGTACTTGCAGATGAGCAGACGCATGCAGTCCCAAAGAGGTTCAACCAATGTTGATAACCGAAGGCTGAGGCGACAGGCTGCATATCGGCCCCAGCTGGATTGCGCTAGCAGCGCCACCACTACATCCACAATGCTGCCTCGCTACACCGATGACGTAGACCTTCACTTCGCAGGACTAGAAAAGAAGAAATTCCAGTGAATTGTAGGAGACGCAAGTCGCTAGTATACATACAGCGCAAAGCTGATGTCAGTGTATCTACAAGTCCTCCTCAGCAAAAACCGACCGCTTAGTCGGCACGGCAAAACGCTTATAACCCCAGAAGAACCAATCGATAAGCGCCGCACAGAGAATGAACAGGAAAATAGGCCCCGAGTAGTTCATGTTCTCTCCCGTGACAGACAAGTATGGTGGGAAAGGCAGCCAAATGATGATGAAGAGCAGGAAACAGATGGCGTAGATGTTGATGGCGTATCCCCATCGCCCGAGCGTAAAAGGACCCCAGGCTGGCTGCCCTCCTCGAATCTTGTAGATGAAGAAAGAGCCCACGATCTGGAGATAAGAGGTGCATAACGCGAGGTTGTTGAGCGAGAGGATGGCGTAGATGGCGGATGTGGATGCGATGTTGATGAGCATGAGCAGGAACACGATTGTCAGGACGAGGCAGAGAGCGTTCAGAGGAATGCGGAGAGTCGGGTGTCTAATTAACAGTCAGCATGGCCAAATACCATCTTGAAGACATGACAGGCCTCGAGAATCCTGCCCATAATTACTTACACGCGCCCGAAGAAGTCCGGGAAAGGCAACCCACGATCACGCGCAAACGCCCACGTCAAGCGCGAGACGGATGCCAGGGATGAAAAGAGAGCGACAAGGCCGTTCCAGGAAAGCATGACCATCAGCGCTGTCGCGCCGGCATTCGAGCCTGTCGCCTGACGCAAAATCTCAATGACAGGGTATCCAGTGGGAGAGTTGAGTGCCGCAACGGGATCTCCAATGCACAACAGCAGCACAATGACCAGGATGAAGGTCTGGGCGCCATTGAAGAGGACAGAGAGTACCATGCTTTGTGGGATTCTCAGCTCCGCATTCTTCACCTCGTCACTCATGTGAATGACTCCGTCAAAGGCTGTCTCGTGTCAGTGGAAAGGTCGATAACTCGAACAAAGAGCGGGTCCACATACCCGAGAGAGGAAACGCAGCAGTCAACAGACCGACACACCATGAAACGCCCTGGTTCGACCATCCACCAAACTCAAGACCACTGTACGTCTCGGAGAAGACATATTCCAAAGAGCTTCGCCTCGCCATCGTCAACAAGACAACAACCCAAACAATCCAGAAGACCGTATGCGTGATACCGCCAACGATCTCGATTGTGCTGAGCACCTTGCGCGCAAATATATTGCAGAAAGCGGGAATGGCAAGAAGCGCCCAAGTGAGCAGGGTACCGTGCCAGTTCTGCGGGACGTAGTCCTCCTTGTTCAAGACGATCAGACCTTGTGCAAGCGTGCCGACAAGGAAGGCCGGTGATGCGACCACAGCCATCCATCCGAAAACTGTTATCCATCCCTGAATCAATCCCCAGAATGCTGGCGAGCCGAAGCCTTTAGGGGCGTATAAAGCGGACCAGCGGTATTGCGCGCCGACGGTGGGGTTGATGGAGGCCATTTCAGCCATGGAGGCGGCGACTGCGAGGTTTCCGGACCAGCAGAGGAGAGTGCCGTAGACCAGGGAAGTCTGCAGTGATCAGCAGCCGCACCAAGTGTATTCCAAAATGGTGTGTGCTTCACATACCGGTCCTCCATTCAACAAACCAGCAGTAAAAGATACTGCCAAAGCTTCCCACGAGCATTGTGTGTTCGTACTAAACGCAACGGTGGGCAAAAAGTTGATGAATTTCTGAAAGGTCGTCAGCATTACGTTGGGCAGATCAAATTCAATGGTTCACTCACATCTAGCTGCCGTGTATGGACCTCGGAAGACTCTGTGTTGTTCGGTATGCGGCCTGGCTGGTCTTCTGGGCTATCGTCGTAAGCCTCGTATGAAACATTGGCTGGCTTGCCGCGATGTTGCAACTCGATCCCTTCTGAACTCATCCTGTTCCAATAAAGCTTTTACCGGGATAAGGGCTTGTCGTGCTCAAGTACTGGAACTATACAAGCTGGGAGTAGCTGTGGTGTGAAGGGAAAAGAAAGCAGCGTTGAGGCGGATCCTGAAGTGCGTGCAAGGAAGCAAAGAAAGAAAAGGTCATTAGGCAAACCACACTAACTTCACATTACTGTGGAGGATAGGTCTTGAAGAACCGAGGCATACATCGTATGGCCCATCGAGGATACCAGGTAGCGAGGGCATCTCACATGGAAGAGGTACAAGAAGGGGTTAGCGTAGGATCGCTCTTTACAGTAGCGGCATCAGATCCCGGTCCTGAACGATCGGCTAGTAGTGTATTCCTGCAGGGACGGCAGAACATTAATTGTGCATGATTCCAAGACGCTAAAGTCCAGCATTGAGCTTGAAGACGCGGATTGATGCCTTGACGAGATGTATCCCCGATCGCTTCAGGATCGCTTCAAGAAAAGCCTTCCTCGTCATATCTCATGCCCTGGGGCCTGTGAGATCAACTAACTGATGAATGAATAATTTTGTAACGCGCTTCCTTCGCTCGCTTTGGTCTTAGCCAAATGTAACGTGCGAACGATCGTGGATCGAGGGAATACACTGTTCTTTCTTTAACCTTCACTCAAGTCGTTCTGAGTGACAGTCCGACGAAATGGCAGGCCGCGACCCTCCTCCTTACCTCAACACACCAGAAGATCGTGGTGGAGTCGTCGCAGTGGTGTCGTTTACATGTATCGTTATCTCGACATTCACTAATGGCGTTCGCATATGGAATCGTCAGCTTTCCGAAGCAGCGCTTGGACTAGATGATGCGTTACTGGTGGCTGCCAACGTGAGTACAGCTGAGCGGCCGTAGAAGAAGTGCTGCTGACCATGAATGCTTCTGCAGATCACAGCGATCGTGCAGACCATTCTCATCGGTGCAAGTGTGAATCATGGTCTCGGGCGACATTTCGACACCTTGAGCGATGGCTCCATAGCTGCATACCACAAGGTCAGTTTTCCAGCATTCCTAATGGATTGAAGTGTTAACGTCTCTGCAGTTCTGTTACTCCAGCTCCATTCTCGCCATAGTTTCTATGGCACTCACCAAGTTTTCCGTTCTGCAGCTTCAGCGCCGGCTTTGTGGACTCCAGCCCGCCAGCCGGTACATCAAAGTCATGCATCGTGCTCTGGCTGTCGCGATTGTCATCTGGACCATTTTCAGCGTCTTTGCATTGGCCTTTCAGTGCGGTACTGCGAGCCCTCAGACTTATGAGCCCGTCAGATGTGCGAATGGTGTATTGTGGTATCCCGTCACAATCATAAATGCCATCACGGACGCTGCGTTGGCGTTCTCCTTCACTCCAATCATAATGGCGCTCTCGGCAAGGCGGAAGACCAAAGCGAAGGTGATTATATTGTTAGGTGCAAGGATCTTGTGAGTGCATCGGTCCCTTTGCCCATGGTCCTACGGATACTGACCTCGTCCAGAGTCTGCATCGTTATCATCCTGCAAGTCGCATCTCTCGCACAGAGCTTGACAAAGGCAGACCAGACAAGAGCTATGATGAAGCCGGTAATGCTCCAGCAGATCGTAATGAATCTCTCCATGCTGACCGCAGTCATAATTGGCTTACACAATTTCATCGGGAACCTGACCGCAGGCGGCTTTGGTGTCGAAGTTCGCGGCTCGAGTAACGGGCTTAGCAACGTAACCTCTGGGAGAACAAGGCAGCGGTTTGATGTCAGTAAAGCGTCCTCGCGGCCACACGGAGGCATACGCGCGCGCTCTTCGCACACCCCAGAGGGACGAATGTACGATGACGACCCTCACACCCGAGCCGACGAAGCGCTTCGAAATAGTGCTTGGGCAAAACACGAGGAAGGACCTGAGTGGGAAGACTCCGACGAAAGGAGCCACAGCAGCCAGGAGAACATCATTATGCAGACGGTGACGTGGCAGGTTTCGAGGCAGGAAGCCTCATCTCGTCCACCGATCGGGCATGTTGTGGGACAATCACCACCTCATGGTGAGGCGCGCGAGGCGAATGCTAGAAGCTTCGTGACGTAGCAGTGTTCATCATGCCACACACAACCACCATCTGTATGGAAATTTGGGTTCTCAACCAAGGCCACAGGTCGGTTGCACTGTCACGTTCGTGTGGCTTGAGGGTTGCATACAGTACATCTAGAGCTTGACTCCCGTGTCACGCAGGAGCTCTGGCTAACGAGTCAGCATTGAGCCCTGAACCTTAGAAGATCTCCAGTGGTCCGCACGCAGGCACACCTCACCAAAGGTTCAAAGGAGGTCAACGTCCGTCAGCGGCTGGGCTAGACTTTATCATGCCGACTTGGCAAACATATTAGTGATCTCGGTTCTGCAAACATGCACAAGGGCTCGCTTCGATGGCAAGGTTCGAAATGGATGTACAGTTGGCTATTTGCTTGATGTTGATGAGTGGCTAAATGCTAGGATAATGGCGTCCTCTTGGCGCAACTTATTACACGCGGGCTCGGCGGGGAGTCGTTAGCTTCTGCCGCGACCCTTGAAGCGAAGGAATGATCGGCATCGAACGTGCCGCGATGACTTCCACTCTCGCCCATTTGCCGGAGACAACTATCGTCCGATGATAGCAGGTAGGGCTTTCAGTCCCTTGTAAGTTGCAACGGGTGAGACCTTATGACCTTGTCTCAGCCGACTGATCCTAGAGACCATTAGACCATTCATGCTGGACACGGCATCCAGAGTAGGCCGATGACCTAGGAAGGCTTGAACTGTCAGCAGCGGGCCTTCGTGTTGCTTGAATCCTGGAACAGCAAACGCAGACCAAAGGAGACGTTTCCAGTCGACGCTGTGAATCGCAAGCACTCCGAACCTGCATCACGCTCCAGGTCGCATATAAGCCTATACATTTCCAACCGAGGGCAGCACAGTAGTTGTGCAAAGCGACAGGTCCAGCACGTGCGCGCCTAGCTGCATGCAGGCCGACCAGGTATCCAACGGCTCGCAGTGGGCAGTGGATCGTGACGCTGGCGAGATTAGACCTCCGGAAGGACTGGAGGGTTGGTGTCATAACCGATGCGTTCTGTATCGCTCGCTTCTCTTTTTGTACCGCTCTGGAGCATGATGCCCACCCAGGTGGGTAAGTCTGTCTCTGCCCGCACATCGAGATGTGGCCATGGACGGCTGAGGCCATGCCATATACCTTTATACCAAGAACCAGTCGATCAAGTATTCAAGCGTTCCTAGTAGTATTCTAACCAGCGACCAACTTTGCGCGCCGTCGAGTGCGACCGTCACTTGAGATGCCGCTTTCTATGGCATTGCAAGCTGGGTGGCTTGAACTAATGATGGCAGTCGTCGCAACATTGACCTTGGTACGTGGCCTCAATGCAACCACCATCTGCTGCTTCTTGTTGTTGACTCGTTGGAAAATTTCCAGCTTACAATCAGCACTGTCTGCTATCGCCTCACGCTGCATCCGCTCGCCAAATATCCCGGGCCTCTGCTCGCCAGGCTGACAGACTGGGTGGGGACTTACCAAACTCTGGACGGCGACCGGCATTACATCCAGCTGGAAGACCACCGGAAGCATGGTATGTAGCAATTATCGTCGACTTCAACCAGCGCTTAGACGCCATACTAAAGCATAGCAAGGCCCTATCGTCCGCATCGGCCCCAACACGCTCTCATTCAACACCGTAAGTGCCGTAAGAGAAATCTACGCAAATCGACAGGGCAATACCAGGAAAGCACCATGGTATACAGTCATCGAGGCATCAGCAGGAAGCGCAAACAGCATCCACGCCGAAACGGATCGGAGCATCCATGCCGCTCACCGACGGGTGATGGAGCATGCCTTCACAGAGAAATCTCTACGATCGTCTCAGATGTATCTGATTCAGAACGTGAAGACTTTCCAGGATGTCGTTCTCCAGAGTAGCAAAGATGGCAAAGACTGGTCGCAGCCGTTCAACATGTCGCAGTGGTCCACGTATCTGAACTACGATATCATGGGCGACCTGGTGTTCGGTAGACGGTTTGATCTCATGACGAGCGATTCACATCGCTTCGTGGCGAAATTGATCATGAACAGCACTGCCTTCATATACACAGTGAGTCCCATCGCCACATATACCACACGCCCCTCCAGATATACTGACAACCAGCAGTTCGCATCCCTACCTCTCAAAGCCATCTCTCGCCGCGTCCTCTCAAGCGGGATCCTCAGCCTACCCATCATCGGCGGCGACATGGCCACCGACGACAAAAGATTCTTCCAGTACGCCGAAGGAATCCTAGGCGAGCGCATCGCAGCCGAAGGCAAAGGAGCCGAAGCCAGAAACGACATAATGCACCACCTGCTTCAGGCAACAGACCCAGTGACAGGAAAAGGCTTCAGCCGTGAGCAACTGAACGTCGAAAGCAGCCTCTTAATCGCCGCCGGCGCGGACACGACATCGGTCACGCTGGCCGCGGCGTTCTTCTACCTCTTGCACAACCCCTCTGTTATGCATAAGTTGGTGGATGAAGTGCGATCAGCCTACACCACCGAGGAGATGGAGCAGATCACTCCCGCAAAGCTAGTCACCCTACCCTACCTGCGCGCAGTCATAGACGAATCCCTCCGCCTCTCACCACCCGTCCCCTCCCTCCTCCCACGAGAAGTACTCAAAGGCGGCATCGCCATCGACGGCCACTACATCCCCGCGGGCACCATCGTAGGTGTCTCCGCCTACGCCATCCACCGAAACCCAGAATACTTCCCCGAGCCCGACACTTTCTACCCTGAACGCTGGATAGCGAGCGAAAGCGAAAGCGACACCGAGAAGTCTTCCTTACCAAACATCCCACGCACGCGACAAGCCGTTTCCCTCGCCCGCCAGGCCTTCTCGTCTTTCTCGCAAGGCGCGCGGGGCTGTATTGGTCGGCAATTGGCATACTATGAGCTGCACACTGCTCTGGCGTTGACACTACATCGCTTTGATATCCGCCTTACTCAGACTGAAGATAGCACTGATTGGCGAAAGGGGTTCCCGGATGTGATTGATCCTGTAAAGCGTGTAGGAAAGGGAAAGTCGGCGTGGAGAAAGGAAGGGGAGTTTCAACTTTACGATCGATTTTTGAGTGATCGGAACGGGCCGATGGTTGAGTTCAGGGAGAGAGTTTGAAGTATTGGTTGATGCTATGGGAGGCACCACAATATCTCAACAATTCGTGGATATAGAAACGAGTCATACGGAGATAGCCACTTCGGGCGGCATACTGGAAAGCTCGTGACACGCAATTTCAGCATAACAAAGCGTTTTCATTCAGTTGTAGTGTGGTCTGTCTGTAGCCTGTTTGACCGCACAATATGCAGAACCTGTCGAAGTCTGCGTCGATGCGACCATGTAAGAAGTCGAAGCGGTGGGTTTATAGCCCACCCGAGGACATCATAGGCCAAATGCTTTGACGCTCGTATAACAACGCAAAGCGAAATCTGGCCTCTCAATGAATCGTATCGGAATTGAGGCCGGAGTGGCAATTGCACCAGTGTTTGCATCCAGATGTTGGAGTCGAAGGGTGAAGTGACGTACCGATTCTTCTATCATACTTCAGCATGCGATTTGGGCGAAAAATCACAGTCAAGCAAGCAAAAGGGTATTAATGTTCAAATTGGCAAGAAATGAGAGGCGAAATGCTCTAGCATTGTTCGAGCATTGTAACCCTACCATATCTATTTTGTGTGCAGGGCGACGTTTCAAATAATCTCCCTCAAAGTGGCGTGGGCGGCTGCCTCTTCCTGTAGCATGCGCTGGCATCAAAGCTTGCCTGCAACGATCGTGGTTCTCGTCATGTATCGATCGCTCAGTCGAACTGTGGCCGGTCAGTGTCAGGTTCCCAAGGCAATTCAAGACCAATACACATACCGGTGTCAGGAAGCTCTCAGCTACGAAACGAGCTCTAGCGTTCAAGAAGAGCTTCATTTCCGAGATCTCCTTGTCCACGTCCTCCATGAATTGAATGATGAAGTCCACCAGCTTATGCTTCAGCATCTCCTCGGTGTGGAAGTTGGTGATGAGGAACGAAATGTCATAGCCCTGCCAAAACGATCAGCAATCAATCCCTTTCCATCAAATGCGCAGTGTCCCGCTTCAACCTACCTCGATCGGCTTCCTCCTCAAGATGAAGAAAGCCTCCGCTCTTTGCGTCAAGAATCGCGTGAACTTGTGCACCAAAATATGCTCGATCTCGTCCGCCTGCTTTATCCTTATGCTCACACGCACACTGTTGACCGAAGGCTCGATGAGGACACGTTCTTCTTGGTTTCGCGAGACGGTCAATGGGTTTAGGATGAGTTCGGGAGAAGTGCGGGCTTCGATCTCGGGCACATTGTGTCGTTCACTTGCTTGCGAAGCGAAGTTAGAGAGGGATAGGGCGGCGGTCAAGGTGCTTCGGACGCAAGAGAGGTATGGCCTGAGTGATTGAGACTGGAGGGGGAGTTAGCGGGGCACTGAGGCCGTTGTGCTCGCCAGACGTACCATTGCGGGCAAACAGAAGCGGTTTCGCTATCGCATTCGGCAGCTGCTTGCTTCAATATATGGCAGCAACCGGCGCAGTGAAATTGTCCAAGAGGTTCGAGGTTGTTATCAATTGCTGGTGTTGCGACTGCTGGCTGCCATCCAAACCCCAGAGCCAGCTGACGTCTCCGTCTCAAGGTCGAGAGCTCTTGCCGAAGTCGGGCCGGCTACTCGCTCAAACCTTAGGCAACAACATATATTTTGCGATGTACCTATGCTTACAATACATTAGCGAGTGATGAAGAGCGCTGTCATATCCTTGCATCAGAGCGAAAATCATCATGCGTTAGCAGGCGGGTGAATGGCTTCTGCTCTGCTAGGTCCGTCACGTGCAGATCAGACGCGATCTGCATACGACCATGACAACGACACAAGCTTGGCAAGGTCAAGGAGCAACAATGCTCCTCAGTGGCTCATCGTCGCCTCAATAGTAGCCTACTGTCCTCCCGAGTCTTCGCATGAGAACACATGGCTTCACACGATAGCAAAAAGTTTGTTCAAAACGAATGGATTAATACGTACCAGTAAATCTACCTGGCAGCTAAACAAATGCAAACAAACGCTACACGATCAGAACAAATTACAAAAATTCAACTCTGCCGCAAGCCCGCAAAAATATACCCATTCCAGCTCTGTACCTCAAATCACAACAATCACCTTCTCGCGCGCGCCGTTCCTATAAATCCATTGGAGTACGCAGGCCCAACTGTACACACTGAGTTCGCAGGACAAGTCGTGTGAGTGGCAGTGGTCCACACTGTTGTGTACGCTGTCACTTTGTTGGCGCAGAAAGTGACAGTCTGGACAATGGCCGTGGGACCAGACACCTTGTACGCTGCCACAGTTCCGGGGCTGCCTGTAGTGCCAGTGACCGAGCTGAAGAGATTACAGCTCGTGCCATCTGTAGAAGCCGCAACACAAGCGGTGTATTGGTCGCAGACGGCCATGCAGGACTGGATTGTGTAGGTGGTGGCTTGGCGGCGGTACGAAGGGTTGAAGGGCGTACCGGCGAAGTCCTGGCCGCAGTAGACGGTGTAGGTTGCACCGTTCGAGTCAGTGTAGTTCCTGCCGCCATAAGCTGGGCAAAGAGTCTCGACTGGAGGGGCGACAGCGGAGGTGGTCGGAGGAGAAACAGTAGCGCTGCCACCATATGTTGGCGGAAGGTTTTCAGAAGAGCTTGACGCGGATGTAACACTACCGTACGGTGGAGGTGAGTTGTTGGAAGGCGCTGGGCTTGCTGTGCTCTGACCGTACGGTGGCGGAGAATTGTTCGAAAGCTAAGGCGAAACGCTGCTGCTGCCATAGATCGGAGGACCGCCATTCGAAGTCGACACGCCAGGAAGGTTGGTGTTGCCGCTCGAGATGGAAACACCACGGGACGAAGTATTGGGGTTCGAAGCTGGAACGTTCGAGGAGGCTCCGCCTGATGACGACGGGCGGATCGAGGTAATGGTACCAGTAGATGATCCCGAGACGCCACCGTTAGTTGCTGAAGATACTGGAATGGAGGCCGAACCGCTCGAGGCTCCAGGATTGCTATAGGAAACGGGTGGCCCAACAGACGACTGTGTTGAGGATGCACCGCCCGGACTGGTGTATTGACTGGGCGGCGACATGGGATTGGAGGAAACGCTTGTACGAATCGACAAGGACGGGGAAACAACAGGCACCGAGGCAGAAACACTGGAGCTGATCACCGGAGGTACGCCGCTGGAGGAGCTGCTGCTGCCATACGGTGGGTTGACCGCTGATGATGAACTTGGGTTTCTGCTCGATACTCCAGGCGAGGAGCTGGTCATCATTGGAGTCGAGATCGCTGGGGATGAACCAGGGCTTCCAGTCACAGATATAGTCTGGCCCGGTGTGGTGCTCGATCCATAGATGGGAGGTTGAGGCGACGTGGTGTATGCAGAAACAGACGTTCGCGGAGCAGTGTAAACAGTGCTGACATCTGGTGGTCTGGTAGCAGCAACGGCAGGTGGCCCAGTGGTCACATCCGTGGTACCAGTGACCTCGCTATGATATCGTCAGCTACTCGTACTTCTATGATGTTGCAAGGATAAAACTTACCTCAACAATGTACACTCATCGCCAACGTAGTTGGCAGCAACACAGTCAGACTCCAAGTTACACAAAAGCAGACACTCGTTCACGTTCGAGGTCACAGCTCGCTTAGTGACTTTACCAACATATTGCTTAGAGCCGTAAGTCACATTGTAAGTGTTTCCGTAAGGATCCTGGCAAACGCTGCTATCACCGGTCGATGACACAGTCGCCGCAGCGGTACCAGCACCACAAGTGGGAATCGGACTCTCCTCGGACACGAAAGTGCTGATGCTAACATAAGTCGGCGATATGGAGGTCGTGATGGAATCCTCTCCAGGTGCCACCGAGTCCGATGAGCTTGAGAATGACCCATCTACACTTGTCGGACTCGAATACTCAGGCGGCGATTGTATCGCTGAGCTGCTCTGCGAAGCTGAGAGCGAGACTTCCGGGGATACGACCGGAGATGACACCGGTGAGCTTGAGATACCTTGCGAAGAGGAAGCGACCTCGGAGCTGGTAACAACTCCGTCAGAGATAGATGGTACTGGCGGGGTGGCAATGCCCGAAAGTGATGAGGAAGGACTCATGGCCATGCTCGAAAGTGATGAGGAAGAGCCCATATCCATGCTCGAAAGCGACGACGAAGGGCCCATGTTCATGCTCGAGAGCGATGAAGAAAGACCCATATCCATGCTCGAAAGCGACCCGGAAGGACTCATAACCATGCTCGAAATTGGCGAGGAAGAATCCACAATCACGCTAGTAAGAGTAGTCAAGGCGCTGCTCGTAGTATCAACATAGACCGGTGGCACTGAGGTGACGCTTGGAGATGTAGACGTGGTAGCGCCCACATCAAGAGATGAGCTGCTCCCAGAAACCGTTGAAAAGCCACTTGAGGAAGCACTTGGCAAGTTAGATAGCGTGCTAGACGCAGAACCGCCCACGCTGCTTGAAGGTGAGGTGGGCGCGCCAGCTGAAGTAGTACTTGTTAGACCAGGCGACATGCTCGACACAGAGGCGCCCATCGACATAGAGATGCTGCTGGTAGCCAAGGTGGAGCTACTCAGAGGAGGGGATGTGAACGGTTGGCTAGATGACGATACCGTAGACTCCGGGTATGGTCCGATCTGGCTTGAGCTTGATGCTGTCACTGAGCTGACAGTCGGCGATGCAGATCCACTGCTAATGCTCGAGGCAGAGCTAGACCCAATGACGCTCGAGCTGCTTGATGCCACGGAAGCAGTCGATGAGCTAACAACTGGCGATGTGGCCCCACTACTCGAGGCAGAGCTAGACCCAGCGACGCTGGAGCTGCTTGATGCCACGGAAGCTGCCGACGAACTGACAGTCGGCGATATAGGCGACGTCGGCGTTGCGGCTCCGCTACTAGTGCTGGAAGAGGCAGAGCTAGACCCAGCGACACTGGAGCTGCTTGAAGTCACAGCACCTGCCGCCGAACTGACAGTTGGCGGTGCGGCTCCGTCACTAGTGCTAGAGGATGAACTAGACCCAGCAACGTTGGAGCTGCTTGCTGTCGCGGAAACTGTCGATGAACTGGCACCCGGTGATCCGACTGCACTACTGCTACTAGAGATAGAGCTAGACCCGGCAATGGTCGAGCTGCTTGATGTCAAGTAATCTGGCGGTGAACTGACAGACGGCGATCCGGTAGCACTACTACTGCTAGATGCAGAGCTAGACCCAGCAATGTTCGAGCTGCTTGATATCGAGGAGGCTGATGCTGAACTGACAGTCAGCGAATCGGTTCCGCTACTGCTGCTAGAAGAAGAGCTAGATCCAGCGACGCTTGAGCTGCTTGATGACAACGAAGCTGTCGTCACCGCTGAAGAAGTCGTGCTGGTCACCGAAGAGGATGTGGTTGTGACAATGTTGCCAGCATAGTACTGCACGCGGATCGCAGCCACGAGGCTAACGTCGTACCCATCTCCTTGGAAGTCATGGTTGGCACCTTCACGAAGCTGGCAAGTTCCACCACCGACGCCGTTAGCACCGCCAAAGAAGACGAAGCCGGTACAGACTGTGCCTGTACCTCCTGGTGGGTTCTCGTTACAAACTGCAAAGCAGTCATTGAAACTGTTGACCGCACGCTGAGCGTATGTTCCACGGTTTGTGTTGCGACCGCAAGCCAGTACATAAGAATTCCCAGCCAGATCTGTCACAGTCTGGCCATTGTTGGCTGGGCAAGCGAACGGGAACGCTGTAGGAGTCGCTGCAGCTGCGGAGCTCGAAGAGGATGTCGATGTTGTTGCGGGCGAAGACGAAGAAGTCGCTGACATGTCCATACTCATCGAGCTGCTAGAAGATGAGCGTGTCGGCACTTCTGCCGAAGACGAACCTGACGATGTTGTTGTTGTCGTAGTGGTCGTGGTGAGCCTGGCTCTGTCGGCGTAGTACCTCACATCAATCATGCCAACCAAAGTAAGATCATCTGGACCAGTGGAGAAACGCGCGTTGTCGTTTTCATTGATTTGGCAAGTGCCGCCACCAACACCATTCGCGCCGCCAAACCATGTGACGGCAGTGCATCCATAGTTCGGGAGTGTCGGGTCATTGATCTCACTACAGAAACGGAGACAGTCGTTGAAGGTCTCAGCAGAGCGCTGAGCAGTGATGCCGTTTGTCGTTCCTTTGCCGCAAGCAAGGATGTATGATTTTCCACCCGGTTCAGTAACTGTTTGTCCATTGTTTTCTGGACACTTCCAAGGGAACGATGTGGGTGTTGGGTTTCCTGCACTGGTAGAGCTGCTCGTCGAGCTACTGGCCGAGTCACTGGCCGAGCTGGCGGTTGCGGAGGCCGACTCGCTGCTGCTCGTGTCAGAAGACCCTGTAGAGCTTGGTCCGGCGCTAGAAGATGTATCAGAGTTTGTCGTGGTGAGAGTGTCAGTCGACGTCGCTGAGACAGACTGTGAGCTCGAGTCCGAACTCGTGGTGCCCGTGTCGGAGGTTGTAGTCAATGCAGAGTCAGTGCCCGAGCTCGAGCTCGAACCCGTGGTAATCATGCCAGATGACATTGATTCTGATGAGCTGATGCTAGAGCTCGAGCTCGAGCTCGACATATCAGTCATAGTGGATGAGCTCGTGCTCACTGAATTAGTGAGAGTGTTGACTGAAGTCGTGCTGCCAGTGACGGAACCAGAACTCGAAGAGCTTGACGAATCTCTAGGAGGGCCAGCGGAATACACGACAGCTCCAGCAGGCTGTGCGATAAGATAATCGCCTGCTGACTTGTAGTAGCAGTACTGTTGAGGCTGACCGACGGGTACCCATGAGACACCCCAGCAGCCGGGGCCCAGGTCGTACACGCACTGATCGATACAGTTTGCGAGGTCAGAGGCAGTGGTCCTAGCATTCCCTCCAACAGAGACGTAGTCTTGATAGCAGTACACCTGGTAAACCTTCTCCGAGACTACACCAGTCTGATCGTTGATAGCTGTCTTGGTATACAGCTGGTTGTCGCTCCTTGGACAGTCTAACGGGATCGTCGGAGTCGCGGACACGGATGAGCTGCTTGAGGTTGCGCTTCCAAGGCCAGTGTCAGTTGAGCTTGCGCTTGATGAGCTGACGCTAGCTGAAGCACTTGTAGATGAGCTAGCTGATGACGAGCTTGATGCAGAAGCACTGTCCGTGGAGGAGCTGGCCGTCGCCGAGCTCGATGCTGAAGGGCTAGCTGTCGATGAACTGACCGACGACGACGAGCTGCTCGAGGAGGAACTGGCTATTGGTGAACTAGTAGTCAGAGACTCTGACGTAGAAGAGCTGACTGACGCAGAAGAGCTCGACGCAGAAGAGCTCGACGAAGAAGAGCTGACCGATGATGATGAGCTTGACGCAGAAGAGCTGACCGATGATGATGAGCTCGAGGAAGAAGAGCTGACCGACGATGATGAGCTTGATGAAGAAGAGCTGACCGACGAGGACAGGCTGCTTGAAGAGGCACTGTCTGTCAACGAAATAGCCGTCAATGAACCAGTAGCAGTGCTGGTCGACGTTGTAACGACAGGAGGAGTGTTCGCCACTCTCTGGGCAGCAACAAAGTTGTTTCCATTAGTAGAAATGGTGTAACTCGTACCGCTCTTGAGGTAGCAAGTGCCTGGTCCACGGCCATTTGGGTCACCAACAAAAGTGAAGCCAGTACACTGTCTGGCCGAAGCTCCCGAACCGAGAGTTGTACTGTCACAGGAAGCGAAGCAGTCATTGAAAGAGCCGGCATTCGCCACGGTCGCACTGGTCTCTCCAACGCCGCCGACAGCGGTTACCTCGGAAGAACACAGCAATTGGAAGGCGTTACCAGCGGCATCAACAAGTCTCTTCCTGTCGTCGCCTGGGCAAGCCACCGGGAATGAAGTCGCAGTGGCTAGCCCCGTCCCAGTTGCTGAGCCGGTTGCAGAGCCGGTTGCGGACCCAGTCTGCGAGGATGATGTGGTAGTGGCAGACAAGGTCGAGCTCGACATTGTCGTCGTTGTAGTCGTGGTGAAA
>Ga0265797_10004574_pt1 | contig 21007 bp, 20 predicted proteins | sample P2T30metagenome_FD_192433 | JGI IMG/M metagenome (GOLD analysis project Ga0265797, IMG submission 192433) | Plant litter microbial communities from East Loma Ridge, Irvine, California - P2 T30 | ecosystem: Environmental > Terrestrial > Plant litter > Unclassified | place: USA: California...
AAGGGGGGGGTTCCGGTGGCTTCCGGGGGATGACACCATTGTCATCATTCACACATCGACACGTTGTCTCTGATACAGGCTCAATGGACACACTCTGTAGTTATTATTTTAGATTGTAGATAGGCTGACTAAATCGATTGATCTCCATTGCTCATAGCGTACGACCTACAAAGTTGCTCTTCACTTTCAGCCTTGTCCGGATATTACCTGTAAGATTAGTAACTTACTCTCATTGGTCGAGGCACGTGAACGTACTTCTTATTCTCTTGCTTTGTCCCTCCCGCTTCTTTCGAGTGCCAGTTTACAGGACAACCACAAGAGTTGCACGTCCCATTGGTACCACCAAACTCAAACTCCGTGCAATCGCAACTCGAAGTGTCGGCACCACTACACGGCATTTTGGAAAGAGCGGTGCGAGGCTGAACGTAAGAACTAGGACTATGCGGAAGACTGTGATAGTTCAAGGGATGAAAGGTGAATGAATGATGGTCTAGAGAATAGATGATGGTACCTAACAACCACGTTTTATATCCAAGTAGCGAGTATGAGGATCTGCCTTCCTCCTCATCTTCACCGGTAACTGCTGCGAAAAGACTGAATCATAGCCTGACACACTTGACGTGTGATTTTCTGTACGACCATAATCTATCATCTATATGCATCCAAGTCCAGGCAGTCATATGCTCGCCGCAAACGGCGATTTGTAATCTTTGGTATCAGCTAGGGTAGACGCGAAGTTCCAAAAGGAGGCTGATGCATGATTCTACATGCAAAGCTGGGAAGAGCTGCAAGAACACAGCCGAACACGAGTGAGTTTTTTTCGAGTGGATTGCAGTGAAGCAGAAGACACCTAGGTAGATTTATGGCAGGTGCGCACGGATAGAACCTTGAGGGATTCACACCCTTGATCCTACTCCGCGGCTCCATGTCTGATGATTTGTGCGAATTTGCGTATTCAGGTGCTTACGCGTGGTGGATCGCGGGTATCAGGGAGTCGTAGATCTCATGGGGTTGGGTAGTGGGGACGGGAGCGCGGATCAGGCGTTCAGTTATGCTATGATTATGCATTGCGAGCAAGGGTAAACCGTGTCATTGCATTTATGGAAACAGCCGGTGAAAGCAATAGGAAGGGGCAGGCTGTTAAGTAGTGGTTGGGATGATGAAGTTGTAGTGGCAGTTGGTGACTGGGCTGAGCAAGGTTCCAGTGGCTTCCGGACAACAACTTATCCACACCTGCATGTTCTTATGTGTTGCGCCCAATGAGCCAGAAAAAGAGAGAGTGTGTGCATCTCTTCTTTTCTGAGGAGGCTTCAAAAGGTGGAGCCGGTCTTGCTTCTGCTTCATGTTTCGGACACACATGATAAATCTGTGGATACGCAAGTATCACAGCTGCTGCGGAGCAGTACATTTCCCCTTCAATACTGAATGCCCGCTTGAATCCTCACTACGAGATCTGTACCATCGAACGTGCAGTCGCTCGCTGTTTGTACAGTCATTGTATGATGTTGTTCATTTTCGCTATCTCGGCCTCGGCCTCGACGCCGCTTGTTGAAGCCTGGCGACTGCCTTGTTGTACGTTTTGGTCGACTTCAAAAATCTTGGTATTACACACTGATCGCGGTATATCCGATCTTGAAGAACTATGCGCTCGTGATCATGCCATCAAATGTCTTAAGCCTTTGTCTTCAAAGACCGAAGTTTAGTCTCGGTTGCATCGCGAACTTTCGCCTTCTCACCACAAAAATCCTTCCAGTGACCAGCAGGAAGGCAGCGAGTCTTCGATCGCGAATCCCGTAGCATCCACCACAGAGGCGAAGAAGAAGTGTTCCTCCGTCCGCATCGCTAGCACCTACTCCTGTCATCGACGACCCAGTGTCAAAGCCAGTCACGATAAGAAAAGAGCCTGGAGCGCCATCTTGGAGTAACCCAGAACTGGTTCTACAGACTCCTGAAAACTCTTTCTGTCAATCACTGCACGTCAGTTCTTTGTCGATGACAAAGGCGCAACATAGCGAGATCACGGTCCTGATCTTCTACCCACATCATCCTCTATATCCAGCTCTTTTATGTTTGGACAGCCAGATCCTTCTGCATTTGCTGAACCAAAGCCATCAGTGCTTGATAAGACGAAACGAGACGATACAAACAAGGAAAAACTCACTCTCACAACGATCTCGACGACAAGGGAGAATTTGTGAGGCAAGGCGAGTTGAAGCGGCGGTTTTGGACAATAATATGAAGATGTCGCGAGGCTTATTGTAACTCCTTGGGAATGCGCAGTTGCCTTGCTAGATTCCTGGGTTATGCCAGGAGATGAAGGCACAGGATTAAACCTTAAAGATAAACACCCTTGCGCTATCCATGCGAAGGTGCCGATGGACGGGCGTGATGACATTCGGCGCTTTGATGACCGGGGCTGTAATTACAATGTTGGCCGAGTTATCTTACATCCGGAGCATGTTGCTAGAGTGACAAAGATACCGAGAAGGAGAAGCTCGAAAGCCAAGGTTCCGTGTTGCCGTAGCTGTTTCAACATGCAAGCCGACATCATCGCTAGGCGACTAATGTAAAGCTGTTATGTTCTGGTTACAAACGTCCTCGGGCATGATTTCATCGCATGATTGCTCCACAAAATGGGCAGTTGTTCCGATATCTAGGATGGTCCTGGCAGATGCGCATGAATTCTCCGTATTGAGATGCCAAATTTAGCATTTGCGGGTGCAGATACCCACCGACGGGTAGCTACTACGGATGAAGTCAGAACAGCCGGCGGGTAATCACGTGGGCTCCTCGAAACACCTACCTTCTGAACGACGTGTTTGATGGCTTTCCAAGCTTCAAGGTAATTTCCTTTGCATAGAAACTCTCAATCGACATGTACTGAGCTACTAGACCCTGATACTGACACCATTACTCTACACGGCTGGAGGTGCAGCGAAGGGTCGACGTAGGCTACCTATGCATCGCTGCTCCACGATACGAGATAATGTGGCTCGCTCGATATATTTACGAGATGATTATCGGGGTCTATGGCCTATGATGGTCTGTGAGGGACGTGTGCGATGTGGAATGACCGCAATGCTTAGAGAAAGGAGGCGACCAGAAAACTCACTCACGCCGGTTGGTTCGAAAGCTCTTTCCCCACAAAAATCTGCAAGGATCGACTACACGAAAACTGTCTTCAGCGTCACTGCTCGTAACTGTTCCCAGTCTGACGTCCGTTCAGCGATTCACTGTCCGTGGAGCTAATCTCCAATGTAACATCGTATAGATATGTCGAAAGCACAAGCATTCGCCGCACTGGCGCCCGAAATAGACGAAAGCTTGTCCCTGTGCTTGTCAACGACAGACGTAGACCGACATGCATATATAAACGTTGAGAGTCTTCCATCAAGTCTTCACTACCCAGCATCCATCGGTCTCTTCCCACCAAAACTTGCTCATTCCACCCACCTTCGCTACCAATCTACAAACCAATCATGAAGTTCGCCATCGCTACTCTTTTCGCCGGCATTGCGGCCGCCGCACCTACCGCTTCACCTGACGTCCACGGTGACCCCTACGAGACCGTCACCATCTCCAACTTCTCCTACGCCTTTCCTTACAAGGGCAACCCACAGATGAACTTCTACATCCACTCTCAGCGCGTTGATAACGTCCACTGCGCTGCTGTCAACTTCGAGGTTGGTGGTGTCTACAGCTGTGACGACCCTTCATACACATTCCGAGTCCTGGAGGAGACGGGCCATAAACTCAGATTGGCTCACGTTCTCAACGGGTGAGTTTCCTGGACGAGTATCGAATTGGGAGGACGTGTGCTGACATTGATATAGACCATCCATGGTGGGCGACTTCTTTATCAGGATGTATGGACCTATCCCTACTGCCCTCTCACAGACCGGCACTTCCACAGCCGACTTGGACAAGGAGGGTACCGCTTAGAAGAGCATTTATTTATATCTCGAAGGATTTTGTAGCCAGACAGACCCGTAGCTGAAATGATAATGTGTTTTTGATCATCGAAAAGATGCAGACCACGATCCATGCGATATTTGCGTTCTGAGCAGCAGAGACATCGCCAGGACGAGTGTGCGTGTTATCGATCCTGGCAAGATGTTATTCGCCTGAGCCAACGAGGCATGCAATCGCTGTATTGAAACCTATGGGACGGATGTCTTCCTTCTGCTGGTACGCTACCGTCAAAGCCTTAGCTGATCCCGATAGTTATACAAAAAATCTCTGGCGACCTCGCCAATATAGTAGAGGTTCTGAACTCTGGCCAGGTGACCTAACTGCATGCCGTCACCCGTGTTATTGGTCTGAAAGCATCCTCTAAATCGCCATCTTGTACCACTGGTACTTTTGTCCGGACTGTCCGGAGGTTGGTCTTGAGCACATTCTTCTGGTAATGCTGTGCCACGGCATCTCTTCCTCCAAAACCAATAGCACAATACGCATAGAACCGAGATGAAGATTGGGACTATAACAGCGACAACAGTGGTGGCTATTGTGAGTTTCTTCTTGGGCGGCGTTGCGCGATTCGTTAGCTGAGAGACGACTTGACCAAAGTCGAGATTCTCTCTCGGGAGGAGTTTAGCCTTGAGGACCAAAGGTACCTGCCCTTGTTTGATTTCTTGACGATCGAGAATCAGCTTACAAGACGGCATTAGACACAGATCGGGTAAATCGGCTTCCCAGGCTTCGTGATATGTAGCTGACATATGCATCAAGATTTGCACTCCCGAACGACATGATCCTGGGCAAGCAGCATGCTGCTTTGGACTTGTTCAGTGCGCTCTTTGCCCACGTCATTGGACTCAAAAATAATGCTTATAGACCCTTGAATTACCGACAGAGATAGATGCGGAACGGTTACGGGAGAGCCCTTTCCTCATCTACACCTCGTGGCTCCTGCATGGTAGGTTCGCTGCGCGCAAGCGCAAACGCAAACGCCAGGTCCACTTCAAGCACTCTCTGTCATGAACGATTGCCCAAAGGATTCTCGCAAGTTTCTTAAGTCCAGCACTGCGAAGTGGCTGCAGATGGAGGGACAGGGTACAGCAACGACGGAAAACACTTGCAACGCAAGGAGGAGTGAAAGGCTGATAGTATGGAAGAGCAGCCAACCTGTTCGTTGGTCTTGCAGACGAGATGGATTGAGAATCGATCGCACTACGGAGAGAACTTTCAATCCAAGGAAGTGAAGTGCGAGATGAGACGTGGGTGGCACCTGTGAGGCCTGATGTATGGGACGTTATGCGTACACTGATCCTTGTACGAGACAAGCGATGCTGGACAAGTCGTAATTTTATCCCACGACACTACAGCAGGAATATCGGATGGAAGAAGACCTAAGCATAAAGGAGTGTAGACTGAAACGGCCGTTCAGCGAATAGTCTCATGTGCTGCAGGTATAAATGTTGGGAACAGCCGAGAAGAGCAACCACTTGACTGCATTCGGCATAGCGCGTTCAAATCACCAAGGATTCCAACTGTGCCGCAATGTAAGCGCCCAGCCTTGTCAAAGCTGGACGCCTGCGCGCTTTCAAAATACAGGACCAAATCAAAGTCATATGTACATGGTATCGAATTGCCCACCTACTCAACTTCGCCCATTACACCACTCATTCGCACGCGTATATATTCATCTTGAATCAAGGTACTGGGCGAAAATTTTCTCGACACATTATACCGGCGCTGCTTCCAATGCCAAGATATGTCAACATCGGGGTCATTAACAGTCGAACAATGGTACACGGGCGACATCAATACTGGAGGCCAGAACAACTGGAGAGTAACGGCACTCGCTATCTCAGCGACGCCGGTTGCATACGCTACCTTTCAAAATGAATATTTTTACTTCACCGAACTTCCCAATGGCATGTACTACTACTGCGTCTGTTTTAACCCAAACTGACCTCAGAGTCTTATTATGCAGGCTATCCTAGTGACATGTATACCGCAGGCGATCCAGCAACGACTTCCGGAAGTGTCGTAGTCTCCATGAGATCTGTTCCCATACCCCAATTTGTTTACGGGACTTTGGACATTACAGTCTCTTCGAGTGCGGCAGAAATCTCTTCTGCGACCAGTACCTTACAAAGCGCGTCGCAGCCAGATATCTTTTCCGCAACGTCAAGCGCAGCCGCAGAACCTTCGACGACACCCATAGAAACTTCCACAGTCCCCGCAACCGGCGCCAGCGATCCATCCCTTAGTGGCGGCGCAATCGCCGGCATTGTAATTGGCGGTCTCTTTCTCACCGCACTCATAATAGGCGGCTGGTATTTCTGGCGGAGACGGAAACGCGTGAAGACGGTTTCATCAAGTTCTGGAGGAGAGATAATAGCTGAAAAAGGTGGTGATGGAGACATATTAGAAATGCATGCAGATGAGACGCTGCAGGAGCTGTCGGCGAGGGACCGATCGGATGCGAGAGAGCTAGATCCTACACAATACTCCAGATACGCGCCGAATGGAGCTCACGAGCTCATGAGCCATCATGGAGAAAGTCGCTTCAGGCCAGCTCACGAGCTTGACCCTGAGACGAGGCCTGGGGAGCTACCGAATGGCGAGACTGAGCAGGCGCCGCAAGTGCAAGTGTATCAACATAACCTGGAGCCTGCTGTTGCAACAACGGAAACGACTGCTGCAGCGTCATCGAATGTTGAAGCGCAAAGGAGAAGAGAAATGGAATGGCTGGAGATGGAGGAGGAAAGAATGCGAAAACGAAGGGAGATGCTCGCTATACAAGCAGACCATAAGACACAATAAGACCAAAAGGATATGGTACTCTTTGTGCAGTAGAAAGCAGGGAGTGTGCCCTCGAGATTTTCGTGGGATAGAGGTGCAGAGGGATAATAAGCTTGGCCCATAGCACAGAGTTGCCATAAGATTCGTCTGTGAGACCATAGAACACATAGTTGCACAGGTCACTACATGTCTTTTGACATAGTAGATTCGGAATATGCGAGCGCATTGGAGGCCCACGAATGCACAACACAATTCCGTGGGTACCGGCGCCCAATTCATCGCGAGTAACCAAAACAACAATTCAGGTTCCAGCTTTCAGTTTAATAATACTGTGGGTGCTTTCCACAACAATGGGCAGGATGGAAGTCGAAGTACCTAAAGAAGGACGATTCTAAATGGCGTAGGAAAATTGTTTGGGCCGTTTTGTTGGTGTTTCGAAAGCGGGTATGTATAGCCCTCCAGGACCTCGAAGTGTATATTGAATAACGGGATGCAGTTTTGGTGTATGATAATCGGCGTTTGAGCTCTGCTTTTGGTTTGATATATGTGTATCATGGTGTGTTTGGCCTTGCTAGTATCATCTGAAACTGATTGGTCTTGCGAAACTGCCGGAAAGTTGTGTGCCAGATGCTGTATTGTTGTACTGTGTGCCGCCATAGGTAGTGTATAAATTGTTCTTCTTTGAAGAAGAACTCGTCGAATGGTCTTAAGGATGATCGGATTCATCTTCTTCCCGTTCTCTAATTGCCTTATGCAGTCTCTTAAACGCTTGCTTATGCCCTTCACCATATATTAGTGGCATATGAACATTGCAAATCCCTAAGAGCGAATATGCATAATCTTCTTCGCGTTTGGCTTTACGATTACGAGCCCAGTCCATGCGTTGTTTAGCATCAAATTCTGAGATAACGCGTGGGCGACGAAGGACCCTTGCAGGAATTCCAGTGACATCAATGATCTCCTCATGAAGCTGTTGTTTGTTTCCTAGCCATTGATGGTTCGAGGAGAAGAACTCAACAGATTCCGGCGCTAGGAGCTCCTGAAATGTCCAACAACGTGTAAACCATCTGCTCTTCCCAAAGTCTTGTTTTCATTGATCTCGGCCTTGCAAAGCGTTCTTATTATCGTTCTGGTTCTCTAATTCAACGTCTGATAGATACACGTAGCATCTATTAGCTCTTTGGTACCATCGAAACATCGAATTGATTGCTTCTGAGAGCTCGGCGCTGCTATGCTTGTTGATGCAGCATGTGTCGACCCAAAAGTATTGCAGTCCATCCTTCAAAGCTTGGTTTCCGCAGAATATAAGCTTATTGTAACCTTTTTTGTTTCTGGTCGTGTCGTTTTGTAGGTCCTGGTACGTAACCTCGTCGTCGCTATGCCCCCAGGTATGTGAGAGGATGGCGTATTCTGAACATCATCATCGAAGCGCTCGACTAGCTTGAAAGAGTTCGCATCGCATTTCTGCAGGAGATGCATAGAAGTAGCGTGGCGCAACGCGACCAGTGTAGGTTGACACAGAGAGGAGTTTTGAGGCTGGATGTAGCGAGAGTGTTGTCACCAACATTTGCACGGATGATGAGGAGGGCGGAGGATGAGAAAGAGAGGCGCGCATGTCGACCAGGCTGAATGCTGATGACCGAGAGGCGGCGCTACCTACGTGGCGTCATTCGCGTGGAACGGACAGATGCCTCCGGTGAGCCTTGAGGTGGCACGGAGGAGGGGCAAAAGAAGAGCACAACATCTGGACGAACGGTTGCCAGTTCTTAGTTGGCCCTCGCCCACCTGACCTTTTAGCGAGCTCTTCCAAGCTTGCACCTCTACAGCGACGTACCATGATCTGATTCAATGAAACTCCCGTTACAAGCTTCGCTGCGCAAATCTCGTCACAGATATAACGATCAATTATACGCGTCTACAGCAAGTATTGAGATTCTGTGATTAGCGTGGTCGGGAAATCGAGACGCAAACGCAGCTATCATGCGCAAGATGTCTCTTCGACAAGGCTGTAAGTAGGCTCGATGGTAGTACAGACAACCTACCTTTTCTCAAACCCGAAAGATAACGCATAGGGTGTGGTGATAAAGACATATGTTGCTGGGAAGCAAATGCGCAGTCGCTCTATTTACTGTAAGCTTAATCTGCCTGATAATTAGAGCTGGGGTTCATGCGCGAGATCGTGTGGCATTTGGTGTCCGCAAAGTGTAAGCGGTAGCCAGCGGTAACGGTATGCGATCTAGGCCGCATAGGGACTTACATTCAAATTGGACAGTGTCCAGGGAGGCTGGGACTCTCTTGTGTTATCGGGCCAAGCATGCAGGCTTTATGTAGGATGCAGCTTTATTTCTATTATCGAGGACTGTAGCCGATGGTGGTGTGAAGCTATAGCTCAGACCATTCGCCAGGCTGAGAAGTGGTGGTGGCTCTGGCCCCAATCGCATACGCCTCCCAATATTTCAAAGCACGCGATTCGAGATGCACCGCGAAAGTGGGGTCAAAGATCTGGAGTCTTGCTGACATTGGAAGGTTTCGACAAGGCTGAGCGAAGTTACTGGAGTAAAGTGTTGCAGCTGCGGGATGAAGACAAAGCGTTCGCCCCATCCATAGGTAGTTTGGCTTTCATACTTTTCTTTCGTCTAGTTATCGCGATTCTTGAGCTCTTCTCTCACTTTCGGATACATTACTGGCCATCGCTACCTAGATCAGCATCCAGGCATCGTGAGCCTAGAGACCTTACGTCGATCCCAAAAATGTCAGACAGCGTATTAGTTCCGACAAACAAGCAGTCAGTAGATCCTGATTTGTTTCAACCAGACTTGACCAGCGCTATACCTGCACCATCGACGCTAGAGTCTGCTCCACCTGGTCTACCTCCTACTTCAACCCCTCTACCTACATTGTCTTCAACCCCTCTACCTACATTGTCTTCAACCCCTGTACCGTCATTCGCATCCCCTCCACCACCATGGGCTACCATAACGATCAGTACGCCTCAAAACCCTTTGATCGATGGAAGATACCAGGAGACACTTTTCGTGGAGAGCACACCACTCACCACTGTTACTGTACAAGTGTCACCATCGCTTCTTCTTATCGTTGGGGACGAGACGATACAGACGGGAACTCCAGCATCGACGACAGACAATATTGTCATATTCCTCGCACCTGAGCGGACGACTGGGACGACGATAATTTCTCCAGCAATCTTATTCTACACCGATGGCTCAGTGCCACCATTCTCAGTGCCTAGCACGACGACACGACCTGGCGAGACTTCAACCAATGCGCCCGCTTCCGATCCGGGCATAAGCAGCGGCGCAATAGCTGGCATAGCGATCGCCGGCGTCCTCGTCCTCGCCCTCATAGTAGGCGGCTGGTTCTTCTGGCGGCGCAGGAAGCGGAGAGCGCAACCTTCCACGAACACCCTAACCGACGACGAACTGGCCAGGCGAGAGGGCGATGGCGACAAAGTGGTTCTTGACCCGCACCAGACTGCCCCAACGACCGGCGCATATCAAACACAATACCAAGAGATGTCTGGCAATGGCCTCACTCAAGAGCTCGACCGCTCGCATTCGTACAAGTTTGCGATTGGAGGGGCGCATGAGCTCAAGGCTGACGATCGACCGGGGGAACTACCATTTGCTGGGATAGAGGAACACGGGTCAACGGATGACCTTGATGTGGTCGATGGAGCAGGGCCCGAAATGACCCAAGTGCCGCAAACGAATCGTACTGCCACGCAGGCACCGCAGGTTTCTCTACACGTAGAAGCTCAGAGACGGAGGGAGGTAGAATGGTTAGAAGCAGAAGAGATGAGAATGAGACAGCGACGGGAAGCGCTTCTACAACAGAGTGGTGGAAAGACTGAACAGTAAGCCAGCAAAGCAAATGAAGTTGGAACCATGATATATGTCTGTTAGTATGTCATGACTATTGAGCTCGCGTATCAAGAGATGCGGCTGTAGCTAACATGTCCTGCGATGGTGATGGCAGCTGCTGAAGAAGCATTGGAACCGTTTCAGCGGACCGCTTAAGGCTCTCAGCATCTGCCAAACAAACCACAGAGATCATCTCGCTCCTCGCTCTGTTATGAAGCCTGTCCTGCCTCTGCCGCCTTACGCATACGCTTCTCATATTTCTTGTGTCGTCTCTTTGTCCTCTTCGCGTACTTTTCTAGAGTCGCTACCCGATTCTTTGCCCAGTTAGGTCCAGCACCAGGAGGCGGGGCTACGAGAGAGCATGACAATCAGTATATGGATCATGTAAGAAAGGCGCGTGAGCGCGAAAGATAGCGCATAGCCATAAGTGGATGCCTTACTCAGTCTTCCGCTTAGCAAAGCTTCACGCTCATTTTCCCGGCATTCGTGTTTGTGCTCAAACCGCACATGACGGTGCTCAGACGACTCGGGACGACAGCTCTTGGTACGTTTTGGGTTCCGTGGCCTATCGTTGTGCGGGTTCTGAGAAGGCATCTTGGTGGGGTGGGAGAAGTCGCCCTTGTCGGGGTACCAGTGTAGGTCGTTGTCTTTGTTGTATCTTGAGCCTGGGACTCGTTTGAAGTCTCTCGCACGGTCCTTCCAATCACGGCTGTCGTCTCTTGGGCTGTCCCTTCGATCGCGGTCTTCATCTCTTAAACGGTACCATCGATCACCGTCACCGTTTCTGGAGCTATTCCTTCCACCACGGCTGTCAGCACTTGAACTACTTCTTCGATAACATCGCCTGTCCCTTGCTAGTGGACTGTCCCTCCGATGGTCCCTCGTGCGGTACCTTAGATTGCACCTGCGGTCTCTTGACCTATCCCTTGAACGGTCACACTCGTCATCACATCCGGAGAAGTTCCGTCTACGGTCATTGAGGTAGCCGTTCCGGACTCCTCGATCGTTACCCCAACGATTTCGACGAGGGGCCTCTGGCGAACGGCTTCGTTCACGTTTGATGTCCTCGCCCCAGCGATTGCGGCGAGGTTCCGCTGGCATGTCGTTCAAGTTGCTCATGGCATGATCGTCGGTGATATCCTGAAAACCCGACATTGCGGGGTGGGAGGAGAGAGTGAAAATGAAAAGAGCGTGGTACAAAACCGGTGAAGTTAGATGAAGAAAGCGCAATGGAAAGACGAGGAAAACGAGGAAAAACGAACAACGAAAAAGCAAGATTGAACTGGAGGTGAAGGAAGATCAAATTATTATTTAGTACGCGATAGGAAGTGACTCGTAGCTGCGAAGTTCAAATCTCCGCCGTGAGAAGGCACGATGAGCAACGGCAGTGCGCGGAAGGTTGCAAGGGCGATGGTTTATCTGACATGAGCGCTGCCCAAACAACGCGGAGCCGCATTGGGCATATACCGGGCGTTGCAATAACACCAACGCGCAATTGACTTTATGTGTAATTAAAATTACAATTCATTCACAATCACGAGAAAGCTGTATGCAGGACCGCCGAGCCATCTCGACCCTGAGCAAGGGTACGGATACAGCGCGTGACGTCATCACACTAGCGTGCATCTCGAGTGCTACGGCTCGGGGTGACAAAGCAGCAAAACACAGTTGCCTTCGGTCGCCATTTGCTTCCACAACCAACCGCGAGGCGGCTTTGCAGATTCTGCATATCCATTTCGAATACAATGCATTTAATAACACCAGGTTGCACTATTGCAGCAAATATAACTACACTATCGAAATCTCCGCCTCGAATCACAGATTGAAGGATATAGAGGCGCTCTGGACATCCAGAGAACCAATATAAGACACCTGGTAAAACACCAAAACCGCGATGAGTACAGTTTACATGGTGCAACCTTCCCCAGGCGAAGGCTTGGGCTGCTTCGCGACCACCGACATCCAACCCGGCACTCTTATCCTCAGCGAAACACCCTTATTCAGCGTCGCAGAGCCGCGAACAAACTCGGCAGTCACAACAGCATTCGCAAGTCTCGACAGCGCCCAACAACTCCAATATCTTACCCTCTACGCCCAGAATAGCCACGCCAAGCATGATGACGCCGCCAGGGTAATCGACATATTCAATTCCAACGCCTGGCAAACCGGCTCCCGCACATCCATCTGCCCTCTCGCCGCGCGCTTCAACCACTCCTGCGTCCCCAATGCAAGTTTTGCGTGGAATGCACGGCTGGGCCAAATCACCATCTACGCCATCGTCTCCATACCAGCCGATACGCAGATCAAGCTAAGTTACGAGCGCCCCTACCAAACCACCAGTTCGCGACGTGCCAAACTATCCGCCTACAGCTTCACTTGTGCCTGTCTCGCATGCAGTGACGCTTCGTGTTGCAGCGACGTCCGTCGTTCACGCATGCTGTTGCTGGACGCGCGTATCCGGACAGGACGGCGCCAGCTGTGGAGATCACCCGTGCCGAAGGCCGCGTTGGAACTGATCCGGCTGCTCAAAGAGGAAGGGTTGGTGGGGGAGGCGCTGGGCCTGGCGTATCATGATGCTGCTTTGGGTTGGAAGAGACATGGGCGGCTGGACTTGGCTGTCGGTTGCGCGAGGAAGGAGTTGGAGGTTGCGGTCATGTGTTTTGGGGTTGAGAGTCTGGCGGTGGAAGGGAGTATGGCGTTTTTGGTGGGGTTGAAGGGCGAGGCTGGGAAGATTGAGAAAGCGCGCTGTACGGCTAATACGTTGGAAGTGCTCGAGGAAGATACCGGGTAAGTGATTCTGGTTTTTTTTAGTATTGAAGCTTGCTTTGAGTATGCCGAGTCTTCCATACTGCATTCTACCTCCTAGGGTTTGCGGGCCGATCGTGGTGTACAAGGTGCAGCATTTACAAACAAGGTCACCAATGTCTCAACGCTTCACACGTGCGTTTTTAAACAAATACAAGAACCCCCTCCATCGCTTCTCACCACTTTCCAAAGAGGGACTTTACATTTCCCTCAAGTACCAGAACACGACAATTACCATCTATCATCCAATCTTTTTCCGCAGGTGCACTTTCTTCTCCTCAACACCTGAATATCGATGCACAATATTTTAAACTTCTCACAAACCATTTCGCTGCCTTGTCTTACAAAGAAACAAGCCTCCAAGACCACATCCTTGTATCGACCTACCTTATCCTCGTTGTTCTGCGACGTCCCATCACGCCCGCTACTACCGAGCCATAAATCTGCGAAAAGAAAAAGAAATGCCACACATGTCCGAATGGCTATGCCCGCACTGTTCGAGTATCAACCGCGGCGAAGGTGCTAACGGGGAGAAGTGCGTTAAATGCGGCAAGTAAAATAAATGCTACTAGGAGAGAAAAAAAGATGAAACATATGTTACCTTTTATAAACATCTTGGTATCATGTTCAATAGAATCTGAATAAGGGGCGGTAGTTACGGGCGGCTCTTTGTTGACGATGCAATAGTCTTTCTCGGTATCCATAATCTGAAGGTTGGTGTACGAAGTCAATTGATGTCTCAAGCGCAGTTCACCAGAACATTTAGTGATGACGAAAGCGGGCTGCAAAGTCAAATGATGGGGAGAAAGGTCTCAGGAGGCCGAGCGCAAAGATAAGATCGCATCGGATCGCTATCAATACTGAGGTAGCAATGGCTGTTGCAACCAGTAATATGTAGGCTCTCCCGCCTGAGACTACCGGATAACTTTCTGCGAGGTGTTGATGTTCATGTTTCCCGATCAGGCCATCTTTATCAGCCGTACTTACATTATCCGTGGGGTTGGTGGAGGGATGGTAGGGTTTACGCGCGGAGCTGTGACGGAATGACGTCAGCTGCCCGGTTCTTCCAAACTCGACGTGAGACAGCCTACTGTCAACCTCGGAAGGCTGAGGGCCGTGTTGATAATCTTGAAACTTTTCTCACCGTACAACAATAGGAGAAAAACGGTACTAAACGGAGGAAAGGTTTTCTCGAAATGCTTGTTGAGTAATGATACTCAACGTAATCGACACAGTGCGTACCTCCGCATTTGAATGGCAAGACCTCGAGAGTAAGCAATATCGGGCTTCTTTGTGTCCGTATAAGAGTATTAAAGTATCTGGAGGGAGTTTTATTGAGTCATTCGCCTCTATATCAAGAAAGAGCCGAGCACATTATTTACAAGAGCTGCTAGCTGACTGCAGTCACAAATTCGGCGCATCGACCGAGTTGCCTATTACCGCTATCGTAGAAATTGGCGGCAGAATCGATGGAGTTAGCGCTCATGTACAGGGCATGTTCCCAGTATCGATGCGGACTTACCTCCGCATGAGTAGGGCCGAGGACAACAGGCGAACCTTTGGAACATGCGAACAGCAAGAACAGCAAGTCCCAAGGCAACGGATCCTCGACTCATCAATACCTCACTTCCCGAACAATGTCCCAACACATTGGATCACGGTCTTGGAAGATCACAATGGCATCGACTCGCTATCTTCGACATCCCTAGGTTCACTGATCGGCACTTTCCAAAAGCTTGATTAGCCGCCCCTTTGCTTGTTCCGACAAGCTCGACCAAGCAATGCGGGGTAAATGCGCGCTAGTCCGTGTATCGCCCACCCTAGCCAGTTCCACGAGTCCCATGGCCATGGAACGGTAGGGTATGATAGGTGTCAAGCAACGTGGCGCAACTGACAGCTAGGAGAGTTGGAAAAGTACCGCGGCCATGGAGCAAAAGGTACCGCGAATTTCCGCAGTGGTGGAGCAATAGCGAGCAAAAGGACGAATCCACTCGACTGTATCAGTGGCGGGAGACGTGGCCAGACCATGGTTCTTGGAGCTATCAAAGGATTGTAAGGGAGCCATGCAAGCCATCGCGTTGACTAGAACGGATACCCCGCAAACTGAGTCGCGGTATCAGGTCGACGAGGATGTAATTGCTGGGGTATAGTGAAGCGCGACTGGTTTGCATTCCTTGCATAAGAGCTCCACCGAGCCTCGAAATTGAAGAGTAATCAGGTTCTTTCGTTTTCCTCCGAAGACCAAATCGTAGGCAAGCATGAAAAACATGATGCGTGACCACAGCGACGGTTCCGGTAAGTGGCCCTACTCCATCAGACCTGTCCCCTTGGCATCCATACACACGGACGAATACTAAACGAGCACCACAGACGTCTCGGACAACTCACCCACGACCTCGAAACCAGCCTTCAACCACATCGAGCAAATCCACACCAACGAGCAAGTCCCCGGCCATACCAATTACTACGAGAAAGATGGCCTACGAACAGCCGGCGACGGCGTCGATCACGAGGCCGATGTTCCCATGAACTTCACTCGAATCATGGCACTAGTGGCCATGGCATTTCTCTGGACAGGCAGCCAGATCCCCGTCTATCTCTTCGGTGGTGTTCCTCCTTACATCTACGCCGACCTTGGTGGTGCCGATAGATGGATCTGGTTTGTTCTCGCCAATCTTCTCTCTCTCGCTGCAATCTGTCCGTTCGTTGGATCCATCTCAGATATCGTCGGCCGAAGATGGGTCGCCATGATCGGTGCTTCCTTCCTCATCCTAGGCATGATCATTTGTTCGACGGCGCATACCATGAACACCTTCATCGCCGGCATGGTGTTCTCTGGTGTCGGTGCAGGCATCAACGAACTAACGGCTCTAGCTGTCACATCAGAGCTTGCGCCTACGAGTCAGCGAGGCAAGTATGTCGCCATACTTGTCTTCACTATCATTCCGTTCTGTCCGTCAGTATTGTGGGCTCAGCTCATCGCTTCCACATCGACGGGTGCATGGCGCTGGATTGGCCTGTGGTGTGGAGTGTGGGCTTTCATCGGTCTGGTCTTGACGGCAGTTTTCTACCACCCACCTCCACGGGTTAACAGCGTAGGTATGAGCCGCAAGGAGACTCTTGCACAAATCGACTACGTCGGCGGTTTTCTCTCTGTCGCTGGCATGATCTTGTTCATGATGGGAATGCAGTGGGGTGGTTACCAGTACAAGTGGTCCAGCGCACACGTCCTCGCACCGCTGATCTTAGGTGCCGCCTTCATCATTGCCTTTATCTTATGGGAAGCATACGGCGCGAAACATCCCATGTTCCCAAAGAGACTTCGCCAGGAGCCTCGCATTCTAGGCTTGACACTCGTCATCACGTTTATTTCTGGAGCCAACTTCTTCTCAATTCTCATGTTTTGGCCAACCCAAGCCTTCAATGTGTATGGACATGACCCTGTCGGAGTTGGCCTCCGAGGTCTCCCAGTTGGCTTTTCGATCCTGGCTGGTGCTTGTATCGTATTGTGGTTGCTGTCCATGCTCCGTGGTCACAACAAAGAGCTCCTGATTGCTTCGTCCATTTTGATGACTGCAGGCTGTGGTGCGCTTGCAGTTGGGCGTGTCGACAACTTGGCTACGCTATGGGGATTGCTGGTCCTGGCTGGTCTTGGAATTGGTGGCATTGTCGTACCAGCATCCATCATCTGTAAGTCCGACATCGCATCGGTCAATGGCCTGTTCGCTGACTTGATTAGCTACTATCATTTGCCCAGACGACCTCATCGCAACCGTCGCAGCTCTCACTCTCGCCATTCGTGTTATTGGTGGTTCGATTGGATACTGCGTTTATTACAACGTCTTCATCTGTAAGTTTCCGTTAGCTAGTATAAGTCGTAGCACGTCTGACGTCTATAGCCAAATTCGTCCCAGCCGCGACTCACTACATTGGTGGAGTGATGGTGACACAACTCAACATTACATCTCCAGAGATCATCGGAGAGGCAATCACTATCACTGGGGCCTCGCTGCTCCCAGCCCTCCAGGAGCTTCCGGGCATCAAGGGTGTGCCAGGTGCGTACGAGATGGTTGTTTATGCAGGTCAGCTCGCGTACGCAGAGGCGTACAAGTACGTGTACTATGTGAGCATCGCATTTGGAGGAGTCAGTATCATCGCGGCGTGCTTCTTGGGCGATATTTCCAAGTACATGGACGACCATGTCGCCGTGGTGATGCACTGAGTTGCTTCAGGAAGCTGGGACATGTCTGTCTATAGTATAGACAAAGTGTATATGTAGCTGAGGTTCATAATGCTGACCGAAGCTTAACTTGAAATTTGCGCATTGGCACAACTCGGCATGTTGCATGTCTCCTGGTGTTCGTACCGTTTTTTCTTCTACCTGCACCTAGACTCGGCTGCATTGCGGCGCTGTTCGGCTACAGCCGTAAGCGTGCCCAGCTCAACGTGCGTCATAGCTGTCAACCAACTCTTGCGATACGGCAACGCTCTTCTCTTACTCAATTTCTTGAATCTCTTGCTCGTTGTAGTTTGGTAAAGGTAGATCAACACCCAAGTCGCCAGTCAGTAGTGAGAACCAAAAGCTACTTACCCTCGATTATGTTGCGAGCACTTTCACACGAGCCAAACGACGTCGAATGGAATGCAGCAAATCATGAACAAACACCCGATGCCCATGCTCAAGCTCAAGCCCCTCTGGAACTGGAGACATCGAACAATAAACGAAAGCGGCAAAGCCACTGTTTCTGCGCGCCGCAAATGTTCGGCGGTGGCATATACCTTCCCGATCCATCGACTTACGACCCCATTGAGATATTGCTCAACACCTATGATCGAAGTGAGAGGGACGAGCTCGTCAAGATATGGCGAGATAACAAACTGAGCGAATTGAACTTTGTTGGCGTCGTGGTATGTACTACGGATATTGTCCGTATTGCAGCGTTAACCACAGTCTAGTCCGCTCTCCTTGCCGGCGTTCTCACGTCAACAGGTAGCTGGCCTAATATCCTAACGACTGGCCAGCCTTCTCCTTGGTACGTCCGCACAGCATGGTACTGTGGTATTGTCATCTCTCTGCTTTCTATCATCAGTGCCGCAGACCAAACAGTACGTCTACACCGGCTATCATCTCACCGCGATGGACTGGCCAATATCCATAAGCTCCTCAGCAAGGGTAGTAGGAGGAAAAAGACAGGGCGCCGTGCACCTAGCTACTTCCAAATCATGACCTGGCAGATGCCAGTCATGTTTCTCATCACCGGGACGATTTGCATGGTTATGGGTATGTTCTTGCTGGTGTGGAGTGCAACATCGCACTTGGGAGACCTTACGAAATGGGATGACCAAAACAAGGTATGGTTCCGATGGATGAGGCTCTTCGTAGATTCGACGCTTACTCAACAATAGGTTGCTATTGTGTTCACGGTCATCGCGAGTCTTGCGATCATCATGTTTTTTGCTGGGCAGATTTCTTTATACTCGCCGATCAGGGAGTAGGAAGTGCGAAGATCTTCTGGAGACGTGGTACAGTTGTGTGCGACTTATCGTGGTCGCATTCTTCATCCGGATCTGCAGCCAGGCGGTCTATATCGCGAGGAGTCAGAGGACGTGAGATATGCTGTATAATTCGATACATCTCAGATGATGACTGTGTTGGCGATGATGATGTAAGACGGCGATGCAGAATATATTGAGAAATGGACGGTCGATGGCGCTGACTGTGATGGAAGGTGCCAAGCCATTTTCCCCACTAGTATTCTTTTGTGCAAGTGCGACTCTGTCAACCTTTGAGATTTGCCCTTCATACTCGTTCGTTCGTCGCGTCATTTCGTCACGCATCACATGAGCCCGCGTCGGGTTCGTGTCCTGTCTGATCTACGCTGCTATCGATGATTGGATGCTGCCTGTATCGTTAGGATGCAATGGCATCTAGCACGTCTTCCCTGCTGGAAGGAGTTGGCACGGCGCGTCGCTGCCTAGCCTCACCCCTCTTTTAGATCAACGCGCCATCAGCTTCGCAGCTTCCCATTCATCATGGCACAGGCTGCCACTGCGTACCCAGGTAACATGCGAAAGGTGTTCTACTGATGATGCCAATATATAACGTACGGCTGTTTCGTCTTTGCTGTTTCCTTGCTCAATTCATTCAACAAACCAACTTCACCGCAAGAAGTATGCTTTCTACCATTCCACAAGTCTCTCTCTCAGCTATGGCTACGCAAGACCAGCCGTTGACATTGATGGAGCTCCCTTCGGTCCCAGTCAGCCATGACGACTGGATTGCACATGCCGCTGCCCATCCAAAGGCACCGATGTGTGACCTCGTCGAACCATATAAGGCATACGATTCCAAGCTACGTGAGATATTCGCCCAGCAACCCGATCATACTGCTATTGGGACGCCCAATGTTGTTCCAATATTTGCAGGTCGCGAGCATGAGCTCAAGATACGCGCTCGCAACCCTGCCGATGAGCCCGAGGCCGAACGTCAACGCTACCTTATGCCTCTTGACAAGGCAGATCGCAAGCCGTCTGGCTCTCCAGCCGTCGTGCAATCGCTTGATGAGTTCAGAACCAACTTTCAGCTATTTTCAGAATCATCTCTTGTGGACATGGACTGGTCCAATGTGGTGGTCGCGGGTAGCGCCGTCGTAACCTCGTTGCTACCTGTACCCGAGAAATACAATAGCTCGAAGCGCGCTCTGCGCGAGTACTATCATCAACAACTAGCGCCAGCCTCCGACGTCGACCTCTTTCTCTACGGCCTCACCGAAGAGCAGGCTATCGAGAAGATCAAGCAGATTGAACAACGCATCAAGGATTCTATCTTCACTGAGACTACTACCGTCCGAACGAAGAACGCCATCACTATCGCGTCACAGTATCCGACTAGACACGTTCAGATCGTCCTGCGTATTTACAGATCCATCTCCGAGATCCTTACAGGCTTTGATGTGGATTGCTCCTGTGCCGCATATGATGGCAAGCAAGTCTACGCTAGTCCCCGCGCGCTCGCTGCATACATGACCCAGATCAACACCATCGACTTGACGCGTCGCTCACCTTCGTACGAGAACCGCCTATCCAAGTATGCACGCCGGGGATTCGAAGTATACTGGCCGCTCCTTGATCGTTCGCGCATCGACCCTACGCTATTTGAGCGCTCGTTTGGTCGTACTCTTGGACTGGCGAGGTTACTAGTCCTTGAGAAATTGCCGAAAAGCACCGACCGTGACGCCTATGTTGACCAGCGCCGTGCAGAACGTGGTAGACCAGCCATCAACCGGTGGGCAAGACAGAAGTTGAGGGGCGATATCAAGCAACAGCACGATGAAGATGTTGCTGAATGGGTTGAAACTGACGAGATTAGCGACTACCACACCTTCACCGTTCCATACGGACCAAAGTTCCACGCTCGGAAGATTGAGAGGCTGTTGTACGCGAAGGACTTGCTACTCAATGCTGAGTGGAATCGACCCAAGGAGCGGGAGACTACTCTGCACCGACACCCTGCTTTCTTTGGTAATGCAGCCGACGTGATAGAGGATTGCTGTGGCTATTGCCCTGAG
>Ga0265797_10004575_pt1 | contig 21003 bp, 16 predicted proteins | sample P2T30metagenome_FD_192433 | JGI IMG/M metagenome (GOLD analysis project Ga0265797, IMG submission 192433) | Plant litter microbial communities from East Loma Ridge, Irvine, California - P2 T30 | ecosystem: Environmental > Terrestrial > Plant litter > Unclassified | place: USA: California...
CCGAAAAAAAAAAAAAAAACGTGAGGAGATCTTGTTACAGTAATACAACCAGTTACAACACCCTATACTATCTTACCAGAAGCGAAGCAAGCCAGAGATGGTATCGAACAAGCAAAGCCCCCACCGCCACCCCTCGGAAGTAGTATAGTAGATCGAAGTACCTCCTTGCGCCGCGGAGACAAAAACGAAATACTAAGACGAAAGAAATGAGAAAGGAAGAAAGATAAGAACACGAAAGATCAGTGCTTTTTCCTCTCCGCCAACCACCACACATGAACCTTTCCTATCCAGAAACAGCAAGAGAGTGAGATCAACAGTCTCAACCCTCCTTCATCTCATCGTTCAGCAACAGCTCAACGACAATCTGCGTCCGCTCGTTCTCGGGATGCTGCATGACAGCCTTGACCGTCCGGCCGCCCGCCGCCGAACTGCCATAAACCGAGCCATTGCCCGTTGGGGCAGGTGGGCGGTTGAGACCAGCATTATACTCGCCTCCATCGTCAAGACACTTGATCTCACGGCCAGCGATAATCTGCTTGAGACGACCATTCTGCGCGTTGCGGATTTCGATGAAATCGGTATCGAAGAGCACGAGGTACGCGCCTGAGAGTGCTGCTGTTTGCGCGGTGCCGACGAACTCCATGATGACGCTGCGGCTGATCTCGCCGTGCTTGTTGACGTAGACGGCGCAATTGGCGTAGCAGAGCAGGAACTCTGCTTCACTTAGGCGCAGCATGCACAGCGCGCGTTGGTCTTTGATGTGGCGGACGATGTTCTGCACGCTCTCGCCTTGCACTTCGGGCACGCTTTGGGGTACTTTTCGCTCCAGTGAGAGGACTTCGAAGCCGCGTGCTGTGCTGACGGCCAGGGAGCTGGTGAAGAGGTTGATGCCGGTGCACTCGGTGGGGATGTAGAATTCATCGAACTCTCGGAAGAACTCTGTCGAGCCTCGTTTGAAGTAACCTGCGCGCTTGCGTTCGGAGGACTTTTGGTAGATTGGCTCCAGGACTTTGAAGGTCGAGGACAGATTGTCGCGCTTCTTGTAGAAGACTAGGGTGCGGTCCTTCATACGGCCTGCAACGAAGAAACCGACATCACGACTGCCAGAGAGCTTCTGCGGGGCTTTTCGGCTGGAGTCGACAGTGCTGGTGGGGCCTGCAGTGACAACGTCCAGATGGTAAGCGACAAGAGACTTATCCGATATGAGCAAGAAGAGATTGAACTCTTCTAGCACAGCGATTTGAGTGACACGCGTCATGGCGATGGCCTGGAAATTGTTAGTACTGCTTGCCGCATTATCGCCTAGTTGGTAGTTACTCACTTTTGTCCAACCTCTCGGGTTATCGGCCTCGCTCACAAACACACCAAAGTCTGTACCAACCGCCACCATCTTCTTGCCAGGATAAGGCATCGCGAAACTTGTCGCACAATTGACCCTCGCCCTGCAGATAGGACCAGGTCGGCCAGTGTCCTTAAATCGCTGTTCGACTTCCTGAATCGCACGGTCGATCGGAGTGCCCTTGATGACCAGAGTCTTGCCTCCAGTACCCGCGAAGCCATCAAAGACGAACGCGGAATCCGCCATGACTCGCAGCCTAAAAGGTTCCGCATGTTGTGCGTAAAGCGCTTTGGCGTGCTTAGTCTTGGCTTCAATGATTTTGGTGCACCACTCTCTTCTTGCTTGTTCAGTATGTGCGAAGAGGGTGTAGTTCTCACGACCGAGATGCTTCAGTCGGATGGGATACAAGATCCTGTCGGCATCCCTCCCAGTATCGATCGACGTGACGGTATGGAGGCTCTGTGTGGACATGCCTGTGTTCACATTCTGCAGACCTGGAGCAGGGGAGTTGGACTGTGTCCTGCCCAGGGTTGACTGATCGGACGACGCAGCTGATCTACCAGAAACCGCGCTCACAGTGGTGATACCCCTGACGTAGGAAGATTTCTGCACTGCTGGATCTGTTGTGCTCTCCAGGACTAGGAGATCCATAGGGATCGGCAGTCTCGACACATCATACTTTTCCACTCTGCCTCCCTGATCTGCGCGATGCTGGATGGTTTTGGCAATCACGAGGTAGTGGTCGAAAAGCAGAGTGTGGCTGTCGAGCCAGGTGAACCTGTTGCCGCCCATTCTCTGCAGATCACCACGGTGCACCAACTCACGACCGAGATGGTTCAGGTTGAGCTCGACCGCGTTTTGCATACCAGGCCTGAGCACCAGTTTCGCGCTCAAATCTGCTAGATCGACCTTGCGCTGCATCTCAGCCACGCGGGTGTCGCACTCCAAGGTAACAGCCTTGACCTCGTCATAAGCGATTTGCAAATTGGTCTTTTCTTCGCTGTCAGTCTTCATGTTCTTGAGAACTGTATGCAGAAGGAGCGAGTAGCGCTGCAAGCGAGTGATTGGAGACTTGAGATATGTGTCCCAGCCAAGTCGCTTTCCTCGAGGGTCGTTGCGTGCCCTATCCAGGAAGCCGGCGAACTGGATGTTACGTTCCATCTCTTGACGGACCATGAAGCTTGCTCCGGGGAAAGAACCAGCATAGTCGATGTACGCGGTCTTAGCCATCCTGATCCATTGGCGGAAAATGTCACTGAAGCCGACAATCCAAGGACCCTGCTCGTGTTGTCGGTATTTGAGCTGAGGCAGCAAGTGGTCCTCGTTTGCCTGCTTCACTTGCTCCAGCTTACCGAACACGTCCTTGAGGAACTTCTCTTTACGCTTGGGCGTGACGATTGATGGCTCGGTCTTGGCAAGTGGGTCTCGGTAGATCAACCGGAGTAGGTTCAACTGCTCCATGTAGTAATCCTCAGTCTGCACGATCTCGTGGAGAACGTTTTGTCGCTCGATCTCCTTGTTGTCTCTCCCTTCAATGTCCTCCTTCTTCAGTTTGTAGAACTCTGCCCACGTTTCGTTGGTTCGTACAGGCTGTGTGTGTAGGTTGACCTTCTTCAGCGTGCGCTGACAGAAGTGCGAGTAGCATCGGCCAGGAACGACATGGTCGTGTAGTGTGGGAGAGTAGCAACCGGCACTCGACAGCTGGAAGATAACACCAGACATTGGCACATGTGTGAGCCTGACCCATTCTTCGGTGGTTTGCAGGGCACCTGACTGATACATGTTTTCCACAACGCGATCGCTCAGAACCTCGGCGTCTGCGATGTTCATTGTGGGTACTTTGTTGGTGAACAGGTTGACCAAGGCTTCCTTGAGAAGAGATTCTTTGAGCTCAGTGGTCTGATCGGGTTTGGCCACAGTGATGAGCCAGGACAATATCGCGCTGAGCGCCCAAGGTTCTTCGCACTTCTTGAAGTCGGGAGTGCCAAGTTTGGAGGGCACGAATCTCCTGGTGGGCAACGACGGCAAATCGAGGGCAACAGCACTAGTCGCCGGCGTTGTGTCATACGTCGAGTAACCCGAAGAGCGGTTGGTCTGTCTCAATCGACGCTCTTCTGCGTCTGTCTTGGACCTGAGTGGCTGATTGACTGGTGGCGTCTTGCTGTAGTTGATGAGCGAAGCTGATCGAGGCACCCACTGACCTTGTGCATCCATGTCGTAGCCAGTAGACGAGTACGGATAACCGTTCCGCAGATCCTTTTGCGGTGTAGGAGGCGTGATCTCGCTTGGTGGCGGAGGCGGAAGTGGACGATAAGTCGATGATGCTGAGTTGAAGAAGACATCTGGCGGCTCATCTGGGAACCTCTCCGGTATTTGGCCTTCTGTGAGGGCGTATTCATCGCCTTCATCGTAGCTTTGTCGTCTACCATCTGCTGGCGGCTCATAGTTTCCTCCAGTACCGCCAGCATCGACTCTTGCATCCTGGAAAGGTGGGAAGGGATGGATCGAGTCCATGGTGTAGTCGTAGCTAGAGTGCTGTGACGCGTGTGACCTCCGCATCGAGCTGTGTTGACTTGACACGCCACCGTTGAGTTCTCTGCCAGCAGCCAGTTGACTAGGGTCCCCACCATACGACATGTGTACATCGTATCCACCTGTGAACATCGAAACATCAACTCCAGTGTAGTCGTCAATAATACTCATCCGATCGTCGTTTTGGCGGGACGTTGGACTTCGATTCGACTCGCGTCGTGGAATCCTCTGCGACGTGCCATAGCCGAGGAAAGGTTGCTGGCTACTGCTTCCGCTTTGTCGACGGAAATCATCGGCGGCTTCACGCTCATCTGCAAGACGCATTGCTTCCAAGCCGGCTGCTGCTTCTGGGTCGCTGTCATCGCTGTACTGCTCAGCCGGCGGGGCTTGAGATGGTATTGGTGACAGATGACCATTCGCCATACCATCTCGGGGGGAAGTGGCACCAAAGCTTTGCCGTGACTGGTATGGAGCCGAAGTGAGTGCTATCGAGGGACTTCGGCCGGGGCGTCCAGCGTTCAATATAGCGTCTTCGACCTCGTCAAAGAGCTCATCTTGGTTGAGAGCTTCAGCTTCTTCGCGACTCATGTGTCGACCATGTTGTAAGTAGTCCGATTCCGCTTCTGGTGGTGGGATGACTGGAAGTGGTCTTTGATACGGGTGTCTACCTAGGGATGTCGCACTCGATGCTGTACGATGCACTGGTGGTGTCGGGCCTGGTGTGGAACCTTGTGGTGAAGGGGACGAGCCATTTGTCAATGCACCTAGCGGCGAAGGCGGCTGCCGGCTGTCAGGTTGGTAAGGCGGTGCAGGCACGTACTGATCTTCAGACAGGCCAGGTAGCGCTGGTGAGATATTGTAATGCCGATTTGACTGTTGTCTTCGAGGTGGCGGCTGATAATCGTTCTCATGGTAGGGCATCTCGATGTGAGCATGTTGGGCGACTGGAGCTGCAGTCGAGTATGCATACGATTGCTGAGGTGGTGGCGGACTCGGTTGCGGCTGGTACCCATATTGATGCTGCGGTGGCTGAGGACTGTAGTGCGGCTGTGGCGAACCAAACTGAGATTGCTGGGGCGAGCGTCTATAGGCAGGCTGCTGCGGCGATGAGAAAGTCGCACTGGAGTGGTTGCTTGGAGAATATGCATACGGATCACCCATGGGTCCGCTTGTCGCTTGGGCAGGAGCTTCAGGGTAGGCGGAGGGATTGTACTGAGCCGGATATGGGGCAGGTGTTACGCTGGCATAGTTCTGAGGATTATACTGCGGTATCTGACCTTGCGGTGATTGAGGCGATTGAGCATAATGCTGGGGATTGTACGTCTGAGGTTGCTGGTATTGACCAGCATACGACGATGCGAACGAAGTTGCTCGCGGCGAAGCAAGACTGTTGTTCGAGTATCCTCCTTGCGACTGCTGCACCGGGCCGCCAGTGGGCTGCTGGCTGTATGTATGCTGCCCAGGGTATTGCTGCTGTGGTGGAGGCGGCGGTAGCGGCTGCTGCTGCTGCTGGGCTGGGTATCCTCCATTTTGCGCTGGCGGGTACTGATTGTATTGATCGTATTGATCTTGGTAGCGATTGGACGAAGGCTGCTGGTATTGGCCGCCCTGGTAGTAAGACATTTTGTCGAGGCAGCGGGTGTGGTCGAGCGTGATCGAGTCGCGGGGGTGCTACGTGAGCTCGAGGATGCGCCAAAGGGCAGTACTGCCAGTAGGCTGGATGTCGACAGTGTGCACGATCCTCATGGGGAGGATGATATGGAGTGAAGACCGAGGATCGGCTGGGGCGTTTCTCATAGCATGGATAGCATCCTCTGTCTGCGAGTCTCGAGGGTAGAGGGCAGTTCGCGATGCGGCTGAGGGTGTGTATAGCGGAGAGTGAAGGTCGCAGTCGTCGTCGCTGTGGTAAAAGATAGCTAGGTTCGCGTGTGCTAAGAATGATTGTGTGATTATTCTTGCGGAGACTGCGCCATAGCCTGGTGCAGAGAGAGAGGTGTGTGTGGTCAGTTGGTCAGGCAGTGCTCGCTCGCTCGTTCGCATGCGACACTCAGCACGGCAGCGACAGGTACATCGCAACGCTTGCTTGCTGCTTGCTTGGAGAGCCAGCCAGACCCTGGGGGAGTGCTGTGGATCCAGCAGCCCGCCAAGTAGGACAGTGCGAGTCCAAGTGCTTCTTCACAACACTGCACAAGCGCGAGGGCGGCCAACCGTACCGTGGAGAAAGGGGTGTGTATTATACACTACAGCACACGCTCTTGTTATTGCCCTTGTGGTGTTGACGAATATCTTTGCATACTTGCATAATGCTACTCGAGCCTCTCTCTCTCAGAGCCTCAGCCACAGCTACCAACACCTCGTCCGTCGGGTCAGCTTACAGTACGGCGAGGAGGACACATATGATGGATGCTAACGGCCCCCCAAAACGACCATGCTTGATGTTTTGCCCTTCATCCTGCCTGATCCAGAAGGCCCAAAGGAAGTTTATCATTTATTATCTACATACTGCAAACTTCCGTAGCTCCTCGAGCTCTGAACCCATGAACCCATGAAACCAACCCATGTGGGGTGCCCGCACGCCTTAACGTCCTGCTCGAGTCCCGAGGCTATTTATTTGCCCGATCCACGACATCGTCTTACTTTGTACTACAGTGAGCATTTTTATTTCCCTGAAGTAGACTTCTTTTAAAAAAAAAAGATCATCTTCACTTCATTTTTATTGTGTTTAGCAAAACTTGACATCCACTCAAACCTCACGATGGTGACCAAACACGACGGCCCAGACAACGCCGCCACTGTCCGCGATCATGTCGATCAACTCAACAACATCACCGCCGAGCGTGATGGCCTTCACGTCCCAGAAGTCGACTCGACAGGCTATCGGATTCGTGAAGAACCATTCGGTACAAGGCGTAAAGTCCGCATAGTTCTCATGGGAGCTGGCGCATCGACCGTCAACTTCCTCAAGAAGGCCGAGGAATCAATGCAGAACTTGGAAATGACCGTTTACGAAAAGAACCACGACATTGGAGGAACGTGGCTCGAGAACAGGTATCCTGGCTGTGCTTGTGATGTATGTCTATCTAATAGCCATTCTGGGTTATCAACCTTTGCGATACTGACAAAGACAGATCCCTTCCGTTGGATATCAATTTACCTGGCGAATCAAAACCTGGTCCCACTTCTACTCATACTCACCAGAGATCTTCGAATACCTGAAGACAATATACGAAGAGAACGATTTCATCAACAAATACGTCAAGCTCAAGCATCAAATTGAGCACGCCCAGTGGGACGCAACGAAAGGTGTCTGGAAATTCAAGGTTCGAGACATCGCTACAGACACTGTCATCGACGATGAAGCAGAGTTCTTCATCAACGCTGGCGGGGTTCTGAATAAATGGAAAATGCCAGATGTCCAAGGTCTCAAGGACTACAAGGGCAAACTCATGCACTCCGCGGCGTACGAAGAAGGGTACCCTTTGGAAGGGAAGCGCGTTGCCGTGATCGGTGCTGGGAGCAGTGGCGTGCAGATTGTGGCCAACATACAGAAAAAAGGTGAGTTGGAGCAAAATGATTCGAAAATCAGGAAGCAAATCAGGAAGCGCATATCACTGACTTCAGCTCTTGCCGCAATCAGTCGAGCACTTGTACCACTGGGTACGAAGTCCTATTTGGATAACTCCAGGATTCGGTCAGTCGTGGGCAGGCAAAAATGGGGCCAACTTCGAATACACAGATGCACAAAAGAAATACCTCGAAGAGAATCCGCAAAAATACCTCGAATACCGCAAGCAGCTCGAGAATGAGCTAAACATGCGCTTCAAGTTCATCATCAAAGGCTCACCCGAAGCCAAAGCAGCACGCGAGGCCGCCGAAGCGCAAATGCGGAACGTACTGAACAATGACAAACGCCTTTGCGATACCATCATCCCTACCAACTTCAACCCAGGCTGTCGCCGTCCAACACCCGCGCCAGGATACCTCGAAGCACTCGTCTCGGACAACACCACTGTCTACACAGACTCAGTGAAACGCATCACAGCCGCCGGCTTCGTCGACCAGGACGGCGCCGAGCACCCCGTAGACGTGATCATCTGCGCCACAGGCTTCGACACAACCTGGGTCCCACGCTTCCCCATCATCAACGGCGCCGGCGTCGACCTGCGCGACTTCTGGGCCGGCACCGACAACCTCACCTCCTACCTCAGTCTCGGCATCCCGGGCTTCCCCAACCACTTCACCTTCTGCGGCCCCTACGGCCCCCTCGGCCACGGATCCTTCATGCCCCTCATCGAAGTCTGGACCACCTACATGCTCGACGTCATCACCAAACTGCAAACCGAAAACATCAAATCCCTCACGCCCTCCGCCCGCGCCGCCGCCGATTTTCGCCAACACGCCGACCTCTTCCTCAAGCGCACTGCCTGGACCTCCTCGTGCCGCAGCTGGTTCAAGCAAGGCCGCAACGGCGGCAGCGAGGAAGGCGGGCAGGCCGTGCTGTATCCCGGCTCGAGGCTGCATTTCTTGCATTTGTTGGAGAGGCCGAGATATGAGGATTATGAGTTTGAGAGGTGGGATGAGAACCGGTTTGCGTTTATGGGGAATGGGTTTGATATGAGGGAGTTTGATGGGAGGGATATTACGGGGTATTTGGGCAGTTTGGATCCGGAGGGGAGGGATGTGCAGCCGGTTTATGGGGAGGAGTTGAAGAGTGAGCTTGCGGGGTGGGCGCATGGGTTTTAGAGGGTGGTGTGGCGATGAAGTGCATATCTAAAGATCGACCGGAAACGCTATGCGTGAAGAATATCCACTGAATCCACTGTCATGTTATGCATGCACTGCCTAGAACTCTACCACAATCTTCTCAGCAGTCACAGCACCATTGCGGATCTCAAATGCCTTCTCCAAACTCTCAAGACCTTTACCCACAACCTTCGCTTTAGGCAGACACTTCAGCTTGCCCTGCACAAGCGCCTCAGTAACAAAGTCCTTCCACACTGGGAAGCTCGAATCGGAAATCCCAAGCACGAACTTAGCATTGATGAACTCAGGCAGTTTACCAGGAGGCTTAGTGTTCGCCAAGAACCCACCACCCAACTTCTCCATAATCGGAGTGACGACGTCGAAAGATTCCGGGATGCCAATGGCGTTGTATAGGCCCTTGAAGCGGTCATTGCCGATGGCTGCGGCGATATCGTCGGCGATGCTGGGGAACTTGTAGTCGAAGACCTCGCTGGCACCAGCTTCGCGGCAGAGGTCTAGGTTTGCTGCGCTAGCGGTGGCGATAACACGGTAGCCGGCGTTGGCGGCGAGTTGGATGGCGGCGACGCCGACAGAAGAGGATCCACCGTAGACAATGACGACTTCGCCTTTGCTGTTGGGCTTAGAGTCGAGACTGGGGAAGTCCAAGCCCATGTAGTCTTTCTGGTAGAAGCCCGCAGCCGCGGTGTCGATAGCAAGGGGCAACACGACGCCCTGAGAGTAAGTGAAGTTGTCTGGCAGGATCGCGGCGTTGGCGGCTGGGATGCGGCAGTAGTGGCTGAAAGCACCATCGGCGATGTCGTTGGTGAAGAACTGCCACGAGTGGCCGATCACGCGGTCGCCTGCTTTGAAGCGTATGACGTTGGAGCCGACGGCGTGGACTTCACCGGCGAGGTCGTGGCCAGGCACGATGGGCCATTTTTGGACGTGAAAGCCAGCTTGCTGTGCGGGATCGTTAGTGTTGACTGCTACGGCGTAGTTGCGGACGATGATGTCGTCGGCGCCTGGCGTGGGGATCTCGGTGTCGGCGATGCGGAGAGGAGCGTTGGCAGAGTCAACGAGTGCTGAGCGGTTGGAAGGCATTTTGAGTTGATTGTCTTGATGAATTGGTTGATGGGATTGGTTCAGTATATGTTTGCTAGTAGGATTGGAATGTTGTTATTGTATGATGATGAGATCCTTCAATACAAGATGTGAACCATTCCTTCTTATACAGAGGCATGTTGAAGCCATGCCGTGCAAATGTTTCTTTCTTGATGCCTGGAGCTTGCTAAGCCGGACGAGCTGAGATCTGCTGCGCCGGCTATAGCGACGCGCGATGCGAAGCGAGGTGAAGCGAGGTGAAGCGAACAGTACAGTTTGTTGGATTTCTCATGCTATAGCGGGCTATCCGGCTTTGATACGTAGAGATAGATGACAAAGGATTCAGCATGGTTTGTCGAGGCCGGTTTACCTAAGGCCCTTGCAAGTATGTCCGGACATAGTGAAGCAAGTAAATCCAGAGCCCGAATTCCCGATGCGCTTCTTGTCGACTGGCTGTCTGGTGTCGACTCATGATACTTTGAGATCTTGCTTCTCTGTCAAGTTGGTTAAATGAATATAATGGGGTCTCGGGTATCGAAGAGATAGAGATCGAGGAAGTGATGTTCAAAAACAAGAAGCAATGAGATGAAATGGAGAAGAAGAGGCAGGCAGATGGGTCCAAGCGCCGTCGCTGTGCAGCAAATCCATAAGTTTGCGTTCAAACGCATCGATTGTCTCAACAATCTTGCGTACCGAAAGATCGACCATCGGGAAACATGATCTCACAGACCATTGAGATACATGCGAAGACTTCTAGCTGTCTTCAGAATCTATATACTAGCCTCTTCGAATTTCGGAGTCGACATTGCCTGACATGCGACTGAGAGGCGGTTCTCAAACATCAGCACAGTACTGACACAGAGCAGCCACCAATTGCAGTCATATCGTTGAACGTACATTAAGACGCTTTCCTCATACTTGTGCTCTCGTGTTCTCGCCAAGCTCCCTCGCAGGATCTCCAAACGCCAAATCTCGCCAAACGCCTTCCAAAGTGTCTATTTTACAGAAACGCATCATCTCAGCTTTAAAGTTGAACTGTCTACAAGCCTCGTCACCCTACTTGTGTCTCACCATCCCATCACTCACAATAGTGACTCCCCTCTTTGCTGGCCTTGCTGTTGCATTGAAACTAGCCGTGCCTCTCATTCTTCACCTTCACTGTCTGAAGCCACTTCGGAGCCGCCTTCCTCCCAATCACTGCTCGATTCGTCTTCCTGACCAGCCTCATGCTGCTCGACACAGATGCTGGCATACTCCCAGCTCCACTTCCATGCTAATGGTAGGAAAAGGTCGGCGTCGAGGCCTTCCAAAGGGTCAGAACGAACGTCATTCAGAGACTGAGATGGGCGTTCCAGCAGCATCGTCAGAGAGTTTCGCATGTCTGCCAAGCTCATTTCCTGCACGACGTCAGGTGCTACCCAATCCGACACCAGCAAGTGGCGCTTCAGGTAGTCGGAAGCCCACTCGTCGCGCTCTTGTCGATAGTTCGCATCAGCTGGTAAGCCGAGAAACGCGTGGTCTGGAAACATAGCGACGCAAAGACGAGCGAGCTGTACAAACTCCAGTGGATCCAAAACGCCTGCAGGAGTTTGAGTGGCCAGACGGTCAAGATGGCTGCCTTGTATCTGGTACTGGATTGCACTGTGAGCAATCAAGCTGGCTTTTCTGACCGGCTCGAGTACGTATGACGGGTTTGGTAGGCCCGCGAAAGCGAGTTTCTGTTGCTGGATTCGTCGCTCAATCGTGTTCATTCCGCCGTCAGCCTCAGCCCAATGCTGCGCAGCGATGTTCTTGAACAATGCATTCGAGCGCGTGTCACATCGGAAACAAGCTAGGTTGGCCGCAAGATACTCCGTAGCCCAAGATAACGTATTAGAATCGTCTCCGGGCTTCAGATGCCGTAGATTCAGAATTCTGGGCTCTTGCGGTCTCGATGTGTAGGTAACGTAAGGAACGCTGCTCAGCCTGGAGTGTAATGTTGCGGCAGCCCACTGCTTCGCCACATGGAGTTTCGTCTTGTCAGCGTCTGAAATCGATCCATCGGTGTCTTGTTGAGTCAACTCGAGTAGTTTCCCTGATGCTTCCATTGACGCAAGTTCTTCATGCAACCCGACCCAGCATCTGAAAGAGGCCTGCAAAGTCATTGCCATCCGGTCAGGGACGTCGGCGAGCACTTGCCACTGCTGCATGAGAGATTCGAGATCAGCCCAGGCGTTGTAGTCTGCTGGGACGGCCTGAGCGTTTGGCCACATTGCGGCAAGCCTGCGGTTAACGACCTGGACCCCACTGAACTCTCCATGCAGCTGGTACCTTCCAAGATCGACACATGTGGCATGGCCAAGTCTAGCGACGTTCTGTATGAAGTACGGAGCTGCGATGAATTGAGGATTGACATAGGCTTCCCAATAACCTAGATCATGCAGGACTAAGCCGTTGAGACAGTCACTGAGCAGAACTACCGAGCGGATTCGAGGCAGTTGCTGCAACCTCTTGAGGATACTCGAACCAGCACTGAGGGTGCCACGTCCCCGAATGTCCGTGCAATCGGCAACCTCGACGAACTCAACGTTGGCAACAAAGTCCTTGTGCTGCAGCAGTCGTTCGATTTCGGGAATGTCGCACGGAATGTCCTGTTATGATACAGGACTTGAGTGGCCTCTTTGTGAATGAGTTTGTTCGTAGCAAGTACGCAAGCGTCGATAGTCGTGTGTTGAATTTCTTCTTCAGCAGAAAGCGCAAGGGTGTCGTTGTCAATTCCGAGGGAAGCAGTACTGTCGCTCGGTTTAATGACCCTGCTCGAGCCAAACATGTGGCCATAAACGGCCACTCGCAACTCGGGTGCGAGTTTAACGAGGAAAGAGGGCGGTGACATGGTGTTTGAAGTGGTGGGGAGTCAGCTCGCAGCTGTTTGTTCCAGTCGCGGCGTGAAGCGACTGTTTGTTGCGATAGAGCTGGAGGTCTGGAAGCTGTCTCTGGAGGCGAACGTGTTCGTGTGTAGAGGTTGGTGGCGGGCTGTTGATTGATGCGCTGGTGGGTGCGCTTTCGTAGAGTAAAAGCGATGGACGTGGTGGTCTGGTGATTGTCAGTGGGCGTCGTGTTGATAAAGACTACAGGCGGATGACTTACAGTCAACAGAAGTGGGGGCGTGGGACGGTTTCACTTTTGCAGCGACCTCGTTGCGCATGAGTTCTTCACTTTTAATGTACTTTGGATGGCAGCAACAGTCACTTTCACAGCACCAGTCTTCAACTCATGCGCTGAAAGCTCCGACTTAGTACCACAAATTCGAGACCATGCAACATGACGCGGCTCCTGTCTCTAGAGCTATCTTTTACCAAACTGCCTTCTCGCCAGTATCTTTGGCTTCATCGTTCTATGCGCACAGGCTCATCATCTTGCGAAATCCATGCGCTACGTCCGCGCAAAGTCATTAGCAGAGGGCTTTCGGAGATGTATGTGCTCAAACTTTTGGGGAAAAGCTCTTACATTAAGCCTCCGATCTCATGCCGCCCTCACTCTTCACCCACAGTCCCAGGCATGCCGTGCTCAGTTTCCCACCGGAGACTCCTGATCACACCCCTGTCGAGTTCTCGCTCTGCCTCCAAACTCGCAACCCTCGCCTGTAGCTCCGCAATTTTCGCCTCCTTCGCCTTCAAAGCCAACCGTGAGATGTCTCTTCCCTTGACTACGCCTTGAAACTTCAAGTCATGCTTGCTCAATATCCCACGTAGCGTATTAAGAACGTCATCTGGCATTCGGGTATGCGACAATGCCGCAAGAGCTTCATTCGTCAAAGAGCTCGTATCATCAGGCTGATTCGCCAAAGCATCCTTGTATCGACCTTGATTTGAGGAGGTTTTGGAATACGACCCCGGCGTGTTGGCTTGTAGTGTCGGTGTTGGCGGGTATGGTTGCTCTGGGATTGGAGGCAGGGTCTTTGTAGACTGTTTGGAAGGTGAGTCGAGGTAGTCGTTTTGGTAACTTTCGAACACAGAAGGTGTTTTCCACGTGCCGGACTTATCGAGCTTGTCTTGGAGCCACGGTAATGTGCGTTTCTTCTCGACCGTGGTGGCAGGAGTTGCGTAGATACCGGTCTTGACAGCTTTGCGAGGCGTCTCAGGCGCTGGTACTACCGAATCAGCGGCATCGATGAGGTCTTGTTCTTCTTGACCAGTAAGAGGCCATGGTAACAGCTCGTCATCTCCACTGTCATGGTCACCGTCCAAGTTTGCTGCGTCAGCTTTTCGTTTTGCTCCACTGATATTATGTCGCTGTGAAGAATAAGCCGGTGGAGGACTTTCATCGTCTGTAGTCTCATCGTCCTCATTCTTAGGATCGCTGTCAGTTCTTTTCGCCATGGGGTCAACGCCTGCGAACATGCCACCTCTGCTTCTGCCAGCATCCCAGCCATCCTGAGCAGCGGGGATTTGTCTGCTCTTAGGCTCGGACCTGCTGTTGTTCAGTACTGCTCCCTCTTCTCTAAGTTTGGCGTCTTCGTCCCAGAGGAAGAACCCGCATCTTTGCGGTTCCTGGTTTTGACATGTGTAGAACCAACGGCCCTGGTTCTTGCCTTCTTTCTTCACTTTGAAATGCTCGGCCGGTAGGCGTGGCGTGCAATCACAATGCCAGGTACCGTCGGCGAAGACACCTCTTGGTGCTGTCGATCTGGAGCCACCTCTGCTCCCACCGCCACGGCCACGACCGCGAGAACTATAGCGATTGTTGTATCCGCCTCGAGCATACTGGCCACCACGATTCATGATGAGAAGTTTTCCAGTTTCGTTGACAAGATCAGTGTTGTATCATTGATGGAAGTGAGCGATGTGCTCGACTTTTCTGAGCGATGCGTACATATAACATTCAGGCATGTAAGTTTGCGCTGGTTGGCACAGCGATGTGTTTGGTGCTTGTTCGATGGAGCGGACTGGATGCACCGAGAGGCTGGCGCCAGCGTCATTGTCGCGGAATTGTGGGTCGGGCCATGCCGTGCGCTAGTCTCATTGAGGCGGGTCGAAACGTGCATCCACTATTCATCATAGAGTCCGTGGCTTACGCCATGCATTTGTAATCTATTTGTTCGGCGTGTTATTTTCTCTTTGGGACATTTTGTCAACATTTCCATCTACGAGCAACCTTGGACCTACATTGGTGTTACTTTTTGGGTTCATCTGAACCACAACCACAAACCTTGATGCCTCAGCCCGTCAACCCCCGGCGTGCTGACGTGGACGATGAAAGAACTCCATTGATACTCGTCCAACCGCCTACGGGCGAGCGCGACAGAGGTCTCAATGGCCCAGCAGATTCTTACAACAAAGACGATGATGCCTCGAGATCGATCTCGACTCTCCGCACCGTCTTCTCAGCACTGGCGTTGGGGGTCCTCATTTTCTTACAATCGACAAACATTTCTATCCTGACTACCACTCAGTCTGCGATCGCTGAAGATCTAGATGCCTTCGATAAAACATCATGGTTCACTTCTGCTTACCTCATCGCCATGAGTGCTCTGGGACCTCTCAATGGCAAACTGGCGGCTGTTTTCACGCCACGCCTCACGATATTTGCCTCGACAGTTCTACTCGCTGTTGGCACGATAGCATCTGGTCTTGCAAATGATTTTACTGGTTTCATAGCTGGTAGAGTCCTCACTGGCGTTGGAGCCTCTGGCATCTTCACGGTCTCTATTATTCTCGTTTTGGATGTAGTGAGCGCTACACATAGAGGATTGGCCATTGGTCTCTTGAACAGCGGGTTTACGGTCGGCGTTGCAGTAGGTGCCACGGCAGCAGGTGCTCTACTGGGCATCACCGGGTGGCGATGGCTTTTCCTCATTCAGGCTCCCATTGCCTTGCTGGGTGGCGCGGTTCTCCTGCTGAGTATCCCAGCTACTTTCACCACGGGAAATCAAGAAGACTCCAAGGTACCTACTCTTACTCGCCTCGCAAAACTGGACTACATCGGTGCTATCTCATTGACCGCGTCGATTGTTCTCGTACTGTACAGTTTAGGTGCTCCACGCCACATCCCGCTACTGCCTCTCATCTTGTCGCCATTTGTCTTCGCAGCCTTCGTACTGAACGAAGTCTACCTCGCTAGCGACCCCATCATTCCGATAGCGCTCCTCAAATCTCGTGGCTTGCTTCTTACTTGCTTGGCGACCGTCGGATACATGATGGCCCGCTGGGCTGTCTTGTTTTACACACCCACCTACGCCATTGCGGTCCGCAATTGGTCACCTGCGAGTGCTGGAGCGATCCTGGTGCCTACGAATGCCGGATTTGCGCTCGGAGGTCTTGTTGTGGGTGCCTTGCACATTCGGCGTTCTGGATCCTTCTATGTGCCCACGCTAGTGGTGTACGTGTTGTTCCCGTTCACGATGGTTCTGCTGGCATTGCTCTCAACACACGATTCCAACAAGTGGTTGTACGTGCTTGACTTGTTGTTGTCCGGTGCTTTGACGGGGGCAGCGCTCAACTACAATCTCGCGCATTTGCTCCACCTTACGCCTAAAAGCACTCACTATGTTGCAACTAGTCTGCTTGCAACATTCAGAGGATTTTCTGGGTCCTTTGGGTCAGCGATCGGCGGCGGCATGTTCTCGCGCACTTTGTACAATTCTTTGACACGGCAATTTGCGGAGCGCGGTATCAAGAATGAGGATCTGGTTATCAGGCTACTGGGTTCGCCGGCACTTGTTGGGAGTTTGGAAGGCGTGCAGAAAGATGTTGCTGTGAAAGGCTATGAGGAGGCGCTCAAATTGCTGTTCCTTAGCGGAGCTGGATTGGCGGCATTGATGGTACTTCTGCAGGCTGGAGCGGGATGGAAAGCCGCAGGGGAGGAGTCTGTCGAAGCGAGCAACGAGCCTGAAGAAGAAAGGGAAGAACTACTCGATGGGGCAGAGAATGCCGCCTAGTATGGTCTCGAAGCATCGAACCGTTGTAATTTTACAGGTCGCTAATTAACATACTTGGTACACCCAACGTACCTTCCGAAAATGATCACAATTTTCGACAAACTCCAGGGATGTGTACCCGACACTTGTAACAAGAACGATAGCGACGCTGCTGTGCCACTTAGAGGACGGGACATTGCGCTGGTCAATGGTTGGCTTGCAGATCTGCGCAGCTTGCGGCATTTATGGCGCCTTGAGCGATTTTTGGCTTTGTCGCCTCGCACAGCCGCCACATCCCGCATCGCTGCCGTTTTCTTTTGATATCTAGGACCAGTAAGCATTTGACGGCGGAACATTGATGACCATGAAGCGGAAGCGCAGAGATAAGAAGAAAAAACCAACGTCCATACTGAGTTGTCGCGCCATGGCGATGATAAAGCTTGCGCTGCTTAGCCGCCGCACTGGAATGCTTCTGTCTCTCACTCCCCACCTAACCACGTTTCCCACGTGTGTTTGTGATCATCCAAGGATCTGCACAAACCTTATTAATTTTGGTTCTTGCAACATCAAATCCAACATCAAAGAAGCATTTTCGGCAAGGTCATGACCACAACCAATATCCAGTTCAGCGAAGATGTCTTACGCCGACATTCCTCACGCCCAGATGGCGCAAACGACAGCCCTGGGATCGTCTTTTCCCGAATCAACTCGAAGGGACGAGACTCAGCGAACCAGACGTCCAAGTCTCGATCAAGCATGACCGTGGATGATCCTGACTTCGAAAAAGCAACCCCCATCGATCATCGAGTGAAGCAGACCTTCAAGGGTCGACACCTACTCTGGCTCGCCTACCAATCCATGGGTGTAATCTACGGCGACATCGGCACATCTCCCCTCTATGTGTTCTCCTCGACGTTCTCTTCGGCACCTGCAAAGCACGATGTCATCGGGATTTTGTCATTGATCATCTGGTCTCTCCTCACGATGGTAACACTGAAATACGTGTTCATCATCTTGCGTGCGGATAACGAGGGTGAGGGGGGTACCTTCTCGTGCTATTCCTTGCTTTCACGCTACGCCAATCTGGGCAACATCGATCCGAAAGAAGCGCACTCGCTCAAGATACAACGTGTGCTCACAGGAGAGATGCCGCGCGGCAATCGGTCGATTCGCTCTCGCATCGAGAAAAGTGCAATCTTCCGCGGCTTGCTGAAGGTTATTGGCGTACTGGCTGTATCACTCGTGATGGCCGATGGCGTGCTGACACCCGCTCAATCGGTGCTTGGAGCTTACCAAGGGCTGAATGTCATCACCACCGTCAAGACCTCTACAGTGGTAGGCGCTACATGCGGCACCCTTGTCTTGTTGTTCCTTATACAGCCATTGGGAACGACTAAGATTGCGTCCACGTTCGCTCCCATTGTAGTCATATGGCTTGGCTGGATAGGTGCCATTGGACTGTTCAATCTCATCAAGTACGATTATACGGTGCTGAAAGCGTTCAATCCGGGTGAAGCTTTCTCGTTCTTGATCCGCCACAAGGAAGAGGGATGGCACAGCCTCGGTGGGGTATTGTTGTGCTTCACAGGTCTAGAAGCACTGTTTGCTGTAAGTTGCGATATCACTTTTCAACTGTACGCAAGAGCAATACTGACCAACGTTATCAGGACCTTGGCGCGTTCAGCAGACAAGCTATCCAGATCAGTTGGCTTGGCTGGTGCCTCCCACTGCTGCTGTTGACATACAGCGGACAAGCCGCATACATCTCCGTACACCCCGAGGCGTACGCGTACCCTGTGTTCTACACAGCGCCGAAGGGTACCTTGATCCCAACTATGATCCTTGCAGTCCTTGCTGCTGTTGTGGCGTCACAAGCGATCATCACAGCAACGTTCCAATTAATCGCCCAGATCACCAAGCTCAGCTATTTCCCCTCGATCAGGATTGTCCATACTTCGAAGGTTTTCCACAACCAGCTTTACGTGCCTCTAGCCAATTGGCTGCTTATGATCGGTACTGTCATCGTCACGGCAGTCTACAACAACACGACATCGTTGGGCAACGCTTATGGTGTATGTGTCATCATGGTTACTTTCTTCGACACATGCATGGTCACTCTCGTCGCACTCATTGTCTGGCTTCTGCCCTGGTACATTGTCGCTTTCCCGGCCCTGACAATTGCAGCCCTGGACGGTGCGTTCTTGTCGGCCGCCATGACAAAGGTTCCTCTTGGTGCATGGTTCACGTTGACCCTTGCGGCCGTCTTGGCCATCTTTTTCATCATCTGGCGCTTTGGGAAAGAGCAGCAATGGGGAGCAGAAGCTGCCGATCGTGCGCCTCTTGACCGCTTTGCGCTTGCAGATGGTGAAGGAACATACAGGCTCACACGCCACGACAACGAACCAGTATCAACGAATCGCGGCTTTGGCATTTTCTTTGACAAGATCGGCGATGGCAGCACGCCCATGGTCTTCAGCCAATTCCTCGAAAAACTGGTGACGAGACCAGAAACCACCGTCTTCCTTCATCTCCGTGCAGTAGAAAGACCCACCATCCCAGACGACGAGCGCTTCTTCGTCTACGACTTGCCTTGGCCAAATTGCTACCGCCTTATGATCAGATATGGCTACATGGACGAGGTGATCACTCCTGACCTTGCGTCGATCGTGCTTGAGCAGATCAGGCAGCACGTCATCGAGCGCAATGCTAGCAGATACCACAACCACGCTCACAGGGTTGGTGTGCGCCACGAGATCTCAGGGATACAACCCGTGGCTCCAGCAAACAAGCATCCGACCACCGTGAGTGCCGAGAGCGACACAGCCTCTGCCCTCGCGGCAATTGATGCAGCATACGCCCACCGCATTGTCTACGTCATCGGAAAAGAGGAAATGAGCATCCGCAAGGCATCACCATACTGGCGATCGTTCCTTCTCTCCATTTTCCTCTTCGTTCGCCACAACACACGAAGCAAGATGGCGAACTTGAAGGTGCCGATCGATAAGCTGGTCGAGATCGGCTTCGTAAAAGATATTTGAAACACTTCACGGCATTGCAAGACAAATGCACGACTTCTGGTCGATCAGCTGTGTCGGGCGACATTTTGGCGTGGTGATCGATCTTGATGCGCCTGAGCACAACAGCGGCAACGTCTGAGGGACATGTTTGAAGTTGCCGTGCAGCTGACACTCTCAGCGGAATCTCCTGGTGCCGACGCGGAAACGCTCGAGGATACGCAACTGCGCACAAGTACTGCTCCAGACTGGACGCCAAGGAGTGATGTAGATCTGTTGCTATTCGACAGACCATCTCCTAGCAAACTCGAAAACGAGAATGACCCAGCAGTCCGTTGTTTCAGAGACGAGCGAGCGATGCCACCAAGCAATTGAGATGTTGCAACGAGTGACAGATCGCCTTACGGCTAGGCACAGCCGTGTCACCTCTGCTGTAGCTGTTGGTTTGCTCAGCCCAAGATGGAGATAATGGTCGATAGAGTGGTCTGTTTGTACTCTGAGGCCGGCAAGGCAATTTCATTTGCCGGCTTTTGATCTTTATGAGAGAACAAAATACGTCAATGAACATGGATTCACATTCAACAATTTCAGAGTCGCCCTCATGTCTTCGTATTAGCTGGTGTGGTCTCGTAGCTACCACTACCATCGAGATAATATCGATTCTGATTCCATATGGCAGTATCTCGTATGCTGCTACTACTTTCTTCAGCTTGCAATGTCCATACTAGCTACCGAAAACCCAACGGAACGGCCATTCACAAGGACAATGTTCACAAGTGAAACGAATTGCCCTAAACCCTAACCCTATGTGTCCACCTCTCAGTGCTTGCATGTGTACATTCAATATTGTACATGTGCCAGTTGTGTGTATACCGTTTTTACACGGTCGAGGATCACTTGCAGGCTAGCTGAATAGAGCAGGTCGTAGCTGCCCTGCAGGTTTCTGGGATGAATCTAGGTTTCTTATCAAAGTCCGCGCTTTCATGATGATTGCAGAGTCAAAACCATGAACTACAGCTGTTGATCCGGAATGAGACACATAGACCTCAACTGCGGGTGGTACAATATATGACCAGGATGTTTGCGATGGCAAGTCATCGCACGTAGCCAATGAATCCGTTGTTTTGTTACATGCATGTGGTCGCAGCATATCGTACGGCGTTTGTGAACCCACAATCAAGCATGACAAGCTCGCGGGAGTCAGAGCTTGAACCTGGAGATCCTTGCCGTTTCGTTGGGTTTCTCCACTCTGTCTAACCTCGCTTGTGCCCACGTGCACCAAGATAACGTTTTTGGGAGGCCCAATGGCACGGGAGCGATGGCGGCGATGATGGGAAAATCACACACAGGCGATCGCCGAGCCGTCTGCAACGCGCTGT
>Ga0265797_10004576_pt1 | contig 21001 bp, 17 predicted proteins | sample P2T30metagenome_FD_192433 | JGI IMG/M metagenome (GOLD analysis project Ga0265797, IMG submission 192433) | Plant litter microbial communities from East Loma Ridge, Irvine, California - P2 T30 | ecosystem: Environmental > Terrestrial > Plant litter > Unclassified | place: USA: California...
CCTGCGCCTCAAACGCAGGGCGTCCATGGCCCAAACCGCGGGGCCGTGTTGATCATCGTTTATCGGCACTGCAGTTCCTCCACGTTCACTAGTCTGAAGCTGTCTTGAAACAATAAACAACACCCCCACATCTTTCTTTAGAACTCCTTCGTTTCGACAGAAAGGGGTATCACCTTCCAAACCAACGGTCCGTTTGCTGATGCGACACCAGAAAGCGTTCATCGGAGGGTTAGGCTCTGCAAAGCTGTATCGATGTTGTTCAGCACAATGCAGTACCGGCAGCATTGCATGCATCTCATGGCTCTGAAGCTGCTGCGAGTGAGATCCACCACATGATCGCCACGCAGAGTTGGCGAATTATGGCACGATGATCAATGACCATGAGCAGATGCACCACATCTCGTGAGGTGAATGACCGGGAACCACATCGTAAGCTTGAGCATAACGGGCATGTTCGCTAAAACATGTCACGCTTCAAGCAGGAGCTTTCCACCGGTCACATAGTGGCGTATATCCGTACTCCCAAAACAGTAGCGTGGGTCTTCCTCACCATTGCTCTAGCGGCCTGTCACATCTATTCCAGCACCTCTCTTCAACGCTTACCCATGGGAATCGGGGTCAGAGGAGACAGCTACTCATACAGTGCTAGATGTAAGCATGAGTCGCGGCTGCTATTCTTGCCACTTCTCGGAAACATGTTACAGTGTATAAGAAGAAATGTTCATCGCTCTCTTCTTACCATTATCATCTCAGGTCATCACAGTCATTCGCTCTTCGCTTCTCGGCACTTCTCACCTATCCTATCTTATTCTTCATCCTACTAGACACTCACTCGATAGGACCACTATCTTCTCTTCACACATAATGTATATTCGCAACGTCCTTATCTCTGGCCTTGCGGCTGCCAGCACAGCCCAGGCCTACTCCAACTACACCATTCGGGAAGAAGACTGGACCGTCCCAGCACCAGCGCCAGTACAAGAGAAACGTACTCTTGCAAAGATCTTCGGCATATTCGACGGCATCTTCGGTGGCGGCGGCAAGGAACCTGCGCAAGAATGCCCTGCTGTCTGGACTCAAATCTCTTCCACCCTCACCCAACAATTCCTAGGGGACGGCCAATGCACAGATGCTGCGCGCGCTGCTATCCGATCTTCATTCCATGACTGCTTCAACGGCGCATGCGACGGTTCTCTCATCCTCGCCAACGAGTGCTCGAACAAAGAGAACCGCGGTATGGAACGCCTTTGCGGTAATCTTGCCAATGTCGCATCCCAGACCAAGGTCGGTGTTGCCGATCTGATCCAATTTGCCGCCGCACATGCAGTCAAGACATGTCCTGGAGGACCCACTATTCCCGTCAAGGTTGGCCGCAAGGACTCCAGCGAGGCGAATGCTCTCGGCGTTCTACCTAGCGGTCATGCCAATGCAAAGGACTTGGTCGGACTCTTTGGTAAGCATTCATCTCTAGTCTTCAACACGTTCACAGCTAACAGCTTTCCCAGCGCAGAAAGGCTTCTCACCCTATGACCTCGCCGCTCTCATCGGAGCCCACACCGCCGCCAAACAACGCTTCACCGACCCTTCCAAAGCTGGCTCTGCCCTCGACTCCACTGTCGGCACCTGGGACAACAAATACTACTCCGAGACCATGCGTGGAAGGGCTCCTTTCACACTCCCCTCCGACAAGAGCCTTGCACAGAACCCCCTTACTGCCGGCCCGTTCATCGCCTTTGCCGCCAGCAAGGGTATGTGGGACTCGGCATTCGTAAGCGCAATGGTCAAGATGAGCATGCTCGGTGTTGAGAACAAGGAGGACTTGATCGACTGCACGAGCGCGCTGCCCGGTGGCAGCAAGAAGAGGGATGTCAGGAGCCGCAACCTCTTCGACCGCCTCAAGTGGTAGACAGTGTGGGTAATTTGTACGGTGTGAGCATTTTCGGGCGTTACGATACCTTCTTATTTTTTCATTATGGGCACTTCACGACTCTCTTTGATGGTACATGCTAGTCATGTTTTCTTATATATACCATAGTCTAGCAATAGTATAGGCGGCGGGTAGTATGACACAGTAGTACGATGTCATTAATAATTCAAACACTTCACAAATACCTATGACGTTTACCCATCACGTTCTCATGCTCGGAAGAAACTGGATAGAACCTTCTGCAGAACGCACCGCCGATACAAAATGCGCGAATTAGAATAACGACGTTGATGTATGCGTCTCGGTTCTCTAAAAGCATCCACAGTGTTCTTCTGCCTTTTTTTAGTAGTCAGTAACGCGTCCTACTACAATGATATAACGACACAGTAAGTCCACGTATTCATTATCTACACATGCCTTCTTTCGCCTATATTCAACGTCACTGCGAGCCAAAGCGGCTCAAGCTACCTCCTCCTTCAACAGGAAATCGAACACGGTGCCCTGCGATAAGCCTTGGTTCTTGACGCAGAGCTCAAACGTTAGAATGGACTGTTCGGTGATGACAACTTTACGCTTCCTTCTTTCGCAGCTACCATAATGCTTGGAGCGAGCCTTGGGGTCCTCCTGCACTCTTTCCTTCTTGTCGGTCTTGCCCTTCTTCTTGGACGTCCTTTTGTCGCGAACCTCGGCTGCATTTTGCAGCGTCTCGGGCTTCTTGTGATGACGTCCGGAGCGCTGGAACGGAGGCGCTTCTCGTTTGGCTGCTCGAGGTCGGTCAGAAGCCATGGCGGTGGCAATATCTGGTGACGGCTTGGTGGATCGAGCAATCTCAAAATCACTATTGTCGTATCTACGAACGAGAGACGGTGAGCAAGAGGCTGTCCAGTTCGTGCGGGCAATGGTGAGCAATGAATTCCAGTCCCGACCAGGCTAGCGCGTCTGCCTGCGTTTGCACTATGTACCTAGGTACCCGGGCTCCCTGTATAAGAATCCTGTCCTCTCCGCCTCCAGCTTCGACCTCAGTCAACCTGCTCCCCATGGCAGTGCTACCTTCTACTTCGCCTTCGCACTGCCTACAAAAGCGGCGGCGCATCGACATACTAACAACTTCTTCCATCTTTACAAAGCAGCTTCTCCATTCTTTCCACCTACACTCACACAGCGTCAGGTGTGCCGCATATGACGCTGCGAGGGCGTAACGTCTAGGCTCAAGGGCCTAGGCCTGATCGGCCCAGAAGCTTGTGTTGCGACCCACCAGCAACACCTACTCGATAGTAGCGATGGTGCCGGGAGATCCTCTTTCTCACGAAAGTGCAGCCCTGGAGAGTGAGCTTCAACCCGAGACGGTCTGTGAAGTGCGGTCCTGGATACGAAACATCCACAACGATGCGGAGATCTCGAGATCTAAGTGTGAGCTACTTTGGAGGCTCACATGAACGAAACGGACGACGGAATCCATCTTTCTTTCTTTTTCGTTGGCGTCTCTGCCTTGAGCAGTGCGTTGAAGAAGAGATGACGCACATGCGAGTGACCGAGACGAGAGCCTCAGTCTTGCGGGCCTTGTTCACGTTACGTCGCATGTGATGACGTAATGGCGTGGTTATAGAGAAACCTGGGCTGAGCGACAAGACATGCGCCAGTTGCGGATCGGAAGAGAGGGGAAGGGAATGAACGGAACAATTGAGACGCAGCACGCAAGTAGGCCAATGAAGAGGCTGCTGGCCGCGGACAGATGGCAGCCATGGATAAGTAGGGAACTGAACACAGAAGGCACACATCGCCGAACATGCTCCGCGCTGTGAACAACATCAGCGCCAGCACATTGAAGAGGAAGGGACGACACACAACTTACCCAAACCACCCATATACATCACCCCAACGCCACTGACGCGAATTACCTCATCCCGCTATTCCCCAATGCCAACCGGTCAACTTCCAACATCACATAATCAGAGACGAAGAAACAAAGATGACGAAATAATTCCTATAACCCCCATCGTGCCTTCCCCAGAATATCTAACCTTCCATCCCCGTCCACCCATGCCAAGCCATCCCATCATCCAAACATACCCATCCGTCACCTTCCCTACACTAACAGTAGCCAACAAAAGAACGACGCCAGCAAACATCACAGGGACGCAAGCGATGCATTAGTAGGTCCCTCCAGATGTATTACAATACAAGACAAGGAAACAAGCAGAGACAGCCATGTTGTGTAAAAAGTTAAAAAAAAGCTTATAGTTTGCTCAAGCGAGGAAAATGACAAAATAAAGTAGTAAAAAAAAAAGAACAAGGCGATCGGGTATCGAAGTCGAAAATGGGGCTATCGCGAAAATTATTTTCCCAACTGGCTTCCTTCCCCTCCGTTCCTTCCAAGTGTATGGCTTCCCTTGCTAAAACAACAACGATGGTAGTGCAAGCAGCGCCCCCAATACGTGACAACGTGGCGGTATTAACGTAGCTCTCTCAGCCTTCCTCCGGCGGTGGCGTGGGTAGATCTCTCCCCTTTGATTCCGGACTCGGTGGGTGGACGACTGTGACTGGCGTCGTGGGGTCTCTTGATTCGTCGTCTTCTTGGTCGGCGGCGCCATCACCGTCGATGATACTTTCGCCTTCTTCGGGTATGGCAGTCGGGCTCAAGATACCTCCGTCTTCGCTTTTGGCGGAAGCTTGATTGCGTCGGTTTCTCCTTCGTTGTCTTTCCGTGTCCGCGCTCTCTCTTCTCCGCCTGACGGATAGTGACCCATCCTTGTTTAGGCCAGTTCCGGACTGAAGACCTTCCAGCATGGCAGCAGCGCGGTCTGCGATGTCTGCTTCTGCGGTACCGGCGGCGGCAGCTGCTGCAGGACCAGCGGTGCTACTAGCCTCGCTATCCGCAGTCTCGCTGGTGGGACTGAGCAGTTTGTTCTTCTCGTCCTCACCCTCGGCACCCTCTCCGCCATCTTCCATGTTGACGCCGATCTCTGGGATCTTCTGGCCACTAGCCACGCGTACCTGGTGCCTGTCCTTTAAGCGGGCGCGACGACGGCGATCGCGTTGATCTCTTGCTTCGGGCTTAGCAGCACGTAGCTTCTGGAGCAAGTCGTCCATGGCACCGGTGGATGCGGGTGATTTGGGAGCATCGGAGTCCGAGGAGAGGGCATTGGGTGAGAGAGGGTTTGCGGTTTGCGCTTGTTTGCGACGCATGGAAATTTCGTTGCGACGATGTTGCTCTTCGAGAGTGGTGTTCTTCTCCTTGGATTTCTACAAGCAAGTTAGCAATTGATCCATAGCAATGTATAACCAAGCCGTGTAAAGCCAGCATCGTGATCACAAGAACAGGGGGTTGGTGATGACTTACCTTCCATTCCTGGACGAAGTTGGCCAACTTCGCAAAGAAATCCCTCCTCGCACTGTCGTCGGTCGGATCTTCACCATAGAACGCCATAATGTCGTCATAGCTCTTCTGCATGTCCTCAAGGAAGACCTGCATCTGCTCTGCCTTTCTCCTAGCCTCCTTCATGTTCCTCTGCACAACAATGGCGACCTTGTCCTCTGGGTGGAACTTCGTCGGATCAGACAAGTTACCAGAGTCTAGCGACATCTGAACGTTCTTGATGTTGTCGATATACTTCTTGGCATCGGTCTGAAGTTGCTCGACGTTGATCTTCTGGGCTGTTACAACGCCACTGATCTCGTCGGTGAAGCCTTCCCATCCAGAGTATTGGTTGCGGACGATTCTTTCAACGACATCGGCGAATGTAGACTCGTTCTTGTCATCCTTGAGCATACCCAATCGCCCCAGAGTAGAGAGCTTGAAACCACTGGCTTGTTTGTTGGCATCGTTCATGAAGTTACCAATGTCGAGAATGAGACCCAGAACACTGATCAAGCTTGACGAATCACGCAGGCTCTCGGATACCCTTGAGATTTCTAGCAGCTTGTTGGAAATCTCGTCGTACTCAGTTTCGTACGTGCGAGTCAGGGCAAGCGCCCTCATCCTGCTCTTCCAGTAGTGGTGCAGTTCGTAGGCAGTGAGAAGGTAGATCTGATCCTCTCGTGTGAGTTCGTTCGGGTCCTGTTCGCGCTTGCTCTCGCTAGCATTGGGTCCAGTCCAGTCCTTCGAGTAAGGAGCCATGAGCTTGGCGGTGTTATCGGGAATATCGCAGAAGTCGTTCTTCTGCAAGAACTCCATAGTGACAGGGTCATCCAGAATCTTGTTGTCGCAGTGGATGATCATCCTTACGATATCTTCAACTCCGTACGATGAGAACTTGGCCATACTGATCTGGAAGTTGTGCATGAGGTCGCGAGAGATGATCTGCTTCTTGTCGTCCTTCTTGCCAGATTTCTTGCCAATCGCCTTGATCTCCTTTGCCAAGAAGAGCTTCTCGACTTCCTCCAAAACACCCTTCCTTGCCAACTCCTGGTACTTCTCTTCTTTCTCTTCCGAGCTGAGACCGCGAGTGGCCCAGACAGTGGTAGTAGGTTGGTCGACCTTGTCCCAATGCAGGGCCTTAAGCTTCTTCTTCGGTCGCGGTCCAGAAAGAGCAAATTGTTGGGCAGCGCCAAATCCAGGCGCCTTGGGCATGAATCCAGGACGTTTGGCACCTGGCATTGGTGGTGGCGGTGGTGGAGGAGGTGGCATGCTGCCATCTCCTGGCATAGGAGGTGGTGCAGGGATTCCGGGCTTGAAGCCAAGTTTGCCTGGCGGAGGCGGCGGCGGCGGAGGTGGTGGAGGTCCAGCAGTACCGGGCATAGGAGGCGGAGGAGGAATGTTGTTCGAGAATCCAAGGGCACCAGGAGGCGGGGGTGGAGGTGGAGGGATGTTGGCTTTGGGTGCCTCATTATCGCCAGGCGTCTTTGGTGAGTCGGATTCGAGGCTGGGATGCGATGGTCCTGTAGTAACGCCATCCCCTTCAGCATCAGAGTCTTCGTATCGCTTGACGTTCGCCGTGATATCCGCCATGAGGGCATTGGCTGTCGAAGTGCTGAGCTTTGGCTTGTGCATCTGGATCAGACGGGGCTTCTCAATGACAGCATCATCATCGTCCATCTCCGACATCTCAGCATCCTCACCAATCTGGCCAGGAAGGCCAGGGAGGGGCTTCCTGCGGGGCACTCCACTTTTGGCACGTACTGATCCGAATGAGCTGGCTTCGAGGCCACCATAGCCCTGTTCGGTCATGCCAGGCATGTCGCCCTCCATCTTTTCTCGCAGTTCCCGAAGCTTCTCGCTGGGCTGCATCTGCAGGGACTTGCCCTCCAGTGTTGCTTGTGTCCTGGCTCGTTGCAGTTGGATCTCCAGTCTGTTCATCAGACGTTCGCGGTCCATGATACCCTGCATTTGAGCTGGATCGGTGGTAGCGAGCCCGTCCTTACCAGACTTCTTCGCTGCCGACGCTGCTACGTCTTGAGCATCCCTAAGCATCAAGTACAGTTCTCGCGTCTCCAGTTCGTTGCGTTGCAGTTCTTGTGCTCGTATCCTCTGCATTTCCGCTAGTTCGGCCTTCATCGTCTCTACTTGCCTACCACGGAGCTCAATGATACGTTCTTGTTCCGCAAGTTGTTTCTGCAGCTTAGAGACTAAGCCATCTGCACCCAACTCCAGCTGCGCTTTCATCTCATCGCGTTCTGCAATAGCCGAGTCTGCGATTTGTCGTGCTTCGACTGCTTCATCGCGAACCTGTCGGGCTTCAGAATCGGTGTACAGCTTGTCAAGCAGAGATTGCACAGTGAAGTTCAGGCTCTGCTTGAGGTCCATGTCTGGCAGTCGGCGGTCCATAGCCACGTAGCTCAGCATTTGGTCCACCAATTGGAACATTCGCAATCGATCCTCGCTCTCAGTGTCTCGCATCAACAGCAAGTGTTGCATAGCTGACGTGAAGTAGTCTTGCGCGCGAGTGCCACCAATCTTGCTCATGATAGCGTCTGCGATTTGCAGAGGGTCGTTGAGATCCTTGGTTTCGCCTTCGACGCCCTCGACCATGGAGCTGTTCTCCTTCTGAAGGAAATCCTCATAGTCGACAGCTTCGTTGTCCAGGTAGTGCTCGATCTGCTTGTCGATGACATCGTATTGAAAGCCTTCCATCTTGTTGAAGATGCGCTTGATGCCACATGCTGTGAATTGGGCTCGCACGTGCATCCTGAGCTGCAGGTCGCGCTCCGGGGCATCCACAACCATGTTGATCAAGAAGAGTGTCGCGATGGCGTATTCCATGAGCAGGTTCTCTACGCCGATACCTCCACTGCGGACTTCGTCTGAAGCGCCTACCATGGAGCCCATCTTGCCACGGCCGTCGACCGTGACTTCGACGATGCGCATCCATGCATCGAAGCGACTGCTTTCGCCATACTGGGATTTGAGGTTGTCGAGTGCCTGCAGTACTTTCTCATGTCCACTTCCGTTGCCCCAATGGCACAAGAAGGTCAAGACATCTGAGACGAGCTTTCGTGTGTTGAGCCGCGTGGAGATTAAAGAGCCGCACAGCGCCTGAATGATGGACGGATGGTTGAGGGCGTTGTCGGCACCGTACTTGTTGTTCATCAGAGCCTTCAAGCACTTGATGATTTCGTATTCGCGTTCGACGTCGTTCTCCGCCTTTTGCGCCATGACGCTGGGAGGAGGCGCCGGCCCTGTTGTCTTTCTGCGGTTGATCTTGGCCAGCACATTCGTGAGGGCGATTTGACCCTGCGCTTCGATGAAGCCCCTGACCCAGGCGATGGGCTGTGTTCGCAGACTGATCTCCAAACTCGACATCTGTTTTATAGATATGGAATTGTCCATGACCTTCTTGACGTACCACTCGGGTGAACCCTCCTCTTCTGCGCGCATGAGGATGTCTTGGCCACCACCTGCACCGGGGCCGCCGTAGGTTATCCGCTGCGTCTGGCGCTTCTTCTCCTCGTGCTTGAACTCGGCCAGCTTGTCCTGATAGACGAGGGTCCACTTCTTGTCAATCTTGTAGGCCTCCATCTGCCGCCGCGCCTGCTCTGGTAAGCTCTTCCATCCTCGCTTCACCATGAGGTTCATGAACTCCTTCTCTACGACATGGTCTGGCGGCCGTTGTATGCTGAGCGTGTTCTGGTTGAACGAGGTCTGCGACGCGGAGGGCGAGGAGGAGTTGTAGTGCAGCAGATGGCGGTGCGAGTCGCGGGGGGTGGAGACGGCGGTGGGGAGGAGACTGCCGGCATCGAGGCCTATGGAGGAGATGGTGCTCTGAGATGGGTTCTGTGGGTAGAAGACGTTGCTGCCGCGCGACTTGGAGTCATTGCTGTAGATGCTCGCCTGGTCGGACGAGGTGCGCGTGTTGTTGGAGGAGTCAGTGCCGGCGTAGTATGAGTAGTTGCCGTCCCTGCTGCTCCCGCGCGCGCCCCACTGCTGCATCGAGACGCCGCGGTCGCCTGGGTTGCTCGAGGCGATGGTGGTGCCGAGCGAATGGGGCGGAGGGCGCGGTGGCCCCGGGTTGGAGTAGCCGTTCTGGGGCATTGCGGTGGCGTTGAAGACGGGGTACTGATGGAAGTCGCCGCCGCCCTTGTTGAGGTGGTGCGGCAGCGGTTCGGCGTTCTTGGAGGCGTCGTCTCGCGGGGGGTCGATGGAGGATACGGGGCCAGCTCGCGCGAAGATGCCCTCAGCCGTCATGGACACGGGCCGCTGGTCTATCGAAGCGCCGCCGATGGAGTGTCTGTGTGAGTGTCGTGACGAGAGCGAGCCATGGGAGCTCCCCGGGGGGCTGTCGGTGGACGATGTGGTGGTATGTTTGGCGTCGCCCGTGTGCTTGTCCTTGTCTTTGTGCAGGCGTCGTCCGAAGAACTTGCCGGCAGAAGATTGCCGACCCTTGCTGTCCATGCCTATAGCGAGAGCCTATGCCCAATGCTCTGCCGCCTTGGGAGCGCGCCGCCCGACGTGTCTGCGTCCCCCTCCTTCGCGGAGCAATGCGTCCCGCCTCGCTGCTACGGCGCAGGTGACGATGCCGCTGCCTCAGCGGGCGTGTGTAATCCTCAAACGAGCGTGCGGGGCTGCGTGCGGTGAGTCGAAGGTGAGAAGCAATTCCTGGGGCGCCGTCGTGGCAGCAATGCGGCTGCGAGAGAGGGAGTGGGAAGTCGCCGAATACTGTAACTAACTAGCGCCCCCCGTGTGACTGCATGGCAAGTAGACAGGACTGGGACGCGGCCATTTGATCTCCACAGCGCCGATTCACCACGTCTCATAGTTACAGCGCGCCAGGGCTGCTCCGCGTGGATATGCAAGCACGCGAACCACCCGCCATGGCCGCATTGGCTCCGACGTTCTCCTGAGACGTGCGCACGTCCGTGTTGTGGCGCCATCTGCCATCCATGCCCAGACGAACCCCTAGCCGGCCTACGCGACGGGCGTCCTCCCATCGGCCTCGACGTCGACAGTAACTATTCCCGGCACATCCAGTACTGTACATCCCGCCTGTCTGTGGCGCAGCAGGCACAACACCTGCACACTCGCCCGTCGCACCTTCCTCACGCCTGGCGCACTGCGTCTCAACACCACGTCTGCTGTCCACATCCACCACCCACGGCTAGCAGCCCCGGCCTCGCATCAGCCCTAGGCGATCAAAAGGACGCGCTCCGCCAGTTCACGCACCTTCACTAGCACATGCATCCACAGCCATGGCCGGCTTTACCCATTTCCTCAAGGTGAGTGACAGCTGTCACGTACAGGAAGCTTGGGCGGTGAGCGCATAACGCGACCCACCGCGCACACCAACCCCATGTGGAGGCTGACGATGCGCCTCCAGACCATCCTCGTACCACTCTTCCTCGCTGCCCTCCTCTATGTCCTGCTAGTCTTCCTCGTGCTGCCCTTTGTGCGCCGGCACCGCAGCCGTTATAGCCAGTACCTGCCTATGCCCGCGAGCGTGACCGACTTCCCGTCCTCTTGGCGGACGAACCTCTCCGATGCCCTCTACAACCTCTTCGCGCCTTCCGCGTGGGTCAGACAGCGCGCGATTGTGGATGGGAGCGGACAACACGACGACGACTTGTTCGACGACGAGGAGGGAGAGGGCATGGTGGGCTTTGACCCCATCGATGAGAGGAGAAGAGAAGCCCTCGAACAACGCCGCAGCATCATGGAGGAAGAACGGCGGTTAGGACGTGAGCTGGAGGAAGGCTTCAAGGATGACAGTGAAGATGAGCATGAAGACGAGAGGCGGCGGTCCTTGTCACGACATCGATGATTTCTATAATACCCTTCCTCATACAAGAAAACACGAACAACTGCACTGCCGTCTACATTAGCATAAAAGCTGAAGTTATGTAAAGCCCTGAGGTAATGTAGACTTCTAGGAGGTAGGTGTCCGAACTTTTCGTATGAGGTGTTTACATCACTTTGCCTACAATTTGGAACTTTCTCATGCATCACATCATCGGTTGGAGTTCAAGTGGATATATTCATGTACATAGGTAGGCGGAAATATCCATCCAACGCCTAAACCTAAACAAAGAAATTCGTGCCAAATCGCTCAAAGAAGACAGAAGGCTGCAGAAGGAGACCGTTCCTCTACTTGCGCTGACCGTACGCCTTGGTGGCGTAGTCGCCCTTGTGGACAATGAGGTCCTGTAAATCGAAGTCAGTCTATGTCTCAAGAGCAATTCGTAAAGATTTGTACGTACTTCTGGTCGGTAATTCTCGCGGCCAGAGAAGTACTCGTCGAGGATAGCCTTGGTGCCGTTGGCGTATCGCTCCTGGGCATCGATGGAGGTACCGGACATGTGAGGAACCATGGCGTTGCCGCCGCCCCATGGGTTCTGGGCGTAGCGGAGCGGGTGGTCCTTGGGAGCGGGCTGAGGGAACCAGACGTCACCACCGTATCCACGGAGGTGGCCGTCCTTGAGAGCCTGGGCAACGTCCTCCTTGACGACGATGGCACCACGAGCGGTGTTCACCAACCATGAGCCCTTCTTCATCTTGGAGATGAGGTCCTTGTTGAAGAGACCGCGGGTCTTCTCGTGGAGCGGGCAGTTGATGGTGACAACATCACACTGGGCCAACATCTCCTCGAGGTTCTCGACGCGACGGCAGCCAATCTCCTTCTCCTTCTCAGGAGAGAGGGGCTGGTAGTCGAAGTAGAGGAGCTCCTTGCAGTCGAAGGGCTTGAGACGGCGGAGCACACGCTCACCGATACGGCCAACAGCGACGGTACCGACAACCTTGTTCTCGAGATCGTACTCGTTCTTGGCGACCTCGGCGACGTTCCACTCTCCCTTGGCGATCTGCTCGTGGGCGGGGACGAAGTTGCGGACAAGGGTCAGGATGGTCATGACAACGTGCTCGGCGACGGAGACGACGTTGGAGCCAGTAACCTCGGCGACGGTGATACCGCCGTTGGTCTTGTTGGCGGCATTGAGGTCGACGTGGTCAGATCCGATACCAGCAGTGACGGCAAGCTTCAGATTCTTAGCCTTGGCCAGGCGCTCTGCGGTGAGGTAACCGGGGTGGAAACTGTTGATCGCGATCTGTTAGCTGATGCTGGCTCGGATGGTGTTTGCAGCCTTAGCGCGTCCGGCCGAAGCTTGACGCGTGCATGTGGGGCGCTTAGCGGCATTGCGGGGTAGCTCTGACGTACGGAGTGGTAATGATAACCTCAGCATCAACAAGGTGCTTGTCGAACTCGGAGTTCTCGCCTTCCTTGTTGGAGGTGGTGACGAGCTCGTGGCCTTGCTCCTCGATCCACTTCCTGATGCCTAGCTCGTTCTCGGTAGTTCCGAGCATGCGAGGCTCCTGCTCAGCGTGGACACCACCCTAGTGTTGTCGTTAGACATGCCAACGCGCATTGGGAGTACCATGGACACTTACATCGTAGAGGACGAGAAGAACTTTGCCCTGTTGTGAAGCCGTCGCGGTCAGCGTTCTGAAAGCATTCGGTTGGCGGAGCGACGAAGTTAATCGAGGTCCGGCGCGTGCGCTGAGGAGGGAGGAGGCAGGGCGCGCAAGGCGAGAAGCAGATCGGAGAAATACCATTTTGACTTATTGAACTGACAAGAGAACAATTGAGGCTCCGAGGGAGAGATATATAGTAGAAGCCGGCAAAGGTACAACGAATGGTACGTATTCCTGACGCAAGGTATGTCAGCCTATCGTCCCGGCAGGGGGGAAGTGAGGGGTGCGTGGGTCGGTATACCTCTTGCGGGCCGAAGTGACGTCGTTGTATGGTAGAGAAGTTAAATGGAAGACCGGATGCTACACTGGACAATGTTGGTGTTGTGAGAGCAATTGAGGGGTTCGTGAGGGGGCTTTTATATACCGCCGAGCAGCCGCACGATCTTCTCACTACTTTCAGCCTCTGATCCCTGGGTCACCAGGCAGACGAGGTCGGTCATCCCCACTTGGTGATGCGACATTCCCACACAGACAAGTGGTCGCTGCGGGTGTGACGGTCGTGTTTGGAATTACTTCGCATCGCTGATAGTGCGGGGTCGCGTCCAATGGCGCGAATCAGCTCACAGACGCGCCAGGGGAGCTCTACCAGCTGCTTACCCGTTTGATACTCACGAAGCTTCGCCGAGAAGCCCGTAGCGTAGTCTGTGGGCGTGGGTCAACACGGTAGCTCCAGTAGCGCGTGGTCGTTTGACCCGATCGAGCAAGAATGTACGTAAATCGAGGCCTGGGAGTGGCACTTCACTGGCGTACGCTAAAGCTCCATATGGAGAGCTCCCGAATAGCTTCAATTCGGCATTGTGGAAGGATCAATATGGTTTACGGAGCTGGTATTGTGACTCTCAGAGGCCCGAAGGTCGTGATGAAGTGTTGTTCGAATGGCTGTCCGCAGGGCTTTCGCTGGGTTCCAGCTTCCAATGCGACCACAGGAAAATGCATCTTGCGTAGAGAGAACTGTGGGCTCGGACGACACACCCACAGCATCTCTGGAAGGTCGTGCCCGTGCTAGCGATGGCAAATCCAAGGAAAGTGGGCTTGCGTCCGAGCAATCTAGATGCCGCTTTGTACTTTGTCCGCGGCAGCACAGGAAATGCGGAGCTGCAGCGGTTCAAGCTCGCAGTCTGCGGATGCGAGATGTCGCCGTTGCGTCTGACAAAACTCGCGGGAAGCCAGGGCGACGGTCGGCGCAGGGGGTTTGTCTCGGTTTAGACGGCGGCAGGCTGGAGATCGTTCTTATCTTTCGGCCGAAGCTCGCTCGGAAGGTGCGCGCGCGCCAAATTCGCGTTTCGGTAGTTCCAGCTTCCAGCTTCCAGGTACCCCACCACATCCACAGAATGACACTACGCATCCCTTCTCCCGATGTAGCTGAGGAACCCGATGGTGTCATAGTGTCATCTTGCCGACATCTCACGGAGCCATCTTCTGTCGATGAATGACTTAGTTATCCGGTCCCGCTCTTGCCTATCGTTGTATTAATCATACAGCTTCTCCGGCAGCTCCGCCTCCTCTGTATCACCTTCATCACAGCTCTAAGATCAAGTCGCTTGATCTCCTTGTATACTACTGTACTGGCTTTAACAGTAGCCTTCCCGCCCTACACGAGATTGTTCAAGACCCCCGCATTGCTACATTAACGATCACAATTGTGAGGTGTGCGCCGTACAGGCCATGATGTCGCCATACCGTCCCAAAGCTAGACAGTCTGTAGAAGAGCTTCCTGTAACTCTCGGTGCTCTATGTATCCGCGAATCGTATCCGTGTCGCATTCTACGCGACGGGAGGTAACTGGAACGAGTGTTGGTCTTGCTTTACCACCTGGGTAGCTACAATCCGTCCTGGATTAGCTGACGACAGTAATTCGGAATACGTCGGATAACAGTACACAGAAATCGTGAAGGAATGGAACATGGACTGCATTGCAAGAGCTCATGTGCATGAATATAGAGGGTTCTACCCAGCGATTTTAGCGCTCTCTTACCCAGGATACTAAATGGCGCACAAACAAAGCGAAGGTGAAGGCGAGCGCGAGCAAGCCCAAGCTCCAATTAAGGCCCATAGCGCAGTCACAACCTTTCAGTCGCCATCCTTTCTACACTCTTCTGAATCAGCCTTTTGATTTAGGGCGCGAATCGAGGTTCTTCTTCCACCACGGTCTCAAAGAAGGCAGAGTCTCCACGCTGGCTATTCCACGGAAGCGCACGTCTGAGGGTGAGTCCCCATCAAGCTGATAGCGAAAATCGTATACTGACGTCAACATAGGTACTGCCACAATGTCTACAACCGGAGGCAACGCAGAGGTCATCGCGAAGAAAGGCGATGTCATACTCCAGCTAGGCAAAGACGGGGTCGCAGAGGGTGTTCGCAACGTCCTTGTCGCATCCGTGGCTCTTAGCCTCGCTTCACCAGTCTTTGCAGCTATGTTCGACGGTCGCTTCTCCGAAGGCCAGAATCTCTCGCCAGCTTCACCACGTACAGTTCCGCTCCCGGATGACGATCCTGAGTCCATCATCATGATCTGCAAGATCGCACACTTCCAGACATCGCAGCTTCCCGTCAAAATTACCGCCATGGCAGTTTCCAAACTCGCGCTCGCATGTAACAAGTACGACTGCGTGGATGGGGTCCGATCATGGGCTATTATCTGGATCGCCGCCCTTCTTGAAGATCCCGATGCTGCGGACTTCGAGAAGATGATTCTTGCTACACATCTCCTTGAGTTGCCGAGTGAATTCTCCAGGGTTTCTCAGAGACTGGTGCGAGACCAAACCACGATCCTCAGTGTTACAGAAGCCATGGACGGTCATGAATTTCTGCCTCTGTTGGTATATGAATATATCCTACTTCACCAGATCTGTTATCAGAATGAGATCACCAGGATATTCGCTTCGATCGTTACAGGAAAAGAGTCCTGCAATACGAGCAGCCAGGCCGTTGTTACTTTCGTCAGGTACCTCCAGAGAAACGATCTATGGCCTATCAAAGAGTACTCGGCACCGGTCATCAAGTCCAGACTTGTAGCCGTGCCTGAAGCAACCACCCCTTATGGCAACGTCACTAACGCAAGTTGCCGTACCTCAGCCTGCGTCTGCAAGTCTGATGCTCGGCTCATCAAGGCCATCCTTATAGCCGAGCTCGATAAGGCATACAACATGATACAGGGTGTCTGCTTAGACTGTGTTCGTCAAAAGCTACTCGGAGAGCAAAAGCGGGAGTGTCGCGTGCCCCATGCGACGAAAGAAGCAACGGTTTACCCTTGATCGCCTTACGAAATGCACATCAAGGCACGCGTACGCTTGTCATAAAGTCTGGAGAAAGTATGGTGTTCTCGGCAGCGGCCTATGTCTTTTCTCTCAGATGGTTTCGAGACGCAGGATACCATGGAGCCCTAGTTTTCACCAAGGTTGGGCCCGAAAATAGAAGCTCTATCGATTCGGTTCTAGCGAGGCTTATTCTCCTTGTAGCCCTGCGTGGGCATCACATTAGCCTCAAATAGAGTGCAATAAGCTTTCCAAAATGAACAAGACTTTCTCAACGTGACACTCTTCGAATTTGATATCACGTAGTTTTCTAAGTAGCTCTGCGGCACACCTCGCGAATTTCGGCACTCATCAAACTCGGTACATCTCTCAACGCCACGCCGCAAGGTTCTTTGGCTCCAAAAACCACCCCATTCAAGGAAAAAACTGAACACCCTGGGGCCTGCATCAAGATAAAAACGTGCAAATTAGGTGGCCCAACGGCGACGTAGGCTCCAGGGTGTTCAGTTTTTCCCTGGTATAAGGTGACACTTACATTTCAGTCTTCGGCTCGAGGGCAACCTTATTGCGTGTCCCTCTGGCCAAAAAGCTCGTTACTGTTGCCGCCCACGTATGATACTCTACCCACCACACTTAATCCGTATCTCACATGCAGTGCCCTAATTTTACCTGTATCAATGACGTACAGATTCGTACACCTCTCTATCTCTAAGCGGAAGGCGCAGTGATGGTGATGCATTGATGCATTGTTGAAAAGGACACCGACATGGTACCATGGTCGTTAGGTAACGGATTGGCTGGCAAAACAGCTGTAGGCCGAGATGATATGGTTGACATGGTGGCGCCCCGGAACGAGAAGATGTTCTTGTTGATAAGAATTTAGGCGCTAAACGCATCATATGCGCTGCTCTTAAGACCCGTCCGCCAGTATCGTGAGTTCGTAGTTTAGCCTAGTTAGTCGCCAAGATCCAGATCCAGTCGGTAGAACTAGCTCTGATCATCCCAGGAGAAGGCGCTATTCCGGACTTCGTGAGTGATGCGTAATACCTAGGTACTGCCGAAAGCGCTAAGCTGGGTTCAGCGGAGATGATGCGCGAGCTTGTGTGTGGGTATCTCGCGGGAGATCGACAGGAGTGGCCAGCATTCGCCATTATCATCCCGGACTTCGGTGTCGTGATGTAGGGAAGAACTGGTTCGGGGTTTGAGGGTCTTCGGAGGGGTTCAATTGGGCCGCTCGCGGGGTCAGAATCGTCGTCATCATAGTTTCCCCTGTCCAGCTATTGCCACTTGTTGATGAGATGCGGTCAACCTCAATTCGTACTCATCTTCAAACCACCAAGTCGAGTCGGTCATAGATGATGAGACGGGTAGGACACGAAGTTCAGCTGCTCGCCATACCTCGCTTGCGCGCGACGTCCAAGTCCGAGCTCCACTGGCGCCTCGGCAACTCTCGCCGCTTCCCAAATGTCCCTCCGCTGACATCTCCGTCCGCTCTCCAACAGCCTGCGCTTACAGATCTCTGACATATCTGCTTCGGCATTTCTGGCTAAATGAAACAAGCTTCAAGTCCGCCCGACGCCTGATCCTTCGATCCCTCATCTCTCTGCCTACCAACGATTCGCCATGTTCCTTGTGATTGGGCACGTGGTGCGTCCGCCTTGGTAAACCCGTGCATATCTGTACCATTCCTCAGCTCTTAGCATGATGTCCTATACGCGCGACATTCGTCCCGATGCTATTAAGGCCCAACGTTCGATATTGAGTACAAGGTCACCCCGTATGCCATGCGATTATTTCCTTCTCGCCTATTCGCCAACGTTGAAGTATCTAGACTTCGTTTTCCTCAAATTGGGAAGCGAGCTTGTCTACCGTCATCACGAGGAGGGGATCCGAAATTGGTTTCCTGGGGAAATTAATCTATCCCGCAGCATTCTTGGGGTAGGTTTCGCAAGGGCGTGTCTCTTCCCCGCCAAAGGGCCTAGTGCTTGCTCCTAGAGAGACGGCGCGAGGGGTTTGTCAGGCACGCTCTTTGTTGTATAGCGTGGCACGGTACGCCTGAGCTGTGCTACGGTCGATCAATATAAAGAGCCTGGGTACTTGCTTTCCCCAGAGTAGAATTCATTTCGCTACAACACTACCGACTGAACCTTGGAAAGCTTGCATACTCGTCTCTCTTCTCTCGGAACGCAAACCAACGTCTGCGCATCATGTTTGCCAAAATCCCCACCACGCTTCTCCTGCTCGTCACCTCGCTCGCACTACCTACATACGCTGGTATACAACAAACAGACTTCAGCGGCATTGGTCACATCTACGTCTTAGCCTCCGACAACTGGGGCACCGCAACCCCAGAGTCAAGTGTAGGATGCCTGAATGCGCATGGCAAATTCGTCCATGACAGTGGGAGCGGGAAAGAATGCGGGACATTCGAGCGCATGGATGACTACCCTTATACTCTTAGCACTCACAATGGCAACTGCACATTCCAAGACGCTAGTCAAGAAGAGAACGTCGACAGCCACTACGGGCAGGGCGATTATGCGTGGACGTGTACGGAGCGCAACGTTGACATTTACGACGAGCTATACACTATAGTACGTATTGTTCTCAACTTGGCTCGCCAGAATACGTTGCTAATGCGCATGTAGACCGGATTCCCATACGTCTTCCTCTGCTTCGGAGATGTAGCATGCTATTACGATGCTAAGCGTACCCCTACTGTCAACGAATCTCTTCCACTATGGCAATTCCGTTGGGGATCGCAGCAGACCGGCATCACGCCGGGGCATGTTATGCTGCAACTCATGTGGAAGAAGCTTGGTGATACACCAAAGAGAGAGCAAATGAGCGAGATACCAGGCCCAAGGATCCAGCTTAGTGAGGGCATGCAGATATCGCTACTGGGTCAGAAGTCAAAGGCATAGTGTTGAGACCAAGCAATTGGTAAGAAGCGCAACGCGTCGGAGTACTGAGTTATGATATCCATTTTTCCATTGATGAAGGGGCGGGCGGTCTTGGATGTGTTTCATCTGGTGTGAAGCGACGTTAGCAATCGCTAATGAGTCCGGGTCGTACCGCATATGTAGTCAATTTGATGTGCGATGCCAGCTTGCATGCGCAAAGTAATCTCGGAACAGTGCTGTTTCAGATCACCACACGGCATGGCTATCATTAAAACCTTCCACGCATCCGTAACACCGTGAATCATAGGTCAAAGACTTAAAAGATGAAGATAGGATATCGGGTTCGTTAGGTGAGATTGCTGCCGACATCTGAAGTCACAAGCTATTAGTCCACCACTCATTAACATATATGGCTGTCATCAAGTTTATGCAAAACAGGGCCTAAGTAGATGAACCACCGCCAACAATAGATTGATGTTACCATTGTCGTAAGAATGACCGATCCAAATGCAGTATAGTTACAATGAGGCCGATATATTAGTCGGCGGAAGCAAGGTTTACTATGAAAGGTCAGTGAATGATTGACGTCGTCGAAGATAATGCGAGTCAATACCTGACCTAGCACGTCGTTGTTGGGGCCGTGAGGAGTAGTCTCGACCCTGACAGTGCTCGAAGGCTCGTAGGTATTGAGATGTACATGCTGGCACTTGTAGGAGCCGTATGTGCCAGTCAATGGTAGAGGAAGCTTGTGGACATCGCCGCAACCGACGGTGAAGGCGGCTTCCTCGTCCGACATTGAGCCGCCGCAGTCCTTGTTCTTTTGGTTGTTAGTTCGTACGACCGATCTCAATCATGTGTCGAATACGTACCTTCCAAAAGTTGCACTCGATGGACTCGACGCAGATCATGATTGACATGATGTCGTCGTTGTTGCTACAACACGTCAATGACTGCGATGCAAGAGTGATGAGATTACGTACAGTGGAAAATACCTAGGGCTTTGCTTGTCCATGAGGAGAAACGTAGGCGCGGATGAGAACTCTGCTTGAGAGTACACGGCGCCGATATCGCGGACGTCGTCGTTGTTGATCATGCCGATGTGCGGACTAGGAGCCGCAAACGCCGTGCCGATGACGATGAGGAAAAGAGAGAAAATGTGCTGGTAGTACATTACTTCGAAAGATATTTTGTCTTTTGTCTTTATAGTTCGTGAGAAGTTTTATAGTTCAAGAGCGCGGCAGTAGAGGGAATAAGTTGAGGGTGGAAGTGTGGAGAGGAAAACTCTCGGAGGAGGTAACCGCTGCCATTTATGTTCCGCTGGCACCAGGCAAACACTGACCAGCCTCGCAATTGGCGACAAGATCGATTGCCACCTTCCGAAGGCGCAAGGGTGAAGGCGAAAAGATCCCGCCCTTTCTTTTCCGGACTCTCGGTATAGCTCCGCGGTAGTCATAGAGCGCTCCGCGAGATCGTTCCCTCTGTCTCTGCTCGGACCCACCATGCTGATATATCGGTGAGGGTGAAAATGAACTGCCATGCAAAGAAGCCATAGATGTGTGAGTCTCCAAAAGTTCCTGCCCGTTTCTGACCGTACCCTTTTCTTTGTTTCAACGTCTACTTAACACGAGGAGATCTTTAGCCATGCATTGAGGGACGGCAGGGTCACATCCAAGCTCTTGCATAGTCTTCTTTCGCTACGCTACCGCCTGCGTGGAAGTGTAAACGAATATGCGATTGTCCAGCTTGCGTCAATCCGCATCTGGCACTCAAAGTGATTGGAAGGGTAATATATAACTCGCTGGTGGCCATGCTCGCTTTCGGCTAGAGTGGGAAACAATCAAAACCTTTGTCATCGATAGCGACGCGTATGCTCTTGGTTGAAGATGACGATGGAAGTTTAAGCTGAGTATGACTAGTGCTAAAAACAAGTACTCGTAGTTCTCTTTCAGCTGCGATACTACGCCGTGGTATACGTCTCGCTGGAACTGAATGTTATCTAGACTATTAGCTCTTCGATCGAAAT
>Ga0265797_10004577_pt1 | contig 20996 bp, 12 predicted proteins | sample P2T30metagenome_FD_192433 | JGI IMG/M metagenome (GOLD analysis project Ga0265797, IMG submission 192433) | Plant litter microbial communities from East Loma Ridge, Irvine, California - P2 T30 | ecosystem: Environmental > Terrestrial > Plant litter > Unclassified | place: USA: California...
ACCGCATCCCCGTCGCCGACGTCCTCCGCATCGGCGTCAAGATCGGCAGCGCCGTCGAGACGGCTCACCGTCAGGGTGTCCTGCATCGTGACATCAAGCCCTCGAACATCCTCATGACCGCCTACGGTCATCCCGTCCTGTCCGACTTCGGCATCGCCGCCTCGCTCGGCGAGAGCCAGCCGAACGACGTGGTGGGGATGTCGATCCCCTGGTCGGCGCCCGAGGTGCTCCTTGACGAGACGGGCGGCACGATCGAGTCCGAGGTCTGGTCCCTCGGCGCCACGGTCTACTCGCTTCTGGCCGGCCGCAGCCCCTTCGAGATCCTCGGCAGCGAGAAGAACACCGCGTCGGACCTCATCGGCCGCATCGACAAGGCCCGCCTGGCGCCCACGGGGCGGACGGACGTCCCCCCGAGCCTCGAACGCGTCCTCGCGAGGGCGATGTCACGGCGTGCCGAGCACCGTCCCTCGAGCGTCCTCGAGCTCATCCGCGAACTGCAGCAGGTCGAGAACGAGCTCGGCGTCTCGCCGACGCCGATCGAGGTCGCCGTGGACGACTGGGCGCTGGCGACGGTGGCCGATCTCGAGGACCGGACGCGCCTGCGGGGGGCTGCTCCCGCCGGTTCGGCGAGTCGACGTCGTCGTCGTCGTCGGGTGACCGCGGCTCAGGCCGAGGCCGTCCACGGGACGGGGACCATCGGCGGCCGAGCCCTGCCTCGCGGCACCGGCTCGTCCCGACGTCGACCGCTTCGCAGTGGCGCCGGCCTGGCCGCCGTGTGGCTGCTCGTGGCGGCGGCGGTGGTCGTCATCGGCCTCGGAGCAGCGGGGACCCTGGTGCTCGTCCGTTCCGATCCCGACGAGATCCCGCGGGTCACCGACGTCGTGGCGACACGTGACGACGGCTCCGTCCTCTTCGAATGGGACGACCCGGGCCTGCTGGCCGGTGACACCTACGTCATCGTCACCGACACGGCGGCGGGCGGCGACACGAGCCAGCAGACCGCGTCGCGCTTCGTCGTCGGCGACGCCGACGGCCGTGCTCAGGTCTGCGTCACGGTCAGCGTCAATCGGGACGGGCGGACGGGCCCGCCGAGCGCCGAGGCGTGCGCGTCCGGGGTCGGCGGATGAGCCGCATCGTCGACTGGGTCCGGGTCAACCGGTCGAAGACGGCGACGGCGTTGAGCAGCGTCCTCATCGTGGGTCTGGTCGCAGGGGTCTCCGTGGTCAGCGGGGGCTACGAGCAGCGGCGTGTCGATCTCGACGACGGCACCGTCTGGGTGGCCAACGGCTCGCGCTCCGCCATCGGTCGCGCCAATCCGGATGTCGGCGAGCTGAACACCGCGGTGCGGAGCCAGGGGTCCGACATCGCGGTCGAGCAGAACGGCGACGCCGTCGTGCTCGTCGATCGGACGACCGCGACGGTGGGTGTGGTCGACCCCGCCACCGCGACGGCCGACGTCAGCACGCCGCTGCCGCCTGAGCGGCCCGAGGTGCTCCTCGCCCCCGGCCGGGCCGTCGTCGTGTCGGGCGGCACGGGGGACCTGTGGTCGACGCCGTCATCCGAGCTCGCCTCGTTCTCCACGGACGCGCCGGCGGAGCTGAGCCTCGGCCGCGACGTCGTCGTCGACTCGACGCCGGCGGGAGTGGTCGTGGCGTTCTCGGCGGCGAACCGGACGCTGTCGACCATCGACGGCGCCGGGGGCTTGGACGTCGTCTCGTCCGAGCCCGTGGCGACGACGGGGGAGGGGCCGTACCAGGTGGCGTCCGTCGGCCCCCATCGGGTCCTCCTCGACACGCTGACGGGCGAATTGTTCGTCGACGGTCGGGTCGTCGACCTGCCCACCACACCGGACGGCGGTCTCGCGCTGCAGCGGAGCAGCGCCGGCGGCGACTCGGTCATGGTGGGCACCTCCGCCGGTCTGCTCTCGGTGGCGTTCGCCGGAGGCCGGGTCTCCGAGCCCGTCGCTGACCGGTCCGGGGTGCCTGCGCGCCCGGTCGTCGTCGACGGCTGCGCCCGGGCGGCCTGGTCGGACGGGGGCGAGTGGAGCTCCTGCTCGTCGGCGCGAGGAGGTCTCAGCGAGCTCGAGGGCATGCCCCGCGATGCCGAGCCGACCTATCAGCTCAACGGTCGTCGGGCGGTGCTGAACGATCCGGTCAGCGGACGCAGCTGGGCCGTCCAGTCGGACGGCCGCCTCATCGACAACTGGGACGATCTGCTCGAGAAGGACGACCGGCCCCAGGACGATGAGGACGACGTCGGAGACGACACCCTCGAGCTCGACCCCGATCAGAAGGCCCCGGTCGCCGTCGACGACGCTCTGGGGGCACGCCCCGGCCGGGCGACGACCCTGGCCGTCCTCCTGAACGACTCCGACCCGAACGGGGATCCGTTGATCATCGACGAGGTCTCGGGCCTCGACCGGTCGATCGGTCGACTGGACGTCGTCGGCGATCGACAGCGGCTCCTCCTGACCCTGAGCCGCGAAGCGACCGGGCCGGTCACGTTCGACTACACGATCTCCGACGGTCGCGGCGGACAGGACACCGCGACCGTGACCATCGACGTGGCGACCGCCGACGACAACCGAGCGCCGGTGCAGGTCCGGCAGTCCACCGTCGAGGTGGCGTCCGCAGGGCGCGTCACGACGCCGGTCCTGGGCGACTGGGTGGATCCGGACGGCGACGCCTTCTACCTGACCTCCGCCTCGGCCGCCGACCGGGTGTCGTTCACCCCCGACGGCGACGTGGTCTATCAGGACGCCGGTGAGGGGCCGGCGACGATCGAGGTGGCACTGACGGTCTCCGACGGGCGCTCCGAGTCGAACGGCCTCCTGCGGATCACGGTCTCGCCCCCGGGCGACACTCCGTTGACGGCGGACTCGTTCGCCGTCCAGGCCTACGCGGGTCAGCAGACGACCGTGCGACCCCTGGTGTACGCGCACGGGGGCACGGGGCCGGTGACGCTCAACAGCGTGCCGCAGCAGGACGGCACCGACATCGCGGCGAGCTACGACGCGGGGACCTTCCTCTTCAGCAGCGACGAGGTCCGGACTCACAACCTGGAGTACACGGTCACCGACGGCGATCAGACGGCCACCGGCACGATCCGGGTCGAGGTGCAGACGCCGCCCGACGTGAACAGCCCCCCGGTGACGACTCCCAAGACGGTGTTCGTCGAGACCCTGAGCAGCCAGACCGTCGACATCGCGGCGACCGACCGCGACCCGGCCGGGAACGTCCTGCTGGTGACCGCCACCTCCGGCGTGCAGCCGTCGAGCGGACTGCGAGTCGAGACCCTCGACCAGCGGTTCGTCCGCGTGACCCTCACCGGCCCCCTCGACGACGGACCGGTCGATTTCTCCTACACGGTCACGAACGGCCTGGCGTCGGCCGTCGGGAGCGTCACGGTCGTGGAGATCCCGCGCCGCCAGCAGACGCAGCCGCCGGTCGCGACGGACGACCAGGCGACGGTGAGGGTCGGTGACGTCGTCGACATCGACGTCCTGGCCAACGACGAGCAGCCCGATGGCGACGACGTCTCGCTCGCGCACGACCTGCGGAGGGACGTCCCGGCAGGAGGGGGATTGCTCTTCGCCTCCGGAGATCGACTCCGGTACCTCGCCCCGACGACCCCCGGGATCGTGACGGCCGTCTACACCGCCGTCGGCGAGGACGGTCAGACCGCGGATGCCCAGATCACGATCACGGTGCGCGAGATCGACGCCGCGACGAACGCCTCCCCGGTTCCCGAGACGGTGACGGCGCGGGTGGTGACCGGCGAGACCGTCCGGCTCGCCGTCCCGCTCGACGGCATCGACCCGGACGGCGACAGCGTGCAGCTCGTCGGCGTGGGCAGCAACCCGGAGAAGGGAGCGGTCACGATGTCGGGCGCCGATCGCCTCGACTACGAGGCGGGGCCCTACTCGGCCGGAACGGACTCGTTCGAGTACTCCGTCGTCGACGCCCTCGGCGCGAGGGCCACCGGGACGGTGCGCATCGGCATCTCGGCTCCAGCCGAGGGATCGCGCTCTCCGGTGGCGATCGAGGACGACGTCAGCATGCGCCCCGGTGGATCGATCGCCGTGCGGGTGCTCGACAACGACTCGGATCCTGATGGGGGCGACCTGTCGGTGACGGGCGTGGAGACCGCAGGCGAGGAGGTGGGCGCCGAGATCGTCGACGGCGAGCTGGTGTCCGTCACGCCGCCGACGACACCGGGGCGCTACGGGGTGGTCTACACGGTCGAGAACGCCCGAGGCGGCACCAGCTCGAGCTTCGTGACCGTCACGGTCGATCCCGACGCCGCGCTGACGCCTCCGCTGGTGGACGACACGGTGCTCGATCTCCGCGACATCCGGGGGCGGTCGACGGTCGACGTCGACGTGCTGGCGAACGTCTTCTCCGCCGACGGTCCCGTGTCCCGTTCGGGACTCGGGCTCGAGCCCGGCTACGGCGACACGGCGACCGTGACCGACCAGCGGCGCATCCGGGTCACCGTGACCGACGCCGCTCAGATCATCCCGTTCTGGGTCGCCCATCCGGACGATCCCACGGTCAGGGCCCTCGCCTTCATCCGCGTGCCCGGCTTCGATGACGCGCTGCCGCAACTCGATCGATCCGCGCCCTCCATCACGGTCGTCAGCGAGACCCCCGTCGACATCGACCTCGACGACTACGTCATAGCCGCGGGCGACCGCGGTGTGCGCTTGACCGACTCCGGCTCCGTACGGGCCACCCACGCGAACGGCGACGACCTCGTGGTCGACGACACCACTCTGCGGTTCACCTCGGCGGATCTCTTCTTCGGAGTGGCCTCCCTCTCGTTCGAGGTCACGGACGGACGCTCCGCGGACGACCCGGACGGCCGGACCTCCACGCTCGTCCTGCCCATCACGGTGACGCCTCGCGAGAACCAGCCTCCCGTCTTCACCGGGACCTCTCTCGACCTCGAGCCCGGGCAGTCGCGCACCATCGACCTCGCGAGGCTCACCACCTACCCCTATCCCGACGACCTCGACGAACTCCGCTTCGCCCTGGGGCGGCCGTCGGGCCAGGGATTCTCCTTCGACCTCTCGGGTCGGGAGCTGACGGTGACGGCGGGCGCGTCGACGTCGAAGGGCACCACGCGCACGCTGCCCGTCACGGTGGCGGACGCGGCAGCGACGGGCCGAGGAGGCGCGGTGCGGCTGGCCGTCGTCGGTTCGACTCGACCCCTCGTGGCTCCGGCGCCGGACTCGGTCGTGGTCGCCAGGGGGCGGAGCGCCTCCCTCGACGTGCTGGCCAACGACCAGGCCCGGAACCCGTTCCCCGGCCAGAGGCTGCGGGTGTCGGGCATCCGCGGTCTGAGCGGCTCGGCCCTCCCGGCAGGCGTCTCGGTCACACCGAGCGCCGACGGCGGCACCCTGTCCGTGTCCGTGAGCGACTCGGCGGCGCCCGTCGACGCGAACGTCCAGTACCAGGTCGTGGATGCCACCGGCGATCCGTCGAGAGCCGTCTGGGGCAACGTGACGATCTCCGTCCAGGACGTCCCCGGCACTCCCGTCGCGCCGGTCCGCATCGGGGGCTTCACGGGAGGGCAGCTGACCCTCTCGTACGCCGCCCCCGTCGCGAACAACTCGCCGTTGCGCGGCTTCCGGATCGACGGCGTGGGCTCGGCCGGCACGACCTATTCACGGGATTGCGGCCTGTCGACGGTGTGCACGCTCACCGATCTCGATCCCGAGCAGACGTTCCGCTTCTCGGTCGTGGCCGCCAACGCCGTCGGAACGAGCGAGCCCAGCGCGGCGAGCGAGCCCTACCGTGCGGACTTCGTCCCGGCGGCGCCCGCGAACGTGCAGGTGCTCCCCTCCGCGACGACGCCGGGCGCTCTCGACGTCAGCTGGTCCGCCGTCCCGCGCCCCGCCGGGGGGACGGCCGTGACGGGGTACTCGGTGGAGATCACCGGCAGCGGCGCCCCCGGCGTCCAGTCCACCCCCTCGACGTCGACGACCGTCGCCGGGCTCGTGCCCGGCGGTCGCTACGACGTCCGGGTCTTCGCCTCGAACCGTGCGCAGGTGACGAGCTCGACCGACTGGTCCCGCAGCAGCGCCGTGCGCGCCACGGCCGTCGGCGTCCCCGGCGCCTTCTCCGTCCGGGCGGGGGCGACGCGCAACCAGATCTCGATCTCGTGGACGGCACCGGCCACGGCCGGGGGATCGGCGCCCCGCTACGACGTCTACCGATCGCCGACGGGGTCGACCGTCACCGGCTGCGCGGCGACGGGCACCCGGGTGGCATCCGGACTCTCGTCGACGACGTACAGCGAGACGCCCGAGCGCGATGCCGGTTACACCTACACCGTGGTGGCGTCGAATGGCGTCTTCTGCTCGAGCGCAGGAGCCGCAGCCGAGTCCGTCACTCCTCCGGGTCGCGCCGGCGGCACCTGGGGCGTGGAGTACCGCGGCCCGGACGGGCAGTTCAAGGCCCGCGTCCAGGGGCTCGCCGCCACGGGTGCGGTCGACTTCTACCAGTACCGCGTGGGCGACGGGGCCTGGCGGACCGTGACGGAGGGTGGATTCGTCGACGACGACAACGGCTTCGGGGTCCCGATCACGCTCACGCTCCAGGCCTGTCGGGCGGGTCAGACGAGGAACGAGTGCGGTCCGGTCTCGAGCCCGGCGACCGTCGTCCCCGTCGACACGCGGGCGGTCGTCGCGTCGTGCACGGTCGGAGCCCCCCTCGGTGCGTCGGCTCCGCGCAACGCCGGTTCGCCCGTAACGTCCGTGGAGGTGACCTACTTCGGTCCGGCATCCGCCGACGGAGCAGCCGGGGCGCCCGTCGGCAGGTCGACGGAGCTGACGGGGATCGTCCCCGCCGGCGCCGCGTCGGTGTCGGTCAAGGCCACGGTCGCGGGGGTGCACACCGATCCCGGCGGCGCGACCGGGGTCTGCGACCCCGCACCCGACCCGGAACCGGACTCGACCGGCCCCACCCCCTGACCAGAGAGCGATCGATCGAATGAGCATGACCCCCGAGCAGGCCTCCTGGTTCTCCGATGTGTTCGGGCGCCTGGTCGCCGGTGTCGATCAGGTGCTGCTCGGGAAGTCCTTCGTGGTGCGGCTCTCGTTCACGGCGATGCTCAGCGAAGGCCATCTCCTCCTCGAGGACTTCCCCGGCACGGGCAAGACGTCCCTCGCCCGGGCCATCGCGCAGACCGTCCAGGGCACCAGCAGCCGGATCCAGTTCACCCCCGACCTGCTGCCCGGCGACATCACCGGCGTCAGCGTCTACGACCAGAGGCGAGGCGAGTTCGAGTTCCACCGCGGTCCGATCTTCGCCCATGTCGTGCTGGCCGACGAGATCAACCGAGCGAGCCCGAAGACGCAGTCGGCCCTCCTCGAGGTCATGGAGGAGGGGCGGGTCACCGTCGACGGCGTGAGTCACGACGTCGGTCGTCCCTTCATGGTCATCGCGACGCAGAACCCCGTCGAGCAGGCCGGCACCTACCGGCTCCCCGAGGCGCAGCTCGATCGCTTCATCATGAAGACCTCCATCGGCTACCCGGACCACGCCGCGACGGTGCGCATCCTCGCGGGTGCGGCGACCCGGGTGCACGACGGGACGATCCCCGCCGTCGTCCGAGCCGACGTCGTGACCGAGATGGCGGTCCTGGCGCGGACGGTGCACGTCGAACCGAGCATCAACGACTACGTGGCGCGACTGGTCGAGGCCACGCGCACGGCCGACGAGGTGCGCCTCGGCGTCAGCGTCCGGGGCGCCCTGGCCCTGGTCCGCTGCGCGAAGACCTACGCGGCCTCGCTGGGGCGGCACTACGTCGTCCCCGACGACGTCAAGGCGCTCGCCGGACCGGTCCTCGCGCACCGCATCGTGCTCGACCCCGAAGCCGAGTTCGACGGGGTGACCCCGGCGAGCGTCGTCGCGCAGCTCCTGCTCGAGACGCCGCCGCCGGCCGAACGGTCCGCCGTGTGAGCGCGCCCCTCTCAGCCGACGACCGTCACAGGCGTGCCGACACGAAGACCGACGCCCGGTTCCCGACCGGGACGGCGGGTCCGACCAATGTCCGCGCGCGCCTCGTCGGCGACCGCACCGGGCCGCTGGCCGATCTGCTCGTCGTCCTGGTGAAGACGCTGGCCGCCGTCCGTCGCGGACTCGCCACCGCACGCCGGTCCGCCTCGGCGATCGTGACCCCGCTCGGCTGGACGGTCCTGCTCGTCGTGCCCGTCGGCCTCGTCGGAGGGTACGTGCTCGGGTGGGTCGAGCTGCTCGCGATCGCCGTCGCGGCTCTCGCGATGATGCTGTTCGCCGCCGTCTTCCTGGTCGGCCGTTCCGCCGCCGAGATCACGGTCGACCTCCCGCACGACCGCGTGGCCGTGGGGCAGTCGGCGACGGGGGAGGTGCGGGTCGCGAATCCGACCCGGCGTCGCCTCCTCGGCGTGAGGGTCGAGCTCCCCGTCGCGGAGGGGCTCCTGGAGGTCCAGCTGCCGGGGATCCGGCCGGGCGACACCGTCACCGAGTCCTTTCCGGTCCCGACGGATCGGCGGGGCGTGGTGCGGATCGGTCCGGCCCGGACGGTCAGGGGCGACGCCGTCGGGCTCGTCCGCCGAGTGGTCGAGTGGACGACGCCTCGCGAGGTCGTCGTGCATCCCGCGACGATCGGGATCCCGAGCACCAGCACGGGCTTCGTCCGCGATCTCGAGGGCAGCCCGACTCGGGACCTCGCCCCCGACGACCTCTCGTTCCATGCGATCCGCGACTACGTTCCCGGAGACGAGCGGCGCCACATCCACTGGCGGTCCACCGCCAAGACGGGCGCCTACATGGTCCGCCAGTTCGAGCAGAGCCGTCGGTCGCACTTGGTCGTCGCCTTGAGCCTGGCGCGGGCGGACTTCGCCGCCGACGACGAGTTCGAGCTCGCCGTGAGCGTGGTCGGCTCCCTCGGCGGGCGGGCGATCGGCGACGGCCGCGATCTCACGGTGGTGGTGGGCGAACGCACCCCCGACTTCGCGAGACGCAAGACGCTGGCCGTGCTGACGTTGGACACCGTGACCCGGACGCGCCTGCTCGACGGCCTCGCCGTGGTCGAGCGGGCCGACTCGGCGCTGACCATCGCCGACGTGGCACGGGTGACCGGCGGTCAGGTGACCGGCGTCTCCGTGGCGTTCCTCGTCGTGGGGTCGACCACGACCCTGTCGGCGCTGCGCTCCGCCGCCCTGCACCTGCCGCTCGGGGTCGAGGTCGTCGCGATCGTCTGCGACCCCGACGGCGCGCCCGGGGTCCGCCGACTCGCCGATCTGACGGTTCTGACCATCGGCTACCTCGACGATCTCCGCCAGTCCCTGGCGCGGGCGGCGGCGTCGTGAGTCAGGGCGAGAACCCCGTCCGGCAGGCCGGGCGACGGACGCCGGAGCGTCCGGGGACACGACCGCGCGCCTCCTTCGTGGCGTCCGTCACCTCGTCGTACGCCGTGATGACCCTGGTCGCCGCCTCCACGCTGTGGCCCGTCTATCGGAGCCGGGAGTTCGTCCTGCTCGTCGTCGTCACCGTGGCCGTCGGGACGGTGATCGCCATCGCCGGCGCCGTCCTCCGATCGTCGAGCTTCGCGGTCCTCGTCGCGACGATCGCCGTCTTCCTCCTGCTCGGCGTCCCGCTGGCGGTCCCGAGCGAGGCCGCTTCCGGGGTGCTCCCGACCGCGACGGGTCTGGCGGAGCTGGTGGCGGCGACCGCCCTCGGCTGGAAGCGCCTCGTCACGATCACGCTGCCCGTCGGCAGCTACGAGGCGCTGCTGGTCCCGGCGTTCGTCCTCCTCCTGCTCGCGACGGTCGTCGGTCTCAGCGTGGCACTCCGATCCCGTCGAGGGGAGGTCGCCGTCGTCGCCCCCGTCGTGGTCTTCCTGGCCGGCATCGTGCTCGGGCCCGAGGACGCCTGGCTGCCGACCCTCACGGGCGTCGCTCTCGTCGTCGCCGCCGTGGTCTGGTCCCTCGGGTGGCGTCTGCACCGCCGACGTCAGGCCGTCCTCTCTCTCGAAGGAGGCGCGCGATCCGTCCGGACGTCGGGTCACCGGGCCGTCGCCGTGCGCGCCGTCGCCGGCACGATCGTCACGCTCCTGGTCGCCGGCGCGGCGGCCGCCGCGGTCGTCGAGGCGGCTCCGCCGTCGTCGCCGCGGACGGTCGCCCGCTCGATCGTCGAGGCCCCCTTCGACCCGCGGCGTCTCGTCAGTCCGCTGACCCGACTCCGGGTCTACGAGCAGGAGCCCGCCGTGGACGAGACGCTCTTCTCCGTCAGCGGACTGGAGGAGGGTGCTCTCCTCCGCCTCGCGACCCTCGACACGTACGACGGCGTCGCGTACACCGTCGGGAGCGCCGAGGTCTCGAGCGAATCCGGCACCTTCGACCGCGTCCCCGCGAGCGTCGACCAGAGCGCGTCGCCGGGTACGGCGACCACCCTGTCCGTCGAGGTCGGATCGTACGAGGGAGTCTGGCTGCCGACCGTCGGCAGGCTCCGATCGATCGCCTTCGACGGGTCGGACGCCTCCACCCTCCGCTCCGGCTTCGTCTACAACGACGTCAGCGGCACCGCGGCGGTCGACGGGGGCCTCGACGCCGGCGACTCGTACCGCATCGACGCCGTGCTGGCGCCGCAGCCCACGGCCGAGGCCCTCGAGACGGTGACGCCCGGTGCTGCGACCGTCCCGGCGGCCCAGGCGGTGCCCACCGAGCTGATCGACTCGCTCGCAGGCGACGTCCGCGGAGTGGAGGGCCCGGGGGCTCGTCTCCAGGCGGCTCTCGGGGCGCTCCGCGAAGACGGCTACATCAGTCACGGGGTCTCCTCCGACGAGCCGGCCAGCCGGTCGGGACACGGGGCCGACCGGCTGGCGGAGCTCTTCACGGATCCGGTGATGATCGGCGACGCGGAGCAGTACGCGGCCGCGGCCGCGTTGATGGCCGGCGAGCTCGGTTTCCCCGCGCGCGTGGTCATGGGCTTCGTCCCGGAGGCCGCCTCCGCGGGGACGGAGGCGGTCGCCGTCCGGGGCGGCGACGTCACGGCGTGGATCGAGGTGGACACGGCCGAGTACGGCTGGGTCGCGATCGATCCCGTCCCCGACGAGCGCCCCATCCCCGATGATCGACTCCTCGACCCGAACCGCCTCCAGAGGCCGGAGTCGGTCGTGCAGCCCCCGCCGGACGAACCCCAGCTGAGAGACGAGCAGACGCCTCCGCAGGCCGACCAGGAGTCCCCGGAGGCCCCCGCGGCGTGGCTGGCCGTGGCTCGGCTCGTGCTCCGCGCGGTCGGGGTCGGCGCCGTCGTGCTGGCCCTGGTGGCATCGCCGTTCCTGGCGATCGTCGCCGCGAAGGCCCGGCGTCGGCGGAGGAGGATGCGGCACCCCGATCCGACGTCCCGCATCGTCGGCGGCTGGCAGGAGTTCCGAGATGCCGCGGTGGATCACGGCGTCGAGACGCCCGCCGCCGCCACGCGCGGCGAGTTCGCGGCGATCGTCGGGGGCTCCCGGCCGGCCGTGCTCGCGCGGGTCGCCGATCGGGCGACCTTCGCCCCGGGCGGACCGGCGTCGGACGACGCCGATCGCGTCTGGAGCGCCGTCTCCGACATGCGGAGGGCGCTCGGGTCCGGGAAGACGAGATGGCAGCGTGCGAGGGCGGCGGTCTCGTTGCGTTCACTCCGCCGTTACCATGGCGGGACACGTCCCGAACGCTAGAGGTCCCTTCCGCATGCAGTGCCCCACCTGTGCCAGTCCGTTGCCCGTCGGTGCGATGATCTGCGGCGAGTGCGGTCGGACACTCTCCGGGGTCGACACCTCGGCACCCGAGGCCTCCCGCTCCGCGGAGCCGAGGGAACCCGCGGCGCCCGCCTGGCCGCCGCGTCGCGATGCGCGGTCCTCCTCGGAGCGGCCGTGGTGGGTCCGAGAGCCGTCCGCCGGGCCCTCGACGGACGACCCGGATCCGGTGCCGCGACTCGATGCGCCCCCGGCCTGGGCGGGGGACTCGCACGATGGCGCGTCGGAGGCATCACCCCCGAGTGCCGAGTCCGCGTCACGGCTCGAGCGCACGCCCGAGGCATCGGTCGGCGTCGGCGACGTGGAGGTCGCTCCCGTCGTCGAGTCGGCTCCGGCGGCGCCCGAGGTGCCGCGACCGTCTCCGGCGCCGCTCCGCGAACCGACCACGACGAGAGAGGACGGTCGGCGACCCTCCTCGGCTCCGCTCTGGACGGCCTCGCTGACGCCGATCACATCGGCCGGCCCGGTCGGGGGCGATTCCTCCCCGGGCGAACTGCCCGTCGTCGTTGAGCATCCTGGCGCCGAGCCCGAGCCCGAGCCCGTGGTCGAGCCGACCGGGCAGGGCACCGCGGGGACGCGACCCGACGACGACTCGGACGGAGCCGCCGACGGTCATCCCGCGACCGGCGGCAGTGCCGCCGACGACCGGGCGGACGGCGCGAGCCGTTCCGATGTCGGGGAGGAAGCCGGACCGGCTCGCGACCGGTCCCGTGCCGTCGTCCCCGCGCCGGGTCCCGGGGACACCGTCCGTGTCGAGCCGATCAGGGATTCGACCGAACCGCGAGACGACTCCGAGGACGCTCCCGTCCCGCTCGTCGAGCCCGGTACGGCCGGTCAGGCCGAGCGCTGCACCCAGTGCGGTGCCGAGGTCCACGAGGACGACATCTTCTGCGGTGTCTGCGGAGCGGTCGTCCAGTCCGTCGCCCTCTCGTTCACGGGGCCCATCGTCCCCTTCCTCCGGCAGCAGGCGGCGGAACACGGCGACCGGGCGGAGGGCGACGTCAGCGCGGCGGACGTCATGCCGAACGCCGACCACGGAGGCCCCCTGAGGCGCCACGAGTCGTCGCCGGGCGTCGTGTCGCCAGAGGACGCGCCCGACGACGTGCCTCCCGCCGACGCGCCCGACGACGCGACGTCCTCCGAGCCTGCACCCCAGGTGGAGGCTCGGGAGCTGCCCGACCTGCCGCCTCTTCCCGAGCCGGCGTGGCCGTCCCGGGCGCAGACGGCGGCGGCGGCGACCGACGAGGACGACGTCGATGAGACGCGGATCGTGCGACGCGGCCCCGTCGGCGCTCCCTTCGTGCTCCAGTTCAGCACCGGTGAGAGCTTCACCGTCGACGGGACCGGGCTCGTCGGCCGGGCGCCGACCCCGCAGCCCGGTGAGCGCTTCGATCAGCTGATCCGCATCGTCGATCCGGGGCGCTCGGTCTCGAAGACCCATCTCGAGTTCGGTCAGGACGACGGGCACCTCTGGCTCAGCGATCGGTGGTCGGGAAACGGCACGATCGTGCGGCCCCGCGATCAGCGCGCACGGCGTCTCGAGCCCGGCACACGGGTGAGGGTCGCTCGGGGGAGTCGAGTGGACATCGGCGAGCAGTACTTCGTCGTGGGCTGAGGCCTCCGTCGCCGGCGGTCCGTCGTCGCGGACGGGTCGTCCGGCTCCCCTCCCTCCTCCCCGATCGCGAGCGGCCGGGGATCATCCCCACGAAGCCGCCGCCGACGTCCGCTCGACGACCGACCCTGATGTCCTGGGGTCATGTCGTCCGCCGAACCCCCGCCCCGTCTCACGATCCAGCTCCCGGTCGTCCCGCGTGCGCCGGCGACCCGGTCGCCCCCGGTGGCCAGCGCCGCTGCCGCCGCCCTCGCCTCGGTCGTGGGCACCGCGCTCTGGTCGGGCTCGGGCGCCCAGGCCTTGACGGCGGCGCTCGGCGTCGTCTGCGCGATCCTCGCCCTCTGGGGCATCGACGGCCTGGTCGGCTCGCCGTCACGGGCCCGTCGTGAGCGGCGTCGGTTCGACGACGACATGCGGGCGACCGCGACGACTCTGCACGACCTCCACCGACGAGAACGGGCGGAGCTGCGCAGCCGGTTCCCCGGCAGCGCGGCGGTGGCCAGGGCCGCTCGGGCGCGTACCGACGCGACGTCCGGTGCGCTGACGACCCGCGCCTCCTCGGCCGGCCCCCAGCTCGTGCTCGGCCGGGGCGAGGTCGCGAGTGCGGTCGTGCCGCTGCCGATCCGGGCGCCCGAGGCGGGCGAGGGTCGTGACGGGCGAGGTGGCGTCGACGTCGAGGCCGAGGCGGCCCGCGCTCGACTCTCCGCCGCGGCGTCGGTCCTCGACGACGGGCCGCTCTGCGTCGAGGCGCGCGGTCTCGTCGGCGTCGTCGGGCCCGTCCCGCTCGCCCGTGCAGCCGCCTCGGGGTACCTGCTGCAGGCGCGGCGCTCGCGGGCCGACCGGCTGGAGGTGATGTACGCGGCGGACCTCGACGCCGTGAGCGGCGCCGACGTGATCATCGAGATCGCCCTCGACGCCTCGGCCGAGGTGACGCGACGAGCCGGGCGACCGTGTCGCGTGCCCGTCGACCTCGACTACGTGTCCGTGCTCGACGTCGCCGACCGACGACCCGCGTGATGCCCGGACGCGGCCTGAGCGTCAGCCCCGCCGGCCCACCAGCTCGTCGGAGAGCCGGATGCGTCCCACGTCGCGTCCCGCACCCAGCACGCGCTCGCGGGTCGCCTCGACGACGGCCTCCGCCGCGTCCGCGTCGACCGCGCCCTGACCGACGAGGAGATGCAGCGCCACCATCGTCGCGGCCCGGAGGTTCCCGTCGAGCATCTTGACGGCCGTCCCGATGCCGTCCACCGTGCCCATGACGAGCACGCCCTCGGCACCGAGCTTGGCGAACACGCCCAGCTCGTCGATCGCGACCGTGTTCGCCCGCCCCGGGCCGTCGATGGCCCACGCGTCCGCCAGCACCGCCTCGACGAGGGCGCGAGCGTCCGGGTCCACGGCGGTCGGGGCGCCGGAAGTCGCTCCGGGCGCGCCGGCCGCACCCGCGACGGTCGCCACCGCTCGCGCGAGCCCGGTGATGGTCGTGGCGAACACCGGTGCGCCGCATCCGTCGACCCCCGCGTGATCGATCCGCTCGCCGGTGAACTCGGCGACGGTCTCGCGTGCCGCCCGCTGCAGCGGGTGGTCGAGATCGGTGTAGTTCGTCGGGTCCCAGCCGTTCTCGGCGCACGCGAGGAGGAACGCCGCGTGCTTCCCGGAGCAGTTCATGGCCATGCGCCGCGCTCCCTCGGCACGACGGGCGCTCGCGCGGTCGCCGGGCCAGTCGGGCGGGCAGAGCAGGTCCTCCTCGCCGCTGCCCGACCGCTCGAGCAGGGCCGAGACGACCTGCAGATGCTCGGCGGTGCCGGCGTGGCTCGCGGTGGCCAGAACGGCCTGCGGCCCGCTCAGGGCGACGCCCGAGCGCATGACCGTGAGGGCCTGCAGGGGCTTGAGGCACGACCGCGGGTAGATGGACGCGCCCACGTCGCCGACCTCGCGGAGGACCGAGCCGGCGGCGTCGACGACCACGCCGGCTCCGAGATGACGGCTCTCGTCGAGACCCGATCGCGTCAGCACGGCCAGCTCGACGCTCCCGTCGACCGTCAGCGGGCGGCGGGCGGCGGACGATGGCTCGAGGAGGCGCGGGTCGGTCATGATGGGGAGTGTACCGAGACCGTCGGCACCGACCGAGGAGGACCCATGCTCGACCACGACTACGCCGTCGACCTGCGCTGGACGGGCGCCCGCGACGTCGGCACCGTCTCGTACCGGTCGTACGGGCGGGACAACACGCTGAGCGCCGCCGACAAGCGGCACGACATCGAGGCATCCGCCGACCGCACCTTCCACGGCGATGCGGATCGCTGGAACCCCGAGGAGCTGCTCCTGGGGGCTCTGGCCCAGTGCCACCTCCTCAGCTACCTCCACGTCGCCGCGACCGCCGGGGTCGTCGTCGTCGCCTACGAGGACGCCGCCGTCGGACGCATGACGCAGACCGCCGACGGCGGCGGGCGGTTCACCTCCGTCACGTTGCGCCCCGTGGTCACCGTGGCCGCCGCCGAGATGGTCGACCGCGCGCTCGAGCTGCACGCCGAGGCGGCCCGGAAGTGCTTCATCGCCTCGTCGGTGGCGTTCCCCGTGGGGCACGAGCCCCGCATCGCGGTCGCCGACTCCGCGCAGACCGACTGAGCACTCAGCCGGCCGACCGATCGGTGCGGCAGACTGATCAGGCTCGCGGCGCGCCACCGGCCGCGGCAGTTTCCGCCCCCACCTACCGGAAGATCCCCATGCGCCGTCCCCTCGCCCTGCTCGCCGTCCCCGTCCTCGTCCTCGCGCTCGCCGCGTGCGGCGGCACCGACGCGGGTGAGGAGTCCACCGCCGGTGGAGCTCCCGCCCCGAGCGCCTCCGCGACGTCCGAGGCGCCTCTGCGCGCCACCGGCGAGCCGCAGGACCCGACCCCCGGGTTCCCGACGGTCGAGCTCGCCGACGACGGAGCCCCCACGGTGACCGTGCCCGAGACCGACCCGCCGGCCGACCTGCAGGTCGAGGTCCTCAAGAAGGGCGACGGCGCCGTCGTCCAGGACGGCGACACCGTCACGGTGCAGTACGAGGGCGTCGTCTGGCAGACCGGCGAGACGTTCGACTCGAGCTGGCAGCGCGGCGAGCCCGCGACCTTCGGCACCGGCCAGGTCATCACGGGCTTCGCCGAGGGCATGGTCGGTCAGACCGTCGGCTCGCAGACCATCGTGTCGATCCCGCCGGCGGACGGCTACGGCGACAACGTGCCGCAGGGTGCGGCGTTCACGGCGACCGACACGCTCGTCTTCGTCATCGACATCCTCGCGGTCGGCTGACGGGACCGCGACGGGGCGGTGATGCGTCCCGTCGGCCCGTTCCGCCCGACCCGACCCGAACAGTGAGTCCGAGACCGACGTGACCGACACGACCGAGACGACCCGCGCCTCCTCGACCCGCGCCTCCCGGCTCCGACGGGGTCGTGTCCCGGCGCTCGTGTGCGTGCCCATCGCCGCGCTGCTGCTGGCGGGCTGCACGACCGACGCCGACCCGGCGCCGACCGATGCCCCCTCCGTCTCGGCGACTCCGACGACGTGTCTCGAACCGGGTGCCGAGTCCGACTCCGTCCGGGTCTCGGGCGGCTTCGGCGAGAAGCCCTCCATCGAGCTCGCCGCGCCGCTGGCCGCCGAGACGAGTCAGCAGACGGTGGTCGTCGCGGGAAAGGGCCCGTCGACCGAGGTCGGCGACGTCGTCCGCGTGGCGATCACCGTCTTCGACGCGGAGTCCGGTGCGGAGCTCAGCACCGCCGGGTACACGGGCGACTCGGGTGAGCAGCTGACCATCAGCGGGCAGTTCTACGTCCCGGGGATCGAAGGCGCGCTCTCGTGCGCCCGGGCCGGTTCGCGCACCGTGACGGTCGCGTCCGCCGCGGACATGCAGCCGGCCACCCCGGGGACGGCTGCGCCCAACCCGGCGGCCGTCATCGTCGTCGACACCTTCTCCCTCGTGCCGACGAGCGCCACGGGCGAGCCTCAGGCCGCCGTCGAGGGCTTCCCCGAGGTGACGCTCGCCGACGACGGCCGACCCACCGTGACCATCCCCGACGCCGACCCGCCGACCGACCTCCGGATCGAGGTGCTGAAGAAGGGCGACGGCGAGGTCGTGCCCGATCCGGCGAACGTCACCGTGCAGTACCAGGGGGTCACCTGGCGGACGGGCGAGGTCTTCGACGAGAGCTGGGGACGCGGCAGCGTCGCCTCGTTCTCGACCGACCAGGTCGTGTCGGGGTTCGCCGAGGCGATGATCGGGCAGACGGTCGGCTCGCAGGTCGTCGTGATCGTGCCCCCGGCCGACGGGTACGGCGACGCGGGGGAGCCGGGCGCCGAGATCGAGCCCACCGACACCCTGGTGTTCGTGATCGACATCCTCGCCGTCGCCTAGGCCGCCGAGACGGCTCCCGGCCCGTCGGCGGCGGGGCCTAGGGTGGCCTCATGCGACGCATCACCATCCTCGGGTCCACCGGTTCGATCGGCGTCCAGGCGCTCGACGTCATCCAGAGGAACCCGCACCTGTTCGATGTCGTCGGACTCTCGGCCGGCACCAATCGCGAGCTGGTCGGCGAGCAGGCGGCCCGCTTCGGGGTCGAGCACGTGGCGCTCGGCACCGACGAGTCGGTGGCGCTCGTCCGGGACGTCGAGGCCGACGTCGTCCTGAACGGCATCACCGGGTCCGTCGGGCTCGCCCCGACCCTGGCGGCGCTCGACTCGGGGGCGACGCTCGCGCTCGCCAACAAAGAGAGCCTCATCGTCGGGGGCGACCTCGTCCGCGAGCGGGCGCGGCCCGGCCAGATCGTGCCGGTCGACTCCGAGCACTCGGCCATCGCGCAGGCGCTCCGATCCGGCTCCGCGTCCGAGGTCCGGCGACTCGTGCTGACGGCCTCGGGCGGGCCGTTCCGCGGGCGCTCGCGGTCATCGCTCGAGAACGTGACGCCGGCCGAGGCGCTGGCGCACCCGACCTGGGACATGGGTCTCGTCGTGACGACCAACTCGTCGACGATGGTCAACAAGGGGCTCGAGGTCATCGAGGCGCACCTCCTGTTCGACGTGCCCTACGACGACATCGAGGTGACGGTCCACCCCCAGTCGATCGTCCATTCGATGGTCGAGTTCGTCGACGGCTCGACGATCGCGCAGGCCTCGCCGCCCGACATGCGCCTGCCGATCTCGCTCGGTCTCGCCTGGCCCGACCGCGTGGCAGGAGTCGGGCGTCCGCTCGACTGGACGACCGCCTCCTCCTGGACCTTCGAGCCCCTCGACGTCGAGGCGTTCCCCGCCGTCGATCTCGCGAAGCAGGTCGGGCGGGCGGGCGCGACGTTCCCGGCCGTGTTCAACGCCGCGAACGAGCAGGCCGTGCTCGCCTTCCACGCCGGCCGGGTGGGTTATCTGGGCATCCTCGACACGGTCCGCGAGGTCGTCGACCGGCACGAGGCCGGCCCGTCGAGCCTCGAGGGGGTCCTCGAGGCCGAGCGCTGGGCCCGGGCCGAGGCCGACGCACTGCTCGCCCGCTGACGCGCCGACCATCCGTCGGCCGAGGAGGCGCGCTCGGGTTCACAGCGTCGCCTGGGTGATCCCGTGGCGGCTTCCCGGCGCGGCACGGCTACCCTTGCCCGGTGCTCACCGTTCTGCTCTTCATCGTCGGCGTCCTGATCATGGTCGTCGGCCTCGCCGTGTCGATCGCCCTGCACGAGGTGGGGCACCTCGTCCCGGCGAAGCGGTTCGGCGTCAAGGTCGGCCAGTACATGATCGGCTTCGGGCCGACGATCTTCTCGCGGATGCGGGGTGAGACGCAGTACGGCGTGAAGGCGCTGCCCCTCGGCGGCTACATCTCGATGTCGGGCATGTTCCCGCCGGCGAAGGACGGCGTCGCCGGACGCGCCTCGAGCACGGGGTTCTTCCAGACCCTCGTGCAGGACGCCCGGACGGCCAGCGCCGAGACGATCGACGAGGGCGCCGAAGAGCGCACGTTCTACCGTCTGCCCGTCTACAAGCGGATCATCATCATGCTCGGCGGCCCGGTGATGAACCTGCTCATCGCCGTCGTCCTGTTCGCCGTCGTGCTCTGCGGCTTCGGCGTCGCGCGGGAGAGCACCACGGTCGGCCTGGTCAACGAGTGCGTGCTGCCCGCCGGGTCGACGGCGACGTCGTGCCCGACGGACGCGACCCCGGCCCCGGCCTTCGCCGCGGGACTGCGCAACGGCGACCGCATCGTGTCGATCGACGGCCGGGCGATGACCGACGGCGACCAGGTCGCGTCGGTCCTCCGGGCCTCCGCCGACACCACGCTCGACGTCGTCGTCGACCGCGACGGGTCGGAGCGGACGCTGCAGGTGACCCCCACGCTCTCCGAGCGCTACGTCGTCGACGAGAGCACCGGCCAGTACGAGGAGGAGGCGGACGGCACCCCGGTGACCCGAGAGGTCGGCTTCGTCGGCATCGGCTTCGCCACCGAGACGGCCCGTCAGCCCGTCACGGCCGTCCTGCCGGCCGTGTGGGACAACGTCACCCACGTCGTCGACCTGATCATCCACCTGCCCCAGCGTCTCGTGGGGGTCGCGGAGGCCGCCTTCGGCGGCGGGGAGCGCGACGCGAACGGCCCCGTCAGCGTCGTCGGGGTCGGACGCATGGCGGGCGAGATCGTGAGCCTCGACTCCGTCCCGATCGTCGACCGCGCCGCCTACGTCGTCAACCTCCTCGCGAGTCTCAACGTGGCGCTCTTCGTCTTCAACCTCATCCCGCTGATGCCGCTCGACGGCGGCCACATCGCCGGTGCGCTCGTCGAGGCCGTGCGTCGGGGCTTCGCGAAGCTCCTGCGTCGCCCCGACCCGGGGCCCGTCGACACCGCGAAGGTCATCCCGCTGACGTTCGCCGTCGTCATCCTGCTCGGCGGCATGAGCGTGCTGCTCGTGTACGCCGACATCGTGAACCCGATCTCGCTGTTCGGCTGACGGTCACTCGGCGCTCAGCGCCGAGGATTACGATGTGGACGTGCCAGCAGTCAATCTCGGAATGCCGAAGGTCCCCGAAGTCCTCGCCCCGCGCCGCAAGACGCGGCAGATCAAGGTCGGGAAGGTCCTCGTCGGCGGTGATGCACCCGTCAGCGTGCAGTCGATGACGACGACGCCGACCCCCAACATCAACGCGACCCTGCAGCAGATCGCCGAGCTCACGGCCAGCGGCTGCGACATCGTGCGCGTGGCCGTGCCCAGCCGCGACGACGCCGAGGCCCTTCCGATCATCGCGAAGAAGAGCCAGATCCCGGTCATCGCCGACATCCACTTCCAGCCCAACTACGTGTTCCAGGCGATCGACGCCGGCTGCGCCGCCGTCCGGGTCAACCCCGGCAACATCCGCAAGTTCGACGACCAGGTCGGCAAGATCGCGGCCGCGGCCAAGGCGGCGGGCGTCTCGATCCGCATCGGCGTCAACGCCGGATCCCTCGAGCCGAGCATCCTGCAGAAGTACGGCAAGGCGACGCCCGAGGCGCTCGTCGAGTCCGCCGTCTGGGAGGCCTCCCTCTTCGAGGAGCACGACTTCCACGACTTCAAGATCTCGGTGAAGCACAACGATCCGATCGTCATGGTCAAGGC
>Ga0265797_10004578_pt1 | contig 20996 bp, 18 predicted proteins | sample P2T30metagenome_FD_192433 | JGI IMG/M metagenome (GOLD analysis project Ga0265797, IMG submission 192433) | Plant litter microbial communities from East Loma Ridge, Irvine, California - P2 T30 | ecosystem: Environmental > Terrestrial > Plant litter > Unclassified | place: USA: California...
GGAACAAACTCTGACCATACTTGATCAGACGCACGTAATCTCTGGCCACGGTCTCGATCAAGCTCTTTGCGGTGTTACACTGGCCGAGGGCGATGCGGAAGTGGTCGGCGTCGTAGAGGGTGTTGAGCAGATCCTTGTGGAAAGGGTGGATGTCCGCGAGTCTAGGGAAGCCGTCGAGGATGGCGGACAGCTTCTCGCCGAAGGTCTCAGCGGTGTATTTGACCTTGCGCATGTAGAAGGCGCGGATACGGGTGATCTGGAAGCCTGAGCGAATCTGCGTGGGCAGACGGCGCTGGGTGCGTGACAGCACGATGTCCAGGAACTCCTGCGAGGTCGGCACGGGCGCGATATCCTTCCATGTTGTCTTCATCTTGGCGGTGTGTATGGGTTCTCTGGCAACACCGGGTGGGAGTAGCAGGTGAGGCGGAGGGAGGAGAGAGAGACCGAAGTTGCTCTGCTTCTGCTGAGGCGGCGAACTCGAAAATGCTAGCGCCGCAGTTTCCCTCTTCGTCTCGACTTTTTCGCTCGCCAACTCCAAGATAGCGCCTTATCGCGGCTCTACCCGAGAACCCTGCTTTTACTGTCTCCACCTTGTTGACATTCAGGTGGCACATGTGTTTACGGATGAGAGCATAAAATGTACTAACAATCAATTTCGGTTCCTGCGATTTGCTCGTATTTCGCACTACTACCATAGCAAGCAACGCTATATCCGCCGGATCACCCAAGCACAAAGAGATAGAGAAGGGAATGGAAAAGAGAGCAAAATGGAAATCGTGAAGTCATTCCCAGCCGACCCATCGAATGTGTGTGCCGTGCCAATCAAAAAAAGCAAACCACGCTCGCTAATCCCCAAAATATTGAAAACCCGAGACCGTAGCTAGGTCTTTCGATTCTGGCCCAGTCCGAAACATGTGGGCTACCCTTTGCCTGTGCTGAACGCCGGTAATAAAATCTGTAACAAGAGAAAGTATGTAGAGCTAATTGAAGCCAAGGTGGTGTGGTGGGAGCGCATCCCAGAACCGATCAGACAGCGAGTGCACTGTGTTCAGTTCATGCAGCTGCCACCTCTGGTGCTGCTTGTGGGATAGGTTCTTCGAGGCCTGCGTCTTCCGAAGATGCGACCTTATCCTTTTCGTTGACGCCCTGGCCGCGACAAAGAGGGCAAGAGTTCCGACCTTGGGTAAGCCACTAGATATTTGGTCAGTATTCAGTCGAACATCAACGTTATCAATTTAAACTTACGTGATCAATGCACTCCTTATGGAACAGGTGACCACACTTCGCCAAGCGTCGAGCTGTCTCCTTGATCTCAAAGTCGCACAGACAGACCAAGCAACGGTGTCCAGCCTCCAGGTACACCCTGTCAGGGTCATTTTCACCTTTGGTCTCCGCCGTCACTATCGCCATAAGACGATCGGATAAAGCAGGATCAGTTGTAGTGGTGCTGCTGTCTTCGACTGGCTCTGCTACAACGAGTTCGTAGATGCCACCTGCGTTTTGTACATCATCCTCGGTTGCAACAGGTGCTTTCGCCGGGCCCAGGAGGGTGGAAAGCAGCATCATGTCTTCGTAAGTAGGGTTCTCTGTGAACAGACTCGGTGTTGTAAGGATGGGGTGGTTCTCCGGGTAAGATCCACCAAGGACGTAGATGATCCAGCTGCGGCTGTCACCGTTGCGGTCTTCCGGGTTTGCACTCTCCGTAGCATTGCCTGACGACGAGCGCGACAAAGAAGGAATATTGTCGGGTTCGACGACACCATTACGCCGCGGGTGCCCAGATGCGAAGCGAGGATAGTGGATGTTGGGTGCGGTGTCGGATCGACGATGGCCGCGGAAATGGTCGGATTCTCTGGGCTGAGAGAGCAAGTTGTCACTCGAGCGAGTGGATTGTAAAGACCCAGTCTCCTCGGTGTGGCTCGCCAACGGACTAGCCGCGACACGCTGCAGGGCACTGTTACGACGCGAGTCTGAAGCGAAGTCGCGGATGCTATTGGCGACAAATGATGCGGGCCTTGAATGCGACGGCGTGCTGTTTCTGCTAGAGATGCGGCTGAGTTCTGGACTTGGAGAAGCTGGCGTGGCAGGCGGAGGTCGAGGTTCGGTATTCGAGCCTGCACTAGCAACACTCCAAGGCCTCTCACGTCGCCTGTCGGGTGACCGATGATCGCGCTGGTCATCGTATCGATCATTGATTCGGCTGCGGCCCATGCCAAGCCCACCCATGCTGGCTCTTCTCCTGTGGCGGAAGCTTGTACCATTTTGAGGTGGGCGTAGGATCGAGTCGATGCTATCTTGCCCGTGAGCGCCTAGAGCGTGTGCTGGCAGTGGCGAGGGAAAGTGTCCAAGTGCATCGATGAACGGCGGTAGTTCGTCGACTCCGCCACCCGCTCCAGCAGCCGAATTTGGTGAAATCGATCTGATGCCCACGATTATGATAGGCACCATACGGTTGTCTCCGCTATTCGATGGCTCTCCCGATCCCTCGGTCTGCGAGTCGGTCTGTGGATTTTCCGATGCCCCGTTGGCGCCTGGAGTTCCAAATCGGAACATTCGGAAGAAGTTGAGTGGCCCTGACTGTCCACCCTCCCCGTTCTCTTGTCCGTCGCCGCCCTGCCTAAGTGCCGACGCAATCCTGCCATTTTGCAATGCCCTCAGGAACCCATCGAAGCTGCCATCTTCTCCGTTACCACCAACTTCTCCGATACCAGTGCCTCCTGTCAAGCCCCTAGCCTCGCTCAGTGCCTGGTGATCATCGCCCATCAAAGTAGCAGCCGTCGCAGCAGCAGCCACACTCAACAGTCTGCTGAGCATGGTCGCTTGGTCTTCAGGTCCAGCAGAACGTCTCAGTGAGGTAGGAGGTGGTGATCTTCTTCTTCGGAATCCAGAAGTGATATGTCTGAAAGGTCGATCCGGTCGTAATGAGTTGAAGCGAATGTTGGGTAGGCGATGTGAGCCTGCTGATCTCGGTGGTTGATCGTGGTCTTGCTCAGAATCAAGTAGATCTTGCTCGAGCATGGAGTTGTGGTCGAGCGACTGCGGCCGTGAAGGTTGGTATTCGAGAGCATCGTCGTTTGTGGAAGAGTCACGAGTGTACGACGCCGGATCATGGAGCACGCTTCGTGAATGTGATGGCCGGGTTGCAGCGACTGTTGGGTCGTCTCTCCGGAATATGTTAGATAAAGTGGTTCGTGACCGTTGTAGTGCTGATGGCCGTGACGGTCCTGCGTCACTTGTTGAAGGAGGTAATGTGGAAGAATGTAATAGGCGTGAGAGCCTGTGTGTGCTGTTGGAACGCATAGGTAGTCGACGTCGACTGCGTGCGCTCAAGAGACCACTGCCATCTTCGCTGTCCGCTGGCTGCTGCTCCTGACCGCGGAGCAGGTTGCCAAAGGATGACTGTCGCCGGCGCTGCGTGCTGCTTCCGCTAGCAGCAAGCACATCAGGCTGATTCTGGTCGCCGCTCCGCAGAGGCTGTGAAGCGCCCTGACCCATGACTGCAGTGATGTGGCTATTGCATATCCTCCAGCGAGCCGCCGTGTGTCCTCCTCCTCGCGGTAGTAAACGATAGACGGGGTGGTGTGAGAGTCAGCGAGAAGCGGTGGCGGTGGGGGAGGGCGGAGAGCAAGGCGAGGGTGTAGCGATAGGCGTAGGGTTGATTGGTGGATGGATGGTGGGTTGATGCGGTCAGCTGTACATGGATGTCGGTGGTGCGGGCGCGTCGAGTCGGGCTCAGAGGTAATGGACGGGGCGTTGGTGAGGGCGATGCGGGACAGGTGTTGGGAGGAGAAGCAGACGCAGCAGCAGCAGGAGCAAGCACGCTGGCAAGTGCTATGGTGACGAGACGAGGGAAGTGAAGGTGATCGTGGGCGCAGCAGCAGCAGCAGCAGCAGCAGCAGTGGTAGAGCACACGGCGGGTGAGAGAGCATGAGCCTCGTCACTTGTCACTCACTACTAGTTAGCAAGCACTAGTTGCTCGCCCGCGTGCGCTGCCGAAGTCGCCGTAGTCACTTCGAGTTAGAGGCAGCGGCGGCGTGTGCGCATGTCTCACTCAAAAGCCACGAGAAGGCGAATGTGAAAGTATGGTAGGCTATGGAGTCTTTGCAGCTGCTGCTAACTGTCTAAAGGAGGTGGGTGGTACACTCTTGGACTCTCTCCCACCGCTGCGGCTCTCAAGTGACACAAGACTGCACATGTGTGATACTCCTGGTAGGCAGCTTATCTATGTATGCACTCCTTCTCACTGTGCCCTCCATTTATGCACTCGTCTTCACTCTCTTACATTCTCACCCATAACGAGACCTCGCCCTGACTCGCCGCGCCATTAACCGGCTGGCGGCCTGGCCCTGTTGTTGCGCATCGTCTTAGCAGGCACGTCCAGCGGCGGTGATTGGGCGTCGCGTGGTGGCGCCGATGCGTCCACAGATCGTTTGAGACAGACTTGCACAGCGCAATCAAAACCCGTCCCTATTTTCGGCTCGGAAAAAGATCTGGTGATCTCATACTGCCACTCCCCGTCTCAAACACCACGAGGCGCCAGGCTACTGCTTCTGCTGCTCTCCTCACGGGAAACCTGCTCTCACTTATTGTTACGTGGGAATTAATTTCTCTGCAGCGGGCAATCCAATCCTCTTCTCCCGCTGCCTGCTGCGTTGTCGCCTGCCGCACGCCACATTATATGAAACGCACCAGGGTCATAGCAGGATCGCGGAAGTCTTAACAAGCTGCATGAATTTCCCGCAAGCCTGCTCCAATTCGTCTCAACAGCGATCCACTGCGAGGAATGTCTACCTTTGCCCCGGTATACCGCCCGACCAAAGGCCAGCAGACTTTTCTCGCTCTCGAGCAAAAGCGTGAGGCCAGAAAAAGGAAAAGAGATGAAGAGAGCGGCTCGTCTTCTGCAGAGCAGCCTTCTTCAGACTCGGACGATGATGCAAAGCCGTCCAGCGTGCTAGCTTCTGCTCCTTCAGTAAACAGGACTGACCCGTATCATGTGGCCGGTCTGTCGCGCGAGCATCCATTGCCGAGATATCCATTTCCCCATGCTCCCGTCAAGCCTGCAGATGTGACCAGACGTTCTTCGCAAGAAGAATTAGCAGCTGTGAACCCACCGCTATACGTGCCCAAAGTTGAAGTCGACGACCAATCAACTTCTTTGAAGCGCAGACATCTTGACAACATTACAGTCATCCTGCATCGATGCATGCTCAAGGGAGACTGGGAGCGTGCGTCTCGTGCCTGGGGACTGTTGGCTCGCACTGAGATTGCTGGCTTAGGTATTGATGTCCGCCAGCATGGACGTTGGGGCATCGGTGCTGAGATACTCATGCGGCGAGAAAAGGAGAAAGCACCAGAGCAGTCATCAGAAGCCAGGAGATCGAGCGTGGATGATGCGAGCTCGCTCCACGATGAAGCCTCTGAATTGGCCACCAGTCGACCAGCTCATCGGTTCGCAGACGAAGGGTTCAAGCTGGCGAGAGAATATTACGAACGATTGGTCCTGCAGTACCCTCACACACCACACACTCAACACACGGTCAATGCCAAGGTATTCTACCCTGCGCTCTTCAATATTTGGGTGTACGAGGTACAGGCACGCTACCAGCACCTACGAGACCAAGCATCCCGTATCCGCAGGTCCTCAATACACAGCATCGCCAGCGACAACGCAGACGAGCATGCAAGTCCCACCAATCAAGACCTAGCAAGTCGCGAAATCGCGGACGCAACTCCAATCGCAGAGCGTCTCGACGAGCTACTACTCAGTCCTCCATACGACATAAGCGAACCTCTGCTACGACTCCGAGGCATGATGGGCCTATGGCTGTCAGACCTCCATCGCTCTTTGGCAAACGCGCACCGCAAGATCTCGGATGCCTCCTCTTCTAGCCCTGTCGGAGGGTATCGCAATGAGTATGCGGATCGGGTTGCTATTGCTCAAAACCGCCAGAAGGCTTCTGCTGAGAGGCGACGGGCTAAGGAATTGCTGGCGAAAGTTGAAGCGAAGGGAGGCGATGAGTCAGCTGGTGTGGCTTTGAGACTGGCGGATGCGGGAGACATGTCTGATTGAGCGATGTAAGACAGCACCTCGCACTTTTGCGTCTTCGCATGCCAGAAAGCCAGAAAGCCAAAAGTGAAGGCCTGCCCTTCCAGCAGTGAAGTCTCTCGACAACCGCTTTCAGTTGCATCAGAAGCTATCACCATATGTACTCTGCGAGATCGAAGTACTTCTTTCGAGACTGCGCATCGTACCACCACCACATACGCAAGGACACACCTCGAGACTTTCGTAATGGCGACCCGAAGCACGACGTACGATTACATGAATGACAGCCACCGGTCCTACAAATGCTCACTTGAAGGATGGCGCGATGATCGACGACACGCAAGGCTATTTCTCGGACAGGTGGTTGAAGGCACTCTCGTTGAATCGCCTGGCATTGAGCCCAAATCTATCTCGACCTGCATCGAATTGGATGCTCTCAAAAAATGCAAAGACCTGGCAATCAACATCTGCTGCAGGAACGACCCAGTGTCAATATGCGCAGTACAAGACATGTTCTTCGCATTTGTTGATCGCATCCCTGACGTCCACTGCCTGCGCAGTCTCACCGTGACCATTACGGTGGTACTGCCCAACGACAATAATGAGCGGTCATGGTTCGTCTCAAATGTTTGGCAACGAACTTTCTTATAAATGCCGACCATACGTGAGAACAAGCTGTTACAGCCCGGAGACCTGTCACGCATGCACATGATTGCGTTCCTGATCGATCCACTGCGGAAGATTCGTGGACTTGGCGGCGAAGGCAAGGTAAAGCACGTTGATCTTGACTTTTCAGGTCGCACTGGGACAGTGTGGAAGGAGATTCTAGTTGTGGTGAAAGACCTGATCTGCGGGCATTCGGAGGTGAAGGACTATGAAGTCTTTCGGCGATACTTTGATGGTGTCAAACATCTGATCAAATCGATGCGAAAAGCTATCAAGAATATCAACAAATTGCAGGACAAACAGGACAAAGCCGTGTCTGGATGTCTTGCATCAGAATCGACTGAGTCGTTTGCCTCAAGTCCTGCGCCTGTTACAGTGCGGGAGGTTATCGACCTTATGATTGAAGCATCACCCGATGTCATCGACCTTACAGTTGACGTGCCGCAAGTCTCCTTTGAGCTGATGGATCTTCGAGATGCTACTAAGGCATTGGCGATGGCGCGCATTCGTGGTAGTTGCGAGGATCTGAGCGCTGGCCATCTCGACCTGTTGGAATTGGCGGACAAAATCGTCGCAACAGCGTCTAGTTTGCCTAGAGATGAGCATTTCGCGAGGCTGCTCGAGCGTCTTCAACAGAACATGGAGTATGCCGCTTCGATATTCCCGGAGAAGGTCGATGTTTCTCATTATGGGTACAACGAATCGGACATGAAGCTGGCGGAGTATAGGAGCGATCCCGAGGGCTATGTCCCGCGAAGAGCCAAGCTCAAACGTAAGCGAAAGAGATCGCGCGGGCAGGATGCATGAAGGAACGCAAACACAGCAGCAACATAACTTGCATGGTAGGGAGGAGCACTGAGACATCTCGCTCTCGTCATCCCACCGGAAGCAAGTATCGCGACGATATTAAGGATGCAGCAAGATCTAGGATCCCAATGGTTCGAGCACATGCGTCACAGGAATGTGGCCAGCCCGTCCCGCGAGATTGGGCCCATCGCCTACTTTTACCATGCAATCTCCTTCCAACTGTGCTGATCTCAGCTGCATCCTTGCTCCGACACATCACGCCAGAAGTCCCGAAGAACTCTCGTCGAACATTCTTTTGCTGCGAGTACAGCATGCGTTTCTCTCAGGCGGCCTTCGCTCTTTCTTCGCTTGCTACTGCCTGTGAGGCTTTTCGCTTCACGGTCTGGCTTGGGGACAAGTGCACCATCAGCGGTACCGGCACGAAGCCTTCTGATCAGGAATTGCTCATCATTCCGCAGACCGTGGATGATGATGGATGCATGGTACGAGCACTAGCAAACATTCGGTTAGCTGTATACATGAATTGACCCAACTTGCCCTGATTCAGAAGTACGAATTGATGGAGTATGGTTACGACCAGTCGCTCCTCATCCGTCCGGAGACCGATGATGGGCCCAATCAATGTAAGCCTGCTTTGCTTCCTGCGCTTGTGGCTCGAGTAATCGCGCTGACCTTTGTGGCGTGTCGCTAGACCTGGCTTTCTTCCCAACTCAGGACTGTAGCGGCGACCCGCTCCTCATCTCGCCGCCTGCCAGCGTGCTGCGTGAGCGGCCGGTGGCTGGGTGCTCGAACTATGCTGCCGCGGGCATTACGAGTATGTCGTACAAGGTTGTCTGAGAGCGGTTGAAAAATTTCTGTTGGATAAGGAAGAGCATGGACTTTTTGGATAGGATCGGTTCCGAGATCTAATATGAGGTTGTGCTTTCTAATTTGCGAGTGCTGGTAATGTCAATGTGGAATCTGGCTATGCTTGACCCTCCGCTGAGTCCCAGACCAAGGTACTAATCAGAAATCGCTTGCTTACCATACATACGGATCTTCATTGTATTCGAAGTACTGATTCGCATTATCGACAAATGCATTTCATCGATCCGAGGCAGTATCCCAGCGTGAGTAACCACGGATTACCCGATACGGAAGGACCGACAGCCGCCCACATTTCCACTGCACCACTCGTGCCGAAGGTCTCACAGCTCTCCTCTCCTCGTCCGGACCACAAACACCGAAGAGGGCGTATGTGAGAAACCCCGCAGCACACGCATCACTGTTTGCGGTAGGCCGCCGTCAATAGGCCTATAGCCAAGGCAAGGTCCAAGTATTCTTGTAGGCTCTCATTTGTATCTCTTTCGTGTATCCTGTCTGCTCTTGTTCCGTACGCCCTTAACTGAAGCAGGACTGTTCTTCATTTGTACTTGACCGTACAATTCCTCGTTTGCTCATCTCAACCAGCTGTTCAAAAACACAAAAACATGGCAACCGAAACCCAAACAAAACTCCCCCCAGCAAAAGAAACCTTCCACTTCATCAACGACCCTTCGGACGCCATCAACGACGCCCTCACCGGCCTGACCCACCTCAACACAGACCTCTCCTACAACCAAGAATTCAAGACAATCTACCGCGGCGACCTCCCAGCCTTCGCAAAAGACCATGTCACGACCATCGGCTTCGCCGGCGGCGGCCACGAGCCCATGTTCGGCGGCTTCGTCGGCCGCAACTACCTCAGCGCGTACGTCTCGGGGAACATCTTCGCCAGCCCCACGGCCGCGCAGATTTTCAACGCGATCAAGATGTGTCAGCCTGAGGGTGGGGAGAGGAGCAAGGGTACGCTGATTGTTTGTGGTAATTATACGGGCGATATTTTGAATGCGGGGCTTGCTATTACGAGGGCGCAGGCTGCGGGTTATAAGGTGCATTTCACGCCTGTTGGGGACGATGTTGCTGTGGGGAGGAAGAAGGGTGGTAAGGTTGGGAGGAGAGGGTTGAGTGGGCATTTGGTTGCTTTGAAGAGTGCTTGCGCGTTGGCTGCGAGGGGGGAGAGTTTGGAGAGGGTGACTGAGGTTATGGAGTATGTTTGCGCGAATGTTGGAACGATCGGTGTTGCTTTTGATCGGTGAGTCTCGACGGCGTTCGACCTCGTGTACCAATACTGAGCTAACATGTCACAGTGTCGCGTTGCCGAATGCTACCTTGACCGACCTACAAGTTCTCCCACCAGCTACTATCGAGCTTGGAATGGGCGCGCATGGCGAGCCTGGTCTGCGGCAAATCTCGCCTATTCCAACACCGGAGGCTCTCACATCGCAGATGCTAGATCTTCTGCTTGATGTCTCGGACAGCGATCGAGCCTTTGTGCCGTTCTCAAAAGCGACGAACCCTTCCACTGACAGTGAGGTGGTACTCCTGCTCAATTCGCTTGGCAGCACATCGGATGAAGTTCTTGCGCGGTTTGCAGAGCTCGCTACAGCGGAGCTCAAGAAGCGTGGCTTCACCGTCAAGCGAATCACACTCGGTCCGCTCGTGACGAGTCTGAAGATGAGTGGTGTTGGAATCACAATATGGCGCCTTCCGCCAACGAGCGGCGAGGCCATTGCGCGGGAAGAAGCCCTTGAGCTCTGGGACACGCCCGTCGACGTTGTAGCCTGGCGGCAGTAGACTGGTTGGGTATCGCTTTCATGTTCTCGTAGCCATAACGCTGAATTTCCCTAATACAACATCCATCTTTACTCAACCCTGAACACCTCCTCTAAAGGCTTCCACCATCCCGCCGGGTCCATGCTCCCTGTGCTTCCCTCCACCAAAGTCTCTTGCATGCCGTCGGTCATCTTCCACCACCTCTGCACTTCCGGGTTTGCGCGCATGTTGGCCATGTCGGCTTCAAAGTCAGAGCCGGTATACTTCATGGTCGCGTAGAGCGTCATGGTGCTTTCGTCAAGGAAGATGGAGTAGTCGATGATGTTGCAGTCTTTGATCTGCTTCAGGACGGCGGGCCACACGGCATTGTGGCAGGCTTTGTAGTCTGCGAGGGACTCGCGCTTGAGGCGCACGATTTGGGCGAGGCGGAGGGGTTGGGATTCGGGCATGTTTGTACTGTTGGTGGGGTTTCTTTGTACAAATATCGTCTCCAGTAGGAGGAGTAATTTCGTTTCGGATATTACGGCCAATGCGTAGGAGTACTGCTGCTTCCGTACAGAATACCAGGTGTCAATTGTCTAACTTGTTACTTTCCCATGCCACTTAGCCAAGGCGGCGCGGGGTGAGGGAGGCTATCATCTCGGTATGGTCGGGTCAATTGCTGCCGAAGGATGAAGTCGTCTTCTTCGATTCCGTTCTTGCAAGGATAGCATCACCACCGCCACGACAATCTCCTCGAGCTCTGTCGATGATCACATCAACATCGTCCGAAATCCCAGGTCGTTCCACCGCTCGCCATACATGTCAACACAGCACGAAAAAAAAAAAGATTTATGGCATTGTCTTTACTCTCAACATGCCAGCAGAGCTTCACGGAGCTGATGCGGGAAAGTGGAGGCCTGAGTCGGCTGGCTGTCATTCGACCGTGAGGACATTCCTCCGACCGAAGTCGCCCACCCTCTCCACCGAACCCGACTTGCCCGCAGCAGTAGGCATGACGGCAACTGGCTTCGGTGTTTGAGTGGCTTCCGTAACGATGTATGTTTAGCCTGATGATAAAGTACCTCATGCGCAGGTAAGAATATTCACGTGTATCTTTCTCCCTCACCTTCGCGCCTTACAGAGCACGATAGCAAGACGCCTTCACATCATCAAAAGAGCTTGTACAACTTGAAAACATTACAGAGAACGAAAGAGCTTAGAAGATGGCACCCACAGTCGGTTTCGCAGGTCTAGGAGCCATGGGCGGCGGCATGGCGAAGAACCTCGTCAAGGAAGGTTTCGAGGTCACTGGCTACGACGTATACCAACCACTAGTCGACAGCTTCGTTGAGGCTGGTGGCAAGGCTGCAAAGACACCCAAAGAGGCCGCATCAAATGCCGACTTCTTTGTCTCTATGGTAGCAAACGCTGCTCAGAACGCAAGCCTACTTCTCGACGGCCCTGACGCAGTCATCCACGGTCTCGGAAAGGGCAAGACTTTCATCCTCTGCTCAACATGCCCACCCGCCTTCTTGCCCGAGCTAAGGAAGCGTCTGGACGAGGAGGCTCGGCGACCTGACATCAAGCTGCTTGACTGCCCTGTCTCTGGCGGTACCATTCGTGCAGCCAACGGTACCCTCTCCATCTTCTCATCAGGTCCGGATGCAGACCTCGACAACGCCAAAGAGGTTCTCGAGTGCATGTCTGGCAACCTCTACCGCATGGGCGAGATCAGCCAGGGCACCAAGACCAAGACCGTCCACCAACTTCTCGCAGCCACCAACATCATCTCAGCATCGGAAGCCATGGGTCTCGCAGCTACAGTAGGCCTCAACACCCAGGCTGTCGCGGATCACGTCAACAAGTCAAGCGGCGCAAGTTTCATGTTCGAGAACCGCGCCCCTCATATGATCAAGAACGACTGGCACCCATACTCTGCCCTCGGCATCATCCTCAAGGACGCCGGCATCGTCACCGAAGCCGCACGTAAGGAGGCCTTCCCAGTTCCCCTCGCCTCGGCCGCCGAGCAAGAGTACCTTCGCGGTGTGCAAGCCGGTTTCCTGCGCGACGACGACGCGAAGCTCGTCCAGCTCTACCTTCCCAAAGACAAGGGCGACTTGGTCGCAACCTCCGCTTCCGCAGACATCAAGATGAACTCCAACTACCAAATCAGCAAGGACACAATCAACGACCTGCTTTCCGGCATTCACCTCGCGGCGTCCGTCGAAGGCATGGCTTTCTGCAAGAAGCTCGGCGTCGACTCGAAGATCATGTACGAGATCATCTCAAAAGCCGCGGGCTGGAATGCCATGTTCACCACGAGCCTCTCCGATCTGCTGGAAAAGGACACGTGGACGTTGGCAGAGAGCGCGCATGCCAAAGAGGTGGGAGCGAAGTTGGCGGAGGCTGTGGAAAAGTGCAACCAGATCAAGTACCCTTGCCCCATGGCAACTGCGGCGCTGCAGCAGTTCTACTTTGCGGCGAAGCAGTAAGGGAAGACAACAGGACGAAGCTTAAACATTATGTTCAAAATGCAGCGTATGTCATAATTGCAGTTCATATGGTCATTATATACATAAGTCATGAAAAATGTTTTCACGACTCCAAATCACCCCAATACTCGATCAGATCGTTCGCTCTCCATTTCGTAGACCATCCCGTCTCGCTCTCCACCCGTTCGTATAGCTCAAGGATGGCTTTGTGCTCGCTTGAGTGGCTCATGAGCTGGCCCGCTATCCAAATTGGCTGTGTACTGTTCGTCCAACATGCGTGATTGCCGTTCGAGATCGAGATTGCACAAATCTGCCTCGCGTGCCAAAGCATGGACCGTGGCTTTTTCGGTAGATGTAGCGATGCGGGCTTGTGCTTCAGCATCAGAAGCGCAGCCGTGTGATATACTTGGTTACCAGCGATGGCCGGAGGATTGGGGTATAAAACGGTTGGGAATGGCCGTGGAGGATCGTACTGCTGAGACGATATCTCCAGAATGGACTTCATCTCTTGCGGTCTGTTGCGATGCCAGGCTTCGATGAGGTCCCAGAGCCGCAGCCATGCAGTCACGTACTGGCTGTTGGTGTACATGACGCCTGGTTCGGAGTGCCGCTGTTCCCATCGTCCGAAGCTGCAGAGAAGGTCCACGACGCGACCTTGGAGATAGACCATTGAGTTTGCGCACATGTCGAAAGAGGCATTGGCGCTCAGAGCTTGAAAATCATCTGGTAAAGACCCGCAGCCGACCCATTTGTGGATGGGGATCAACGTCTTCTCGAGGGATATCAGGCCGCCACACACATCCATGCGGGCGAAACACCAAAAGATAGCTTGCTCGAGACCACCGCAAGTGCCTGTGATGCCCAGAGCTTGGATCAGCGCGGCACACCCATCTAGGTGGCGTCTCCATGCTTTCGGCGAGCAACTAAGCATCTCTAAGACACATAGAACTGCGGATGACGCGAGGACAACGGTTGAGCGAGTCTCCAACTGTGGCGTCAAAAGATGTATAGCGAGCTGGTATAAACCCAAGCTCGTTTTAAGTTCCGTCCTGTTCTCCTTCAACTCGATCTGACGCGCCGAGAGTGCGAGAATGGAGTACTTCAGATGCTCTGCGTCTTTGGCCAGCATCGGCAGTACAAGTTCAAAATGACGGTTGATGTCAAACTTGTCGATCCAAGGCGCAACTTCGGTGATGTAGACCTGCCATAAAGTGTATTCCTGCTCGGGCGACAGCTGTGCAAGTCGGCGAGGATCCTCTTCCACACTTCCAGTATCTATCGCTGGTGGTACCTGATACACGCTGGGGTCAGGTGATCCTCGTCGAGATGGTTCGACCGACTGGGCCGTGTCGAATAACTTGGATCTAAGCTCGGCGTGTAGTTCCAGATATTGAGAACCCGGCAAGAAGATACCGTCCTCGAAGCTCGTCTCGCTGATGAGCGGAGAGGCGGTAGTCATGAACGGATTACCACCTAGGTATGGCATGCCGTCTGCGATGGAGGTCCGAGGGGTCTGTTGCGGAAGGTTGAACATGGGCAGTATGTCTTCAATGTTCGGCTCGCCAATAGCATCTACCTCGGACGGCAGTTCGAGCTGAGGTTGGTCGCAGCTCTTGTCAAGCCGCTCAGGAGGCTCAGGCCCATCAATGATATAGTCCCGGGCTATCTCTGAGGTGACATCGACAATCTGGTAGGTGCGATTGGACGTGTTCGCGTTGCGGAATAGCGCGTGGTGTTCTTTGCCAACGGTTTGTGCATTCTCCGGTCTGAAAGAGACTTTGACACCCCATTGACACGCCTCACCACGCGACTGGCAGCCCTCACAGGTAGGCTTCGTCTCGGAGCATTTCCTTCGTTTGCGGCGGCAGTTCAAGCACCCATTTCTGCTGCGTTTCTTGCCTGCTGACTGGAGTTTGCCGTTGTTGGGTGGAGGAGGTGGCGAGTACTCGCGAGTGTCCGAGCTGGTGTCATTTTCCTTGTCCTTCAAGGTGTCTAGTTGAGCCATGATCTTTCTGATTTGCGAAGTCTGTGTGTTATGTTGAAGAGACCTTTCCCAGTCGAGCGATGTCGCACACACTGTGTCTGGGCGAGCGGAAGTCGGCTTATCAACTTGTTGTGCTTATTTGCATATCGCACCTGTCACATCACATGTAGCGAGTGCGATTCCACTCCAAAGACTGTTTCGTTCTGAAAAAGAACTAACCCACGTTTCATTTCAACTTTCAAGTAATAAGCAAGAGTAACAAACATGAGGTGCCACGAGGACCACCTGAATTCCATCTAGGGCTGGGCAGCTTCTCCGCTCTCTGCTCGAAACCTTAGTGACATTTAGGTTCAATCTCTACCCGTGTCTGGTGCACTTGTCCGAAGAGACATCACTGCGATAATGCTATGTATATTCACAACTTGTAAAAGATGATTCGAGTTGTTCGGAATACGATGAATATTGACACTATGCGAAGCCTGTTGTCATGATCTACTTTTGTTCTTAAGTCAGCAAGACCGTAGAAAGAGGAACATGATCCCACAATCGCGAGATGAACGACACTTGAGGACGTCAAAACACTCACTTCTCAGAAGCAGGACGTTCACCTCCCTTAAGACCATACCACCAGCCCAGGTAAACTACGACGCCTGCGATACTTCCTACACCTGCTCCGCCAGCGACCTTGAACACCTTTGTTCGAGTACTCTGGTGCGACACAATCTGCCTCACACCAAACAGGGCACCTAAAACTGTGCCTATGCCGCTGCAATCGTCCACCGCCTTCTGACTCTCGCTGTCCAACAGTCTCCAGCTACGGTCTTTCCACTCGATCTCTTCACGTCCGTACATGCGCATGTAGACAGCTGGAATCATGAGGGCTGTACCTGTAAGCGCGCCGACTCCAGTGGACCGTAAAGTAGATGCCAGTATAGTTTCATTAGGTAGGAGGGCGCTCTTCGTGAACAACGACCTGGCTAGCTTCAGCGACTGGCCGACAATTGCGCCAGTCTGAAAGCCGCGGTATAGAACATGAGCAGTGAGTATTGTGTGGGACATGGGCTGGTCTTCGGCACAGTCGGTGTGTGGAAAGAAGCGAGACATGCTTGGAGCTTGGTGTGGTTCAGTACAGGCCAGGCGACAGCAATGGGTGGCTGATGATATTTCCTTTCTTCCCGGGCAAATGCAAGCGTATGTTCATGAACTGGACAAACAGTTGTTCACATTAACTGCTGCGCTACACGCACGCGAGCGCGCGTAAGCAAGGCATGCACCATTCCTGATCAGCAGTCAAGCCACATTCGGTTGTAGGAGAGGGGAAAGAAGGAGAAGGATGGGCGCAACGAAGCCTTCGGAAAGCGCCGTCGTACGAACGCCGACAGCAACTCCTCGCTCTTCTGAACACACTTTCAACTCTCAAGTCCCTCGTCACAACTATATCAGCTTGCATCGTGAGGGGCTGCAAACACCAGATATATGGTTGAGTGAGCGTGTAGATGGAGGGCGTGTCAGAATACTCGTTCTAGTCGCGCTTATCACAAGCAGGCCCATCCAGATTTAGTCGTCTGCCCAGTCAAAGTCCTCTCCTGACCGGAACACACTAAAGATCTCCACGGGCGCAAGAAGAGGGAAGTCTGGTGGTCTGTGAAGGCAGTGCCGCAGGGCCAGGGTGCCGAAACATGCACAACATGCTCAGTAACCAGGCCATCCGGCAAAATGAATTTTTCACGCAAGATGGCTTCCTTCCGATAGGATATATGACCAGCCAGACGGATTACTGCAAGCTCACACCAGGAAGGCTTCCGACACGTTTTGAATGCTTCAGCATGCGTCGCGTACCACGCAACATCGGCATCATGTGTACGAGAGCCCAGCAAAAAGAGAAGAGATCGCCGGATTACCCAATACGGTAACCGGTGGCGGTTCCATGATACTGACCCGCTGGTACTACAGACTCCTGGCACTATGTCTAGGCTATCTGTTACAGTGAAGACCTTTTTGGTCCAATGTTCTTCAATCCTGTTCAGCCGTTGAAGGGCTCGTCGGCTCGGAAAGCATTCGGGTCCCGATGAGGTGGAAACCTCTTCAACATGACGACTATCTCGGATTTCCCATAATGTGTGAGGTGGACTGTAATGGACCATACACCGACAACACTCGTGATGGTTTGCGCACATGTGCATCAGTGCTTTTCGACCAGCGTACGCATCAACCACGCATGAAAATAACGTCCATTTTCATGCGCAATGATCCACAGTAGAGTGTTTATATGAGTATCAGACTCTCGTCTTGCGTCTTCCATCTCTATCTTCTTGTCCATCCTCATCATTCGTACTCTTCCTGCACAAAGGGTCAATCGCACTCCGCTGAAAATATATCAAGATGGCACCAACAGCTATTGCCGACCTTTCCCTTCCCGACATTGTTCCTGAGACCAATGAGACGCAAGCGAACCAGACCATCCCTCAACTCTTCTCGCTGCAGGGAGGCACCACACTGATCACTGGCGGTGGTCGCGGCCTTGGTCTTGAGCTTGCGCATGCTGTCATCGAGGCCGGAGGATGTGTTGCTTGCCTTGACATCCTTCCCCATGAGGTCGTAGAAGCCGACATGGCTGCTCTGCAGAAACGTGCTAAGCAATTCGGTCTCCACGCATCATACGACAGGATTGATATCACCAACGAACCCGACCTCGAAGCTGCCTACTCATCGATCGTGGCCACTGCTAAGGAACAGGGCAAGCCTTTACAAGGCGCCATTGCCTGCGCTGGAATTCAGCAGATTACAAAAGCTGTCGACTACACTGTTCCCGATTTCAACAGGATGTTCAACGTCAACGTTACGGGCGCATTCTTGACCGCAAAGCACGCCGCGCGCGAGTTCATCTCAAGCGGCACCAAGGGCTCGATCGTTATGATCGCTTCGATGTCTGGCCAAGCGACGAACAGATCTCTCGACTGCTCTGCCTACAACTCCTCAAAAGCTGCTGTCCACCAGCTCAGTCGGTCCCTTGCTGCTGAGTGGGGCCCGAAGCACGGCATCCGCGTGAACACTCTATCTCCTGGCTACATTCGCACTAGCATGACCGATAAGCTTTTGCAAGTCGAGCCTGAGATCCATGAGACATGGATGAGAGGTGCTATGCTCGATCGTCTTGGTGCGCCGCAGGACTTCAAGGCTCCAGCTGTCTTCCTGCTGGCATCTGGTAGTGCGTGGATGACGGGCGCCGACATTCGAGTTGATGGCGGACATTTAGCATGGGCCTAGATGTGCCATGCTTTACATGGAGTTTGCGAAGGACATTGATAACCTCGCATAAAAAAATAGTTCGGATTTAGCAAGGCTACGGCTGGGGCTCTGGTATGACCAGATGAAGTACACGTTATCTTTTGCTAGTATGATTAGTCTTCTACTCTTTTGTTGGTTGAATAATGTTATCCCGATCGTATTCCATTAAAGCTGTTGCGCTCAACTATGTGTACGGACGGACTCTCGTGGCACGTAAGGCTACTTACATGTAGTCTCTATGTTCATCAATACTAGCACACTTGCTCATGATCTTGTTAGGTAGAACAAGTAGTCTCTCAGTGGTCGGCCTACATGAGAATATCTATATTGCGGATAGTATCAGCACATTGAAACAGCTTCTGTACCACAGCTGCACACAAACTTGAGCGCAAGAATTGTATCTGAAAGTTGGGCCCAAGAGGCACAATTTAGCATCGGATAGCTCTCATCGTCAAGGTTACCATTCAGCTTCACTCATGCAGAACGCAAAACGAGTACGTTACGTGCTATAAGTATTCACGTAAGATGAAATTAGGGCGGTTGTTAGCCCTACAAGTGGACGACCGAAGATTCGATAAGCGTCATGGTGCGGAGCGACAGCTCCAAAGCGGGACCATTCGTTTCGTAAGGGAATGAGCTCCATTACATACATATATTCATGATGACGGCCGCGACAGAATCGTAAGCCAAGAGGCAGGCCTGGTCAAAGATAACAAGAAATCAACTCTGATAAGCCACTCTGAGCTGCTCATAAGTTGCAGAGCGTCCCCAACGGCACCCACCATCATCGCATTTCACGCTTTGAATTGAATTTCTGCCAAAGACGCCGCTCTACAAGATGTCGATGTTCCCTGGTGTCGTGCTCATCACTGGCGCCGCTTCTGGTGAGAAGTCCTAATAACCACAAGCATGATTTGGCGGCCACTGACTTCGCACAAGGCATCAGCCAAGCCACAGCTGTCTCCTTTGCCCGCGAAGGATGCACAAAGATAGTGTTGGCAGATCGTGATGAGAAAGGCCTCGAAAAAACACAGCGACTCATCAACGAAGCCGTCGGCGACGGCAAGGCAGAGGTCCTAGCTGTAAAGACCGACGTAACGAGTGCAGAGCAAATCGACCACACGATTCAGACTGCTGTCAAGCAGTTCGGGCGGATTGATTACGCTATCAATGGAGCTGGTATGCCATGAGTCCACGGGCAGCTTCGTAAGACTGGAGCATGACTGACAGGAGAAAGGCGTCTTGAGCAACAACAAGCGGTCTGACGACACAACTCCGGAAGAGTTCGACCACATCAACTCCATCAACTATCGTGGATGTTGGCTCTCATCCCGGGCTGCCATCAAGCAAATGCTTACACAAGAGCCGCTGCCAACTCATGATGGTCGACCAGGGACTAGAGGCAGCGTTGTCAACATCGCCAGTCAGCTAGGCATAGTCGGCCGGCCGGCGGCACGTAAGTTTCTTTACCTTCATCCCTCACGAACTTGAAAAGCCTAACAGACGAGAAAGAAGACAGCGCTGACACATCTGTTACACAGCCGCCTACTGTGGCTCAAAGGCAGCAGTAATCAACATGACAAAATGCGACGCAATCGACGTAAGCTACTTACACCGATACACTCCATAACAACAGCCCATACTAACACTATGCCATTGAAGTACTCGAAGGACCTCATCAGAGTCAACGCAGTCTGCCCGGGCGTGATAGACACACCAATGACCCAGCCCAACGCAGAGGTGTTGGCACCTGCTGTAGAGATTGCGCCTATGGGTCGCATGGGAACTGCCCAAGAGGTTGCCGATTGCATTCTGTTCCTTGCTAGTAGTAAAGCCAGTTTTGTGCAGGGAGCGGCATTGGTTGTGGATGGTGGTTATGTGATCAACTGAGCAAGAACGAAGAGGCAGATCATTGAAGTATGAGTTGTTAGGAGGTACAGGTATAAAGCTTCGCTTATGATATCGTAGTAGAACGTCTGTACCACTATACAGGACACGAGCATGTATAATAAGCACCTCCAAGATGTAGGTCGCAACGAAAGATGAGCGGCGCAGGACTAGGTTGAATACATGAGAGCAAAAAGACGAGTTATGAGCAGTTGCGGAGGATAAGAATACATTGTTCTGTCAAGGAGAGAACACTTGAAGGTGGATGAAAAGACACGATTTGATTGAGACAGGAGGCACATGTGGGTATAGTAAATTATTTCAAAAATCAACCGCTAAGCTATGGCAGTCGACATTATGTACAACAGTCTGCGATACATTGCCCTCTCCTCGACGTATAAAAGAGTAAGAAAAGAGTAGTAACACAGTACTGTCTCCATCAATAAGAGAAAAGAAAAGACGCATAAGGTATCATGCTATACGAGACCAGTGTAGGCAAGAAAGGGAAAGACGGAATCTACTCCTCGTCATCCTCATCAGAGGCCTTCTGCTGCAGGAGGTAGCGACCCTCGCCGTTGGGGGTGGTCTCGTGCTGCAGAGTAAGCTTGGTGAGGTGGCCGATGATGTTCTCCATCTGGGTGTCGTGGTGGCTGCGCTTCTTGCGACCGATGTCGGCAAGAGAGGGGATGGAGTTGAGGAGGTAGTAGACGATGGCGATGACGATGGTGACACCGATGGAGTAACCCCAGATGACGACAACGGTGACAATGTCAGTGTGGCCGTTGAGGGTCTGGGTCCACTGTGACATGGGGTTGTTGAGGGGAATCTGGTAGGGGTTGCCGGCGAGCCAACCGAAGACACAGAAGAGGGTGGCAAGGGCGTCGACGGCACCGATGGCGATGATGAGCTGCCACGAAGGGAAGGTCTGACCACCACGGGTGACGAAGATGAGCCAGTTCTCGGTGAGAGCGACCTCGAGGAAGAGAATCTCCTGCATGTTACCCCAGTTCTGGACGATACCACCGTTGGGAACGTAGAGAGAGGCATGGATGACCCAGGTGGCGAGGGCAAGCAAGATACCGAGGACAGTGGAGATGATCCAGATCTTGGGAAGCTGCCACTCGACGGGACGCTGCTCAGAGTGGGCGTTGTCGTAAGCGACAGCGACGGTGGCCAAATCAGCGAAGAGAGCGATGAAGACGATAAGCTC
>Ga0265797_10004579_pt1 | contig 20996 bp, 18 predicted proteins | sample P2T30metagenome_FD_192433 | JGI IMG/M metagenome (GOLD analysis project Ga0265797, IMG submission 192433) | Plant litter microbial communities from East Loma Ridge, Irvine, California - P2 T30 | ecosystem: Environmental > Terrestrial > Plant litter > Unclassified | place: USA: California...
GGCGGTGCCCTCGGCGATGATGCGGCCGCCGTCGACGACGGAGATGTCGTCGGCGAGCTGGTCGGCCTCTTCGAGGTACTGGGTGGTGAGGAGCACGGTGGTGCCGCCGCCGACGAGGTCGGTGATGATGTCCCAGAGGCCGAGCCGGCTGCGCGGGTCGAGGCCGGTGGTGGGCTCGTCGAGGAACAGCACGGCGGGGTCGGTGACGAGCGCCCCGGCGAGGTCGATGCGGCGGCGCATGCCGCCCGAGAAGCCCTTGACGGGCCGGTCGCCGGCCTCGGCGAGGTCGAACACGTCGATGAGGTCGCGGGCGCGGCGCCTGCTGGCGGCGCGCCCGAGGTGGTGAAGCCGGCCGATCATGTCGAGGTTCTCGAACCCGGTGAGGGACTCGTCGACGGCCGCGTACTGGCCCGAGACGCCGATGCGTAGCCGCACGCCCCGGGGGTCGGCGACGACGTCGACGCCCGCGACGGTGGCGGTGCCCGAGTCGGGCCGCTCGAGGGTGGTGAGCACCTTGACGGTGGTCGTCTTGCCGGCGCCGTTGGGGCCCAGCAGGGCCTTCACGGTGCCCTCGGGCACGGTGAGGTCGAGTCCCGCGAGGGCGTGCACGGGGCCGCCCTTCGCGGGGTAGGTGCGCGTGATGCCCCGCGCCTCGATGATCGCCACGGTCGCTCCCGTCGTCGTGGTGCCGCGAGCCCGCCTGACCCGTCCCGCGTCCTGTGAGGTGACCGTACCGCTCGGCGCCGACACCGTCGAGGGGACGGGTGGGTCCACCTCCGGACGGGGTGCCCGCGAATGCTTGCCAGGTGGCAAGGAATGCTCCTACTGTGTGGCCATGACGGACATCGACACGACGGCCACGCCGTCCGCGGGTTCCCCCTCCCTCCCCGCCGGCATCGGCGAGGCCTCCGTCGCGCTGGCCCGACGGTGGGCCACCGAGGCGGCCTCGGCCGAGGCGGGACGCGCCTCCGGCCGCCGTGGCCGACGCGCGGGCCACCGGTCCGCCGCGCTGCTGGCGCAGGTGCTCAAGGACGAGTCCGGCCTGGCCTTCACCCTCGGCTTCGTCGACCGCGTCGTCCGCCCGGAGGACCTCGGGGTCGCCGCGCGCAACCTCTCGGGGCTGGCCCGCAGCACGCCGTCGTTCCTCCCGCTGCCGATGCGCGCCGCCGTCCGCCTCGGCGGCGTCGTCGCCCCCGTGCTGCCCGGCGTCGTCGTGCCGATCGCGCGCCGCGTGCTGCGCGGCATGGTCGGCCACCTCATCGTCGACGCCCGCCCCGAGAAGCTCGGGCCCGCGATCGCCCGCATCCGGCGCGACGGCACCCGGCTGAACCTCAACCTGCTCGGCGAGGCCGTCCTCGGCGACGGCGAGGCCGACCACCGCCTCGCCGGCACCCGCGAGATGCTCGCCCGGGACGACGTCGACTACGTGTCGATCAAGGTGTCGTCCATCGTCAGCCAGCTCTCGATGTGGGCCTTCGACGAGACCGTCGCCCGCGTCGTCGAGAAGCTCACCCCGCTCTACGAGCTCGCCGCCGCCAGCCCCACGCCGAAGTTCGTCAACCTCGACATGGAGGAGTACCGCGACCTCGACCTCACCGTCGCGGTCTTCAAGGCGCTGCTCGACCAGCCGCAGCTGCGCGGCCTCGAGGCCGGCATCGTGCTGCAGACCTACCTGCCCGACGCGCTCGGCGCCCTGCAGGACCTCACCGCCTGGGCCACCGAGCGGGTCGACGCCGGAGGCGCGTCCGTCAAGGTCCGCATCGTCAAGGGCGCGAACCTCGCCATGGAGACCGTCGACGCGACCCTGCACGACTGGCCGCTCGCCACCTACGGCACCAAGCAGGACAGCGACGCGAACTACAAGCGCGTCCTCGCCTGGGCCCTCACGCCCGAGCACGCGCGCGCCGTGAAGGTCGGCGTCGCAGGCCACAACCTCTTCGACATCGCCTTCGCGCACCTGCTCGGCGAGGCGCGGGGCGTCGGCGACCGGGTCGAGTTCGAGATGCTGCTCGGCATGGCCGAGGCGCAGGCCGAGCTCGTCGGCGCCGAGGTCGGCGGGCTGCTGCTCTACACGCCCGTCGTGCGGCCCAGCGAGTTCGACGTCGCCATCAGCTACCTGGTCCGCCGGCTCGAGGAGAACGCCTCCAGCGAGAACTTCATGTCCGCCGTGTTCGAGATCGCCGACGACGAGGCGATGTTCGCGCGCGAGCGGGACAGGTTCCTCGCCGCCCTCGCCGACGTCGACGACGTCGTGCCCACGCCGCACCGGCGACAGGACAGGACGCGCGAGGCGGGGGCGACCGGCGCCTCCGGCACGCCCGACGCCGCCCCGGCGCCCTTCCACGCCGAGCCCGACACCGACCCGGCCCTCGCGGCGAACCGCGCCTGGGGTCGCGCGATCCTCGAGCGTGCGGCGGACTCGCGCCTCGGCGTCGACGCGATCGGGGCCGCCCGGGTCACCGACCCGGCCGTGCTCGACGAGATCGTCGACGGCGCGGTCGCCGCGTCCGCCGGCTGGGCCGCGCTCGGCGGGGCCGCGCGCGCCGGGATCCTGCGGGCCGCCGCCGCGTCGCTCGCCGCCCGCCGTGCCGACCTGATCGAGGTCGCCGCGGCCGAGACCGGCAAGACGCTCGCCGAGGGCGACGTCGAGGTCAGCGAGGCGGTCGACTTCGCGACCTTCTACGCGCACCTCGCCGAGGAGCTCGAGACCGTCGACGGCGCCGCCTTCGTGCCCGAGCGGCTGACCGTGGTCACCCCGCCGTGGAACTTCCCCGTCGCGATCCCCGCCGGTTCCACCCTCGCCGCCCTCGCCGCGGGCAGCAGCGTCGTCGTGAAGCCCGCCGGCCAGGCGAAGCGCTGCGGCGCCGTCATGGTCGAGGCGCTCTGGGCGGCGGGCGTGCCCCGCGAGGTGCTGCGCCTCGTCGACGTCGAGGAGGGCGAGCTGGGCCAGCGCCTCGTCGCGCACCCCGCCGTCGACCGCCTCGTGCTCACGGGCGCGTTCGAGACCGCCGAGCTGTTCCGGTCGTGGCGCCCCGAGCTGCCGCTGCTCGCCGAGACCAGCGGCAAGAACGCGATCATCGTCACGCCCAGTGCCGACCTCGACCTCGCCGCCGGCGACGTCATCAAGAGCGCCTTCGGGCACGCCGGGCAGAAGTGCTCGGCCGCGAGCCTCGTCATCGTCGTCGGGTCGGTCGCGCGCAGCGAGCGGTTCCGCCGCCAGCTCGTCGACGCCGCGTCCACCCTGCGCGTCGGCTGGCCGACCGACCCCACGACGACGATGGGCCCGATCGTCGAGCCCGCGCAGGGCAAGCTGCTCCGCGGCCTCACCGAGCTCGGCGAGGGCGAGTCGTGGCTCGTCGAGCCCCGGCAGCTCGACGACACCGGTCGGCTGTGGTCGCCCGGCATCCGCGACGGCGTGCGGCCGCGCAGCGAGTTCCACCTCACCGAGTACTTCGGCCCCGTGCTCGGCATCATGACCGCGTCGAGCCTCGACGAGGCGATCGAGCTGCAGAACGGCAGCGACTTCGGCCTCACCGCCGGACTGCACACCCTCGACCGGTCGGAGCTGTCGACCTGGCTCGAGAAGGTCGAGGCCGGGAACCTCTACGTCAACCGCGGCATCACCGGCGCGATCGTGCGCCGCCAGCCGTTCGGCGGCTGGAAGCGCTCCTCCGTCGGCGCCGGCGCCAAGGCGGGCGGCCCGAACTATCTCGTGCACCTCGGCGGCTGGCGCCCCGAGGCGCTCACCACGGTGCCGGAGGCGCCCCTCGCGCCCGCCGTGCAGCGCGCCCTCGACGAGGCGGTCGCGTCCGGCGTCGCCCGGCCCGACACGGGCGTCCGGGACGCGCTCGCGGCCGCTGCCGCCACCGACCAGGACGTCTGGCAGCGGTCCTTCGGGGCCGCCGTCGACGTCACCGGCCTCGGGCTCGAGCGGGACGTGCTGCGCTACCGGCCCCTGCCGGTGACGGTGCGCCTCACCGACTCCGGCGACCCCGAGGACCTGCTGCGGGTGCTGCTCGCCGGGCTCCGGTCGGGTGCCGACGTCGACGTCTCCACCCCGGTCGCCCTGCCCTCGCCCCTCACGGCGGCACTGGGCCTGCGCGACGTCACCGTCGAGGACGACGACGCGTGGCACGACCGGGTGCGCGGGGGCGGGCTGCGGACCGACCGCGTGCGCCTCGTGACGGGCGTCGCGGGCGCGGGGCGCGCCTCCGGCCCCCGCTCGCCCGAGGCCGTCGCCCTCGCGGTCGCGCTCGGCGGCGACCCCGCGGTCGCGGTCTTCGCGCAACCGGTGACGCCGCAGGGGCGGCTCGAGCTGCTGCCGTTCCTCCGCGAGCAGGCGGTGTCGATCACGGCGCACCGGTTCGGCAACCCGGACCCGTGGAGCGAGGGCGTGATCTGACCGCCGTGGCGTGAGTGGATCACGCCAGCCACTGCGCCAGGAATCGTACTGCCCGGCACGTCTAGACGTGGCGGGCAGTACGATTCCTGGCGCGACGGGGCGCAGCGGCCGCGGAGCCGCGGGCGTCGCGCGCCGGCGTCACTCGCGCGCCGGCGTCACTCGCGCGCCGTCCTCAGTCGAGCGGCGGCTGCCCCGCGGCGTACCAGGCACCGAGGCGGGCGAGGCCCTCGTCGACGCTCACGGTGGGCGTCCACTCGAGGTCGCGCTGCGTCCGCCGCTGGTCGAACCAGTGCGCGGTCGAGAGCTGCTCGGCGAGGAACCGCGTCATGGGCGGCTCGTCCTCACCGGGGCGCACCCGCCACACGGCCTCGACGAGCGAGCCGGCGAGCCGGGCGACGCCGGACGGGAGGGACGCGCGGGGCGGCACCGCACCTCCGGCCCGACAGATGCCGGTCATCAGGTCGGCGAGCGTGCGCGGCTCGCCGTTGGTGAGCACGTAGGCGTTCCCGTGCACCACGTCGACCCGCTCGAGCGCGGCGGCGATGCCCGAGGCCGCGTTGTCGACGTAGGTGGAGTCGACGAGGGCGGTGCCGTGGTCGAGCAGCGGCAGGCGCCCGGCGGCGGCGCGGGTGACGATCCGTTCGACGAGCTGCGTGTCTCCGGGGCCCCAGACGAGGTGCGGGCGGACCGCGACGACGCGCAGGTCGGCGGAGTCCTCGGCGAGGGCGGCCCGTTCGGCGAGGGCCTTGGTGCGGGCGTAGTCGCCGCGGGCGTGCGCGGGGTCGGCGGGCAGGGCGTCGTCGCCGACGATGGACGACCCGGCGTGCGCCACCGACGGGGACGACACGAAGACGAGGCGCGGCACGCCGGCGGCGCGCATGGCGCCCACGAGCGTGGCGCTGCCGCCGACGTTGACCCGCTCGAAGTCGGCCGCGTCGCCGGTGAGCGACACCTTCGCGGCGAGGTGCACGACCGCGTCGCAGCCCTCGACCGCCCGGGCGACGGCGGCGGCGTCGGTGACGCTGCCGAGCACGTCGTCGACCCCGGGGACGCCGGAGGGGCGACGCTGGAACGTGGTCACGGCGTGCCCCGCGTCACGGACGGCACGGGCCACGGCCCCGCCGAGGAGGCCGCTGGCCCCGGTCACGAGCACCTTCACGGTCGCGCCCTCCCGCCGAGGAGGCTGCGGGCGCCGGCCACGAAGGGCTCCGTCGGGAGACCCGCGGGACGACCGCCGCGAGGGCGGGCACCGCGGCCGCCGAGCGGACCCCGTCGGTCGGGCCGGGTGAGCGGTCCGCCCGAGAGCACGGACGCCGCCCACGCGGCGAGCCCGGCCCGGTCGATCTTGGAGTTGTGCCGGACGTCGGTGGGCAGCCCGGGCACGACGAGGACGGCGGCGACGGGCACCCCGGCGGCGGCGCGGACGGCGGCGGCGAGGCGTTCCGAGGCGAGCGCGGGCCGACGCGCGGGGAGCACGGTCTCGACGACGACGACGACCTGCTGCGTGCCGGCGGGGCCGACGCCGACGACGGCGGCGCGGGCGACCTCGTCGACCGACTCGACGCGCTGCTCGGGCCCGACGGGGGTGAGCACGCCGCGCGGCGTGGTGAGCACGTGGGGCAGGCGTCCCTCGATCCAGAGCCGGCCCTCGGCGTCGAGGTGGCCGACGTCGCCGGTGCGGTGCCAGCGTGCCGCGAGCGGTGCATCGCCGCCCTCCGGCACCCGACGGCTGTCGCGTTCGGTGACCCAGAGCTGGTCGTAGCGCTCGCGCAGGTGCGGGGCCGAGACGACGACCTCGCCGGTCACGCCCGGCTCGGCCGAGAGGGGGCCGGAGGCGCGCCCCGCCCCGTCGAGTCCGGCGACCCGCACGGTGACGCCCGGCCCCGGCAGGCCGACGCAGACGCCGTCGTCCCCGGTGCGGGCACGGGTCGCGGCGCGCACCCCGTCGAGGGTGACGTCGGTGACGAGCAGCCCCTCGGTCATGCCGTACGGGGTGTGCGGCGTCGCGGACGGCATGAGGTCGCCCGCGCTCGCGAGCAGCGCCTCCGACACGGGGGCCCCGGCGGAGAGGAAGGTCTGCACGCCCGCGAGCGCCCGGTGGTCGTCGTCGTCGAGCGCGGCGCGGGTGGCGACGACGTTCGCGAGCGCGGCCGGCGAGAGGAACACGACGGTCGCGTCCACCGCGGCGGCCGCGGCGGCGACCGCCCGCGCGGTGAGCGTGCGCGGGGCGGTGACGTCCATGTCGGGCGTGACGCTCGTCGCGCCGAGCGCGGGGCCGAGCAGCGCGAAGGGGGCGAACCCGGCGACGAGGCCCGTGCCGACGCCGACGCCGTACTGCTCGGCGAGCACCCCGACGAGCGCCGCGAGCTGACCATGCCGGTAGACGACGCCCTTCGCGGGGCCGGTCGAGCCCGAGGTGAAGAGGATCGCCGCCACGTCGTCGGGCGAGGGCTCGGGCAGGGGGGCGGCCCCCGCGTCGAGGGCCCGGCGGCCGAGGCGGGCGACGTCGGCGAGCGAGGCGTCGACGTCGAGCGCCCGGGCGACGGCGCGCGGCAGGCGCGTGGTCGAGATCCGACGCCCCGGCCAGCCGAGGGCCCGGGCGGCGGTGAGCCCGGGCAGCGCCCCGACGACGTGGTCGGGCCACGCGCCGCGCACCGCCCGGGTGAGGCCGCCGAGGCCGAGGCCCGCGTCGGCGACGACGACCACGGCGCCCAGGCGCACGCAGGCGTAGAGCACGGCGGTGAGGTCGGCTCCGGGGGTCACGAGCAGCGACACCCGGTCGCCCGGGCGCACGCCGGACGCGTGCAGGCCGTGCGCCACCTCGTCGACGCGACGGGCGAGCAGCCGCCACGAGACGCGGCGGGGCGCGGCACCGGAGGCGGGGGCCATCTCGACGAGGGCCGTCGCGTCGTTCCCGCGCAGCTCCTCGAGCCGCGCCCAGAGGGGCGGCCGGGCCGGGGCGGGCGCAGGGTCGGCGGTGGAGGCGGACGCCGGGAAGTGGTCGCCGTTCACCGGGGGGTGGACGGCGTCCACCGCAGACGCGGCGGGAGTGCTGCCGGGCGCAGGGGAGTCGGTGGGGTGACGGGCGTCGCGACCGGCACGCGCCTCCGGCGCCCCGGCCGTGACGGGCCGTGCCGGGACGGACCGGGCCGCCACGCCGACGGCGGGCGACGCGCCGAACGTCTCGTCGAGCCAGGTGAGCAGCGTCGGGGCGTAGGGGCGGTCCTCGGCGACGAGGTGGCCGGCGCCCTCCCAGCGGTGCACGTCGGCGTGCGGCAGCCGGTCGACGAGGTCGTCGAGGTAGCGGTCCGAGAAGATCGGGTCGCGTGGGCCCCACTGGAACAGGGCGGGGACGTCGAGCGTGCGCAGGCCGGTCGAGACGCGCTCGAGCTCGGGCGCGCTCACGTGCGTCGCGTCGACGGGGATGTCGGCGACGAAGCCGCCGATGCCGCCGCGCCGGTCGGCGGAGGCGTAGGGCGCCCGGTAGGCGGAGCGCACGTCGGCGGGCAGGGCGGGGTGGCCGAGCGCCAGGGTCACGTCGACGAACCCGGTGGTCGACACCGTGGCCCGTCCGAGGACGCCGCGGGCGAGCGTGAGCCGCAGGGGCCAGGGGATCGGGTCCGCCTCGGGCTGGTGCACCGCTGTGTTGAGCAGCGTCAGTGCGGCGAGCTGGTCGGGGTGGTCGACCGCCCAGCCCGACGAGACGACGCCGCCCCAGTCGTGGCCGAGGGTGACGACGGGAGCGGTGACGCCCTCGCCGCTCAGCCCGAGGTGGTCGGTGAGGTCGCCGAGGTCGGCGACCCGACGGGCGAGGGGCCGGGCGACGCCGGTGCGCTCCGAGAAGCCCATGTCGAGCTGGTCGACGGCGACCACGCGCCAGGCGGGCGACCCCGCGGCGGCGTGCTCGAGCGACCGGGCCGCGAGGGCACGCCAGAGGTACGACCAGGTGGGGTTGCCGTGCACGCAGAGGATCGTGCCGACCGGCTCGGCGCCCGCCGCGGACAGGGCGTCGCCCGTGTCGAGCAGGTGCCAGGTGCGCGCGTCGACGCCGTCCTCGGAGGACGGCGCGGTGACGAGCCGGGACCAGGCGGGGTCGAGGCCGGGCAGGCCCCCGGGCGGCAGCGCGGCCGCCGCCGTGGTGCCCGCGGCCCGGGGCAGACGGCTCGTGAGGGGCACGTCGTCGTGGTCGCGGGCGGCGGGGCTCACCAGGCGAGCTCCATCATGGCCGTGTTGATGCCGGAGCCGACGCCGCAGAGCAGCACGCGGTCGCCCTTGGCGAGCGTGGGGGCCTCGTCGGCGAGCGTGATCGGGATCGAGGCGGGGCCGACGTTGCCGAGGCGCGGGTAGGTGAGCGGCACGCGCTTCTTGTCGATGCCGGCGGCCTTGACGAACGCGTTCGTGTGGACGTCGCTGACCTGGTGCATGACGTAGCGGTCCATGCGCTGCCAGTTCCACTCGCCGCGCGCCTCGGTCCAGGCCTGCACGACGAGCTCCATCCCGCGCTTGAGCAGGGCCTTCGCGTCGGTGAACATGCCGTCGACGCTGCCCACGCAGAGGTCGTAGTTCTCGGTCGCCGCCCGGGTGACCCCGCCCACGATGCGGTGGCCCTCGGGGTGCAGGTCGGCGCGGCCGATGACGGCGGCGGCGGCCCCCGAGCCGAGCGTGAGGCTGGCGAACTCGCTCATGAAGTCGTCGCGGTCGAAGCCCTCGGTGAGCAGGCGCTCGACGGTGTTGACCTGCACGTCGTCGGCGTCCTCGCCGTCGATGATGAGGGCGTAGTCGATCTGGCCGGCGTCGATGAGCTGCGCCGCGAGGGTCATGCCGTTGACGAAGCCGAGGCAGGCGTTCGCGATGTCGAAGTTCGTCGCCGACGAGGGCAGGCCGAGGCCGTGGTGCAGCCGCACGGCCACCGAGGGCTCGAGGTGCGGCCGGGTCACGGACGTGTTGATGAGGAGCCCGATCTGGTCGGGGCGCACGCCGGCCTCGTCGAGGGCGCGTCGCCCCGCATCGACGGCGGCCTCGTGGAAGGTCTGCCCCTCGGCCCAGTTGCGGCGCTCGAGGACGCCCGCGACGCGCTGCAGCAGGCCGCTCGGCATGCGGAGGCGCTTGAGCACGGGGCGCAGCTTCTCGTCGATGCTCTCCGACGTCGTGACGCGGTCGGGCAGGGTGCTGGCCACCGAGAGCAGAGCCACGTTCTCGTGGCGTGTGGTCGAGTTTCCGCTCAACGGGACTCCCTATCAAGTTGTTCCGGGTGGGGGCGCGAGGGCGCGCGCGAGATCGTGGACACGGGTGACGTGTCCCCCGAGTGTACGTGCGGCCTCGCTGAGCGCCCGCCGGACGCGGGGCACACGCGCATGCCGCTCGCGGCATGCGTTGTCGGCCGCCCGGCCGCCCGCGACCCTCCGACCCGGGTCAGGCCTGCGGGTCGCGCGGCAGGCGCACCGCCGCGCGGCGCTCGCCCCGGCTCCACCAGACGAGGTCGGCGACGGCCCACGTCGTCGCCGCCAGGGCCACGAGGACGACGACGACCGTCACCACGGTCACCGTCCCGCCGACCGACAGGGCCGCCACGATGCTCGCGAGCACGACGACCGCGCAGAGGATCGTCACCGACGGCAGGACGCGCCCGCCCCGCTTCGTGAGGAGCCACTGCGGCACCTCGGGGTCGACCCTCACCACCGTCCGTCGTGCCACGGCCGCACCTCCTGCCTCTCGTCGGGCGCAGGCTACCGGGGCCGCGACGCGTTCGGCTGGACGACGTCCGTCACCTACCCTCGACGCATGAGCACGCCGCTGCGCCGCCCCTGGTTCACCGTCACCAAGACCGGGTCGAAGGTCGTGCCCGCGCTCGAGGTCGTCATCGGCCTCGCCGGCGCGGTCGTGCAGGTGCTGGGCCTGGTCCAGGGCGAGCCCTTCACCGGCCAGACGTGGGTGGTCTTCGTCGTCGCGCCGCTGCTCGTCGCCCAGGGCGTCGCCGACCTCGTCTGGTGGTCGCGCGACGACCGCCGGCAGAAGGCCCGCGAGGCGCTCGGGCGCTGACCCCCGCGCCGGTCTGGTCCGGCCGGGCGACGCCCGTCACGACGGCCGGAGTCGCGTCACGCCGCCGTCGGGCCGCGACCGGTTCGCAGGCGGTGCGTCGCGAGCAGCAGCAGCACGACGACGCCGACGCCGATCGCCGTGTCCGCCGCACGGTCGGTGACGAGCGCGGCGACGTCGACGGGCCCGGTGAGGGCGCCCATGCCGAGGGCCATGGGCGTGATGAAGAGCAGCGTCAGGCCGTAGTGGCGCATCACCGACAGCTCGGCGGCGAACTGCAGCACCCCGAAGGCGGCGATGAGCCCGACCGGGGGCAGGTCGAGCGCCAACAGGCCGGCGGCGACGCCGACGCCGAGGAGCGTCCCGACGAGACGGTGCGACGCCCGCACGAGCTGCGTCGACGTCTGTCGCCCGACGACGGGGACCACCGCGCTCACCATCGCCCAGTAGGGGTGCTCGAAGCCGAGCGCGGTGCTGAGCAGACCGGCGGTGACCGCCGCGACGACGCAGATCGCGGCGTGCAGCGCCACGAGCCGGCCCGCCGGGGGCCGCGGGTGCCGACGCCACGAGCGGCCCTCCGCCGTGCGCAGGGCGGCACGACCGTGGGGGAGCGCGACCCCGACGAGTCCCGTCGCCAGGGCGAGCACGAGGCTCGCTCCCGCGACGAGCGCCGAGACGCCGACGCTCGTGCCCGTCGCGGGCACGAAGGCGCAGACGCCCGCCGCGAAGACGGGGAAGAGGGGGCCGGGCGGCGCCCACCGGCGCAGGTCGGCGACGGCGCTGGCCCCGCCCGCGACGAGGCCGAGCACGCCGACCGTGACGGGCAGCGACGCGCCGGAGGCCGAGAGCAGGGTGCCGAGGACGACCGACGCGACGAGCACCCCGCCGGCCTCGAGCTGCATCCCGGTGCGGCGGAAGCGCGGCAGGCCGCGGCCGAAGGCGGCCGCGAAGCCGCCGAACACGGCGTACGGGACCCACTCGAGGCGACCGGCCGCGGCGAGCAGGACCATCGGCACGACGACGGCGACGGCCACGCGCAGCGCCGGCAGGTGGGCGCCGTCGTGCGGTCCGACCCGGACGAGGTCGCGGGGGCGGGGCAGCAGCCGGTCGTCCCGGTCGGTGGACGTGGTCACGCGGCTCCTCCCGGCGTCGGGTCGTGCTCTCCCCGTGGCCGGTAGGATGGCCGAGCACCGCCGGCTTGGCGCAATTGGTAGCGCATCCGACTTGTAATCGGAAGGTTACGGGTTCGAGTCCCGTAGCCGGCTCCAGCAGACCCCGTCACCGTCAGGAGTCCCCGTGTCCACGATCGTCACCGCCCTCGTCTCCCTCGTCATGCTGCTGGGCGGCATGGCCCTGTTCGCGTACTCCTTCGGCGCGGGTGAGCCCAACGCGCTCGTCTTCGTCGCGGGCCTCGTGCTCATGACCGGCTCCTTCGCCCTGCCGATCCACGCCCTGGGCACCAGCAGCCGTTCCTGGTAGCGGCGTCACGAACCGCGCCGCGTCGACGACCTTGCGCGGCTTCGGCTCGCGGTCGCCGGCGTCGCCGACGTAGAGCCAGCCGAGCAGCGCCTCGTGCGGGGCGAGGCCGTGGGCCGCGTGCACCTCGGACGCCCGCGTCTCGGTGCCGGTCCGCCACATCACGCCCCACCCGGCCTCGTCGAGCAGCAGGCTGAGCAGGTGGGCGACGCCCGAGGCGACGCTCTCTTGTTCCCAGTACGGCACCTTGCGGCTCTCGCGGGGCGAGACGACGACCGCGAGCAGCAGCGGCGCCCGCAGCGACTTCGCCTCGAGCTTCGCCGCCGACGGACCGGTCGCGCCCTGCGCCGCCGCGATCGACCTGCCCACGACGAGGCGGTCGTCCCCGCGCAGCTCGACGAGGCGCCACGGCGAGAGGCCGGAGTGGTCGGCCACGGTCGCCGCCGCGGACACGAGCTCGAGCAGCTCGGCCCGGTCCGGTGCCGACGGGCCCACCTTCGACCGCGAACGGCGGCGGCGGGCCGCGTCGGCCACCGACATCAGGACTCGGCCTGGAAGTTCAGCGACAGCGAGTTCATGCAGTAGCGGTCGCCGGTGGGGGTGCCGAAGCCGTCGGGGAAGACGTGGCCGAGGTGCGAACCGCACGACGCGCAGCGGACCTCGGTGCGGACCATGCCGAGCGAGCGGTCCTCGATGAGCTGCACCGCCTCGGGGCGGACGGACTCGTAGAAGCTCGGCCAGCCGCAACCGCTGTCGAACTTCGTGCCGCTCTTGAAGAGCTCGGCGTCACAGGCGGCACAGGTGTACAGGCCGGCGCGGCTCTCGTCGAGCAGCTCGCCCGTCCACGGCCGCTCGGTGCCGGCCTGGCGCAGGACCGCGTACTCCTCGGGGCTCAGCTCGTCGCGCCACTGCTCGTCGGACTTCTCGACCTGGTAGGCCATCTCTGCTCCTTCGTTCGGGGTCACCGCGACGGTCGGGGCGTCGCGGCGTCACCTCATCCAACACGACGCCGCCGACGCCCATTCCCCCGTGACGCCCCGCGCCCCCGTCGCCCGCCGTGCCAGACTGCCCGGGTGACGAGCACCTCCGAGCGCGCCGCCGCCCACGCCGTCGCCGCCGACCGGGCCGGCACCCCCGAGCAGGCCGAGCTCGCCCGCGGCCTCGCCGCCGACCCCGAGGTGCTCGCCGTCGTCGACCGGGCGCCGGAGTCGCGGCGCCAGCCCGTCCTCGTCCTCGCCGTCGCGAGATGGCTCGGCGCCCCGCGCGGCCCCTGGTCCGAGGTGCGCGAGTGGCTGCTCGACCACGCCGACGAGGTCGTCGCCGCCCTCACGACGAAGCTCACCCAGACCAACGACGTCCGCCGGCACGGCGCCGTCTCGCTCGGCCTCGCGCTCGCCGACCTGCCGGGCCCCGTCTCCCTGCTCGAGGTCGGAGCCTCCGCCGGGCTCGGCCTGCACCTCGACAGGTACGGCTGGCGCAGCCCCGCACCGGCAGGGGGCCGCGAGCTGCGCTGGGGCGACCCGCGCTCGCCCGTGCAGCTCGACGTCGCGCTCGGTGCGGGGCCCGCGCGGACGGCCCTCGAGCGCACCGGGGTGCGACTGCCGGCCGTCGTGCGCCGCACGGGCCTCGACCTCGCCCCGGTCGACGTCCTCGACGACGAGCAGGTCCGCTGGCTCGACGCCCTGCTCCCCGCCGAGGCGACCGGACGGCGGGACCTGCTGGCGCGGGCGGTCCGCGTGACGCGCGACGCGCCTCCGGCCCTGCTCACGGGCGACGCCGTCGACGCGCTCGCCGACGCCGTCGCGGCCGCCCGGCACCCCGGCGCGCACCTCGTCGTCGTCACCACCGGCGTGCTCGTCTACCTGCCCGGTGCCCGACGGCAGGCCCTCACCGACGCCCTCGGCGCCCTCGACGCGACCTGGGCGTCGTACGAGCGGACCGGCTCGCTGCACGCCGTGCCCGTCCCCGCCGGCGTCGACCCCGCCGACCCCGCCGCCTTCGCCACCCTCGCCGTCGACGGCCGCCCGCTCGCCGTCGGCGACGCCCACGGCACGAGCCTGCGGTCCGTCGGGGACTGACCGCGTGCCCGGCCCCGCGGGCCGATCCGCGGACGCGCCCCGCGCCTCCGGGACCCGCCGACGACCCGCCCCTAGGATGACCGCGACCGGGGCACGACCGCCCGCCCCGAGGGGACCGAGGAGGTGCGCGGTGACCGGACGACACTCGACCTCGCCCGCCCGCGACAGCCTCACCGACGACGAGCGCGCCCTGCTCGACTTCGAGGCCCACGCCCCCTCGTCGGCCGGCGCGAAGGAGGCCGCGGTCCGACGCGAGCTCGGCCTCGGCGTGACCCGCTACCAGCAGATGCTCAACTCGCTCCTGGACCGACCTGCTGCACTGGCCCACGACCCGCTCCTCGTGGGTCGCCTGCTGCGCACGCGCGACGCCCGTCGCGCGGCCCGCGAGGCCCGCACCGTCGGACCCGCCCCCCGCTGACCCCGAGAGACGCCGCCATGCCCCAGTACCCCCGCGACCGCTTCGACGACGTGCCCGCCGACCAGGGCAGGGTCGGCGCCCACCGTGCGGTGCCGCGCGGCGGGCGGGGCTGGCGCGCGTTCGCCTGGGCGGCCCTCGCCACCGGCGTCCTCGTCGCCGCCGGGGTCGCCTGGCTCGCCGTCGCCAACCAGAGCTTCCAGTTCACGAACCCGCTCACTTCCGACTCGTCCGCCCCCGCCGACCCCGGCGCCACCGACGGGGCCGCGGGGACCGACGAGCCCGAGGCGACGCCCACCCCGACGCCCGTCACCGACCCCACGCAGGTGGACCCCGCCGTGACCACGATCACCGTGCTCAACGCCACCGACACCGCCGGCCTCGCCGCCCGCGCGGCCGGCACCCTCGAGGACCAGGGCTGGACCGTCGGCAGCCAGGGCAACGCCAGCGACGGCGCGCCCACCTCGATCGTCTACTACGGGACCGCCGAGGACGAGGGCGTCGCCCTGGGCCTCGCCGAGGCCCTCGGGATCACCACCACGCAGCAGACCGACGCGTTCCCCGGGGCCAGCGTCACCGTCGTCCTCGGCGACGACTACGAGGGCTGAGCGCCGTCACCACCGCCGCCCCCGGGTCACGATCTCGTGGCGACCCGGGCCGGGGGCTTGTGGTCGTGGGGGTGGACACCACTAGCATCTGGCCAGGCGCCCGGCACCCGGCGGGCCCGCCACAGCGACCAGCACCCGAGGGGACACCATGGCCAGCGGCACCGTGAAGTGGTTCAACGCCGAGAAGGGCTTCGGCTTCATCACCGTCGACGACGGCGGGCAGGACGTCTTCGTCCACTACTCGGCCATCGACGTGAGCGGCTACAAGTCCCTCGAGGAGGGCCAGGCCGTCACGTTCGAGGTCGGCACCGGGTCGAAGGGACCCCAGGCCGAGCAGGTCCGCCCGGCCTGAGCCAGGGCGGCGGCCACGAGCTCGCCGACGAGCGCGGCGCGGTCCGTCCCCACGGCCTCGTACATGAGGGGCACCTGCGACCGTGCGCCCAGCCCGGGCGTCGTGTTGACCTCGTTGAGCACGGGGCCGTCCGCCGTGACGAAGAAGTCGAAGCGCGCCACCCCCGCGCACCCCAGGGCGTCGTAGAGCGTCGTCGAGGCCGCGAGCAGGGCGTCGTGCTCGGCCGGGGCCAGCCTCGCGGGCACCTCGAACACGGCGCTGCCGTCGTACTTGCTCGCGCGGTCGAAGACGCCGTCGTCCGGCACGACGACCTCGAGCGGCGCCCCGGCACGCAGCCGGCCGTCCCGATCACGGTGGAGCGCCAGGTCGACCTCGCGCCCCCGCACGAACGCCTCCACGAGGACGGCGTCGCCGGCGGCCCTCGCGTGCTCCACCGCCCGGTCGAGCTCGTCGGCGCGGGTCACCACGGAGACGCCGTCGCTCGACCCGCCCGTCGTCGGCTTCACCACGACGGGCAGGTCGAACGGCCACGACGCCGGGTCGACGGGGCCGGAGTCGCCGATCACCACCCCGGGAGCGGTCGCCACCCCGACGGACGCGGCCACGAGCTTCGTCCGCTCCTTGTCGAGCGCCAGGGCCCCCGCCCGCACGGGCGAGCCCACGAGCGGGACGCCGACCAGGTCGAGGAACCCCGCCGCCGTGCCGTCCTCGCCGTGCTCTCCGTGGAGCACGGGGAACGCCGCGTCGCACCGGGTGAGGGCGGCGACCGCCTGCGCCGGCGTGAGCCGTCCGCCCGTGGCCGACCGCCAACCGCCGTCGCGCGCGACCGTGAGCTCGACCACCTCGGCACCCGCGGCCCGCAGGGCCTCGGCCACCGAGGCCGCCGACGCGAGGGACACCTCGTGCTCGCCCGAGGTGCCACCGCCGAGGACGGCCACCCTCGGTGCGGGTGCGGGTGCGGGTGCGGGTGCGCGTGCGGGTGCGGGTGCGGGTGCGGCCGTGTCGCGTGCCGCGCGCCTCACGCGGCGCCCCCGACGACGGTGCGGCGGTGCACGCGGGCGACCCGGCTGCCCAGCCGCGTCACGATCTCGTGCGGGATCGTCCCCGACCACCGCGCCCACTCCGCGACGGTGGGCTCGCCGTCCGTGCCGGGGCCGAGCACGGTCACCCGCTCCCCGGGGTGCAGCACGTCGTCGCCCGTGTCGACGACGACGGAGTCCATCGAGACGAGGCCGACGACCGGACGCCGTCGCCCGCGCGCCAGCACCTCGGCCCGGTGCGACGCCGCCCGCGGCAGGCCGTCCCCGTAGCCCAGGGGCAGCAGGGCGAGGTGGCCGGCGCGCGTCGTCACGTGCTCGTGCCCGTAGCCGACGCCGGTGCCCGCGGCGACGGCGCGCGAGCGCACCACGCGCGTCGTGAGGGTCAGCGCCGGACGCAGGGCCGAGCTCGTCCCCGACGGGTCGATGCCGACGAGCCCCGCGCCGACCCGGTGCAGGTCGTGGCGACCACCGCCTCCGGTGACCGTCGCGGCCGTCGCGGCGAGGTGCGCGACGGCGGGGGCGAGCGCCCGCCGTCGGGCGGTCCGCAGGGCGGCCGCGAAGGCGAGGCGCTCCCGGTCGTTCCGCGGGTCGTCAGGCCGGTCCGCACAGGACAGGTGCCCCATGACGCCCACCACGCGCAGCTCGCCCCGGGCCTCGGCGAGGCGGGCGAGCGCGCACAGCGCCGCCCACTCCTCGGTCGGGCACCCGTCGCGGGAGAGGCCCACGTCGACGTGCAGGTGCACGCGCGCCCGACGGCCCGTCCTCCGCGCGGCCCGGCCGACCGCGTGCAGCAGGTCGGCCCCCGCGACCGCGAGGTCCACGTCGGCGAGCAGGGCGGCCTCCAGGTCGGCGTCGACGGTGGCCGCCCAGGCGAGGACCGGCACCCGCGGGCCGTCGACGCGCACGGCGAGGGCCTCCGCCACCGAGGTCACGCCGAGCGACCCCGCACCGGCCTCGACGACGGACCGGGCCACGGCGCCGTGGCCGAAGCCGTCCGCCTTGACGACGGCCATGAGCCGCCCGCCGGTCAGCGCGGCGAAGTGGGCGGCGTTGTGCCGCAGGGCGTCGTCGTCGACGAGCAGTTCGGTCGTCGCGGTCACGGCTGCATCCTCGGGTCCTCGGTGGGGTCGTGGAACATCCGCGGGCAGCCCGCGTCCCGGGCGTCCGGGACGAGCTCGAAGTGCCAGCCCTCGTTGCCGTAGACCTGGCACAGCCCGTGCCGGGCGCCGTGCTCGGACAGCCACTCCGCGCCGGCCCACCAGCCGACGTCCACGGCCTCGCCGCGCACGTGCGCGCTCGTCTCCGGCGTCGCCACCCACCGGGCGGCCTCGGCCCGCGAGCCGTGCTCGGCGACCGCCTCGTCGAGCAGGCGCTCCTGCAGCGCCGGCGACCGCCAGCCGCTCGTCACGAAGAGCGACACCCCGTCCGCCTCCGCCTCGGCCGCCGCGTCACGCAGTGCCCCGAGCACCTCCGGGTCCAGCCCGGTCACCCCCGGCAGGTCGCTGTCGACGGTGGTGCCGGAGGGGAGCTCCCCGCCCGCCTCGCCGGTCGCGCCGGCGTCGGCGGGCGTCGCCGCGCCTCCGGCCCCTCCGCCCGACCAGGGCAGGGCCTGCGCCGGCGCACGGAGGAGCGCGGCGGCGGTGAACGCCGTGGCCACGAGGACGACGACGGCGGCGAGGACGAGGGCGACGACGGTGCCCGCCGACGGGCGGCGGCGTCGGAGGCCGGGGCCCTGGCGGGGGACGGGGGAGGAGGTCATGCGACCAGTCGACGGCAGGGCGCGTCGCCACGGCGTCTCCGTTTTCGCATACGCTCACGACACCTGTCGTCACCTAGCCTCGGAGCGTGCGCGCACTGGTCCTCGAGGACGAACCCCTGATGGCCCGGGCCCTCGTCGACGGGCTCCGGCTCGCCGCGATCGCCGCCGACCACGCCCCCGACGGCCACGCCGCGCTCGAGATGCTCGCCGTCACCGAGTACGACGTCGTCGTGCTCGACCGGGACGTGCCGGGGCCCAGCGGCGACCAGGTCGCCGAGCACGTCGTCGCGTCGGGCAGCGGCACCCCGGTCCTGCTCCTCACCGCCGCCGACCGCCTCGTCGACAAGGCCACCGGCTTCGGCGCGGGCGCCGACGACTACCTCACGAAGCCCTTCGACATGGCCGAGCTCGTGCTGCGCCTGCGCGCCCTCGTCCGCCGACGGGCCCGCGCCCGACCGCCCGTCACCGAGCTCGCCGGCCTCCGCGTCGACCCCTTCCGGCGCGAGGTGCACCGCGACGGCCGGTACGTCGCCCTCACCCGCAAGCAGTTCGCCGTGCTCGAGGTCCTCGTGGACGCGGGGGGCGGCGTCGTCAGCGCCGAGGAGCTCCTCGAGCGCGCCTGGGACGAGAACGCCGACCCCTTCACGAACGCCGTCCGGATCACGGTCTCCGCCCTCCGCAAGCGGCTCGGCGAACCCTGGGTCGTCGTCACCGTTCCCGGGGTCGGCTACCGGATCGAGGCGCCCGTCGCCGGACCCGAGGCCGCGGCGGGGGAGGCGACGTGACCGGCCGGACGGCGTCCGGCGCGTCCGGCGCGCGTGCTGCCGGGGCAGCTGGCGCGCCCGCCGGGCCTGCCGCGCCCGCCGGGCCTGCCGCGCCCGCCGGGCCTGCCGCGCCCGCCGGGCCTGCCGCGCCCGCCGGGCCCGCCGCGCCCGCCGGGCCTGCCGCGCCCGCCGGGCCTGCCGCGCCCGCCCGGCGACCCGGGCCGAGCGTCCGGCTGCGCCTCGCCGTGGCCGTCGCGGCGGTCGTCGTCGTCACGGGCGGGCTGCTGCTCGCGGTCGTCGCCGTCTACCTCCTGCGCTACGTGCCGACGCGGATCGACAGCGCCTCGGGCGTCGTGCCCGGCCGGGGCGACCTCGTCGACGCGTTCGCGCCTCCGGCCCTCGCCGTCCTCGTGGCCCTGCTCGTCGTCGGGCCCCTCGTCGGCTGGGCGGTGTCCGCCCGGCTGCTCGACCCGCTCGACGCCCTCGGGGCCGCCACCCGCCGCGTCGGCGAGGGCGCCCTCGCCCACCGGGTGGACCTGCCCGGGCGGGACGACGAGTTCCGGCGCCTCGCCGACTCCTTCGACGCGATGGCCGCACGCCTCGAACGGCACGTCGACGCCCAGCGCCGGTTCGCCGCGAACGCCGCCCACGAGCTGAGGACCCCGCTCGCCGTCACGCGCTCCCTGCTCGACGTCGCCCGCGACGACCCCGACCACGACCACGACGAGCTGCTCGCCCGCCTGGGGACCGTCACCGAGCGCGCCACCGCCCTCACCGAGGCGCTGCTCGCCCTCGCCCGGGCCGACGCACCCCTCGCCCTCGACGACGCCGTCGACCTCTCGCTGCTCGCCGAGGACGCCGTCGAGACCCTGCTGCCCCTCGCCGAGGCCCGCGGCGTCACGCTCGAGGCCTCGGGTGACGTCGCCGTCGCGGCCGGCGAGCCCGACCTGCTGCGGCAGGTCGTCACGAACCTCGTGCACAACGGCATCGTGCACAACGTCGCGGACGGGGGCTCGGGGGTCGTCACCGTCCGCACCGCGCTCGACCCGCCCGGCGCCGCCGCCGCGCCCACCGTCGCGGTCGCCGCGCCCGCCGTCGCGGTCGTCGTCGTCGAGAACACGGGCCCGGAGGTGCCGCCCGAGCTGGTCCCGACCCTCACCGAGCCCTTCACCCGCGTCGCCGGACGCGTCCGGAACGACCACGGTGGCGCCGGGCTCGGCCTCGCGCTCGTCGCCGCGGTCGTCCGCGCGCACGCCGGCGAGCTCGACGTGCGGGCCCGACCGGGCGGCGGGCTCGTGGTGACCGTCCGCCTGCGCGCCACGGCGCGCTGAGCCCGCCCGCGCCTCCGGCCCCGCCCCGCACCGGCCCTGCGCCGCCCGCGCCGAGCTCGTCTTGCACTCGCCCGGTGCGAGTGCCAGAATCGTCCCTGGCACTCGCCTCGCGCGAGTGCCAGGTCCACACAGTGCTCAACGTCCGGGAGGGACGAGTAACACATGTCCAAGATCATTGCTTTTGACGAAGAGGCCCGCCGTGGCCTCGAGCGTGGCCTCAACATCCTCGCCGATGCCGTGAAGGTGACGCTCGGCCCGCGCGGTCGCAACGTCGTCCTCGAGAAGAAGTGGGGCGCCCCCACCATCACGAACGACGGCGTCTCCATCGCCAAGGAGATCGAGCTCGAGGACCCCTACGAGAAGATCGGCGCCGAGCTCGTCAAGGAGGTCGCCAAGAAGACCGACGACGTCGCCGGTGACGGCACCACCACCGCCACGGTCCTCGCCCAGGCGCTCGTCCGCGAGGGCCTCCGCAACGTCGCCGCCGGCGCCGACCCGATCTCGCTCAAGCGCGGCATCGAGAAGGCCGTCGAGGCCGTCAGCGCCGCCCTCCTCGAGAACGCCAAGGAGATCGAGACCAAGGACGAGATCGCCGCGACCGCGTCCATCTCGGCCGCCGACCCCACCATCGGCTCGCTCATCGCCGAGGCCATCGACAAGGTCGGCAAGGAGGGCGTCGTCACCGTCGAGGAGTCGAACACCTTCGGCACCGAGCTCGAGCTCACCGAGGGCATG
>Ga0265797_10004581_pt1 | contig 20990 bp, 15 predicted proteins | sample P2T30metagenome_FD_192433 | JGI IMG/M metagenome (GOLD analysis project Ga0265797, IMG submission 192433) | Plant litter microbial communities from East Loma Ridge, Irvine, California - P2 T30 | ecosystem: Environmental > Terrestrial > Plant litter > Unclassified | place: USA: California...
ACCCAGCCCGGCTGGCCGCCGCCGCCGGCATTGCCGCCGCGTGGCACGACGTCCGAGAAGGTGCCGTGCGGATATTGCGGATATTCTTCCAGGTACCCGACGCGGTCCAGGCGCTGCTGGTCGCGCAGCTTCACCCGGCACAGGTTCAGCACGCTGTCCTGCATCGAGACCGCCACTTTCTGGCCCTTGCCTGTCGTGTCGCGTGCGCGCAAGGCGGTCAGGATCCCGATCGCCAGGTGCATGCCGGTATTGCTGTCGCCCAGTGCGGCCGCGCTGACGGTCGGTGGGCCGTCGTCAAAGCCGGTGGTTGATGCAGCGCCGCCGGCGCACTGCGCCACGTTTTCGTACACTTTCAGGTCTTCGTAGTGGTGCCCGTCGCTGAAGCCCTTCACCGATGCCACGATCATGCCGGGGTTCAGTTCGTTGATGTGCTCCCAGGTGAAGCCCATGCGGTCCAGCGCGCCCGGGCCGAAGTTCTCGACCAGCACGTCCGATTCCTTGATCAGCTTGGTCAGGATTTCCTTGCCCTCGGGCTTCTTGGTATCGAGCGTCAACGACCGTTTATTGCTGTTGAGCATAGTAAAGTACAGGGCGTCCACACCAGGGATGTCGCGCAGCTGCGAGCGCGTGACGTCGCCCGAGCCGGGCCGTTCGACCTTGATTACATCGGCGCCGAACCAGGCCAGCAGCTGCGTGCAGGCGGGGCCGGCCTGCACGTGGGTGAAGTCGATAATCTTGATGCCTTCGAGTGGTTTGCTCATGATGTCAGTCTCCAGTTTGTCGATCGGTATTATTTTTTCGCGCCGCTCTGCGGATTCAGGTTGGTCAGCCGGCCGCTCTCGGTGCCGGCGGTCTCGTCGATCACGGCATTGATCAGGGCTGGCTTGCCGGCGGCGATGGCGTCGATCAGTGCGCGGCTCAGTTCCTCCGGCGTGGTGACGTTGTAGCCAATGCCGCCGAAGGCCTCGATCATCTTGTCGTAGCGGGCATTCTTGACGAATACGGTGGGGGCGACATCCTTGCCGCCGGTGGGGTTGACGTCGGTGCCGCGGTAGACACCATTGTTGTTGAAGATGATGGTCGTCACCGGCAGCTCGTAGCGGCAGATGGTTTCGAGCTCCATGCCGCTGAACCCGAATGCACTATCGCCCTCGATCGCCACCACCGGCTTGCCGCTCACGACGGCCGCGCCGATGGCGTAGCCCATGCCGATGCCCATGATCCCCCAGGTGCCCGAGTCGAAACGCTTGCGCGGCTGGTACTGGTCGATGATGCTGCGGGCGAAGTCGAGCGTATTGGCGCCCTCGTTCACCAGGTTGATGTCGGGGTGCTGTTTGAGCACTTCGCGGATGGCGCCCAGCGCGCCGTGGAAGTTCATCGGCGACACGTCACGGGCCAGCATCGCGGCCATCTTGGACATGTTCTGGTCCTTGCGTTCGGCGATCGGCGCGAGCCATGCCGCGTCCGGCTTGGCGATGCCGGCGGAGTCGAGTCCCGCGAGCAGCGCTGCCACGCACGAACCGATATCGCCGATGAGCGGCGCGGCAATGGCCACGTTGCTGTCGATTTCAGTGGGCGCGATGTCGATTTGGACGAACTGCTTCGGCTTGCCCCAGGTTTTGCCCTTGCCGTGCGCCAGCAGCCAGTTCAGGCGCGCGCCGATGAGAATCACCACGTCGGCCTCGGCCAGCACGTACGAGCGCGCGGCCGATGCTGACTGGGCGTGGGTATCGGGCAATAAACCCTTGGCCATCGACATCGGCAGGTACGGCATCCCGGTGCGCTCGACCAGCGCGCGGATATCGTCATCGGCCTGGGCGTAGGCCGCGCCCTTGCCGAGCAGGATCAGCGGTTTCTTCGCGCCCTTGATCAGTTCCAGCGCGCGCTGCACCGAATCCGGGGCCGGCAACTGGCGCGGCGCCGGGTCGATCACCTTAACCAGCGAGCGCTTGGCGTGGCCCACTTCCAGCGTTTGCGACAGCAGTTGCGCTGGCAGATCGAGATAGACACCGCCCGGGCGCCCCGACACAGCGGCGCGAATCGCCCGCGCGACGCCGATGCCGATGTCCTCGGCCTTGTTGATGCGGTAGGATGCCTTGGCGTACGGCTTGGCGGCATTGAGCTGGTCCATCTCTTCATAGTCGCCCTGCTGCAGGTCGACTATTTCGCGCTCGCTCGAGCCGGAAATGAGGATCATCGGGAAGCAGTTGGTGGTGGCGTTGGCCAGCGCCGTCAGGCCATTGAGAAAGCCCGGCGCCGACACTGTCAGGCAGATGCCTGGCTTTTGCGTCATGTAGCCGGCGATCGCGGCGGCGTTGCCGGCGTTCTGCTCGTGGCGAAAGCCGATGAAGCGCATGCCCTCGGCCTGCGCCAGGCGCGCCAGGTCGGTAATCGGAATGCCGACCAGGCCGAAGATCGTATCGATGTCGTTATGTTTCAGGGCATCGACTACCAGGTGAAAGCCGTCGGTCACTTCTACCGATACATTGTGTGTCATTGATGTCTCCAGTGATTGGCAATCCAGGTGACCTCGCCATAGGTGCGTGTCATCTGCGAAGCATCATATCCAGCAGGTCTGATTTGTCTCATTGACCATGGTCAATTTTCGACGCATGATGTGACAATCCGGTATGCGAACCGCTTGTTGACCAGGTTCTATGACGCTCATTGCCAACCACCCCGAACGCAACATCATCCGTCTGCAGTTGAAGCAGAACGTGATTCTCAAGGAACTGCGCGACAGCGAAATGGCCGCGCTCGAGCCCTACCTGACAATCGTCAATCATCAAAAAGGCGATCTGTTGATGAACCAGGGCGTGCACGAGATGGTCCAGTACTTCATCCTCGATGGCATCCTCAAACGCCTGGTCACGAACCAGGAGGCCAAGGAAATGATCCTGCGCTTCTCGGCCGAGCGCGACATCGAAACGAGCTACGCCGCCTGGTGCCTCAAGACGCCGACGCCCTACAGCATCGTGTGCGTCACCAAGGCGCGCGTGGCCCGCATGCCGCTGTCGCAATGGGTCGATTATCTGCAGAGCCACAGCACGGCCAAGCAGGCGTTCGAACATGAGGTCATGAACCTGATGAGCGGGATCATGGCGCACACGATCACGCTGCACTTGCTCGATGCGCCAGGGCGGGTGCACCGTTTCGTGCGCAAGCACCCTGCCCTGTTCGAGCGCCTGCCGAAGAAGGAGCTGGCCTCGTACCTGCACCTGTCGCCGGAAACACTCAGTCGCCTGAAAAATCGCGGCAAGATCTGAACGGCGCATACGCGACTGCACCGGGCAGCCCGAAATGGCATGCCCGGTGCATTTTTTTTGATCAGCGTATCAAGACGTGACGAGCTTTTGCAGCCGTACCCCGCCCTGCTCTTCATGCATGGTCTGCGCCAGCAGCTTCACCAGCGCATAGGCCGAATCGATGTGTGGCGTCGGGGTGCCGGTCATGCGCGCCAGTTCGATGACCGACCCGACCAGCGCATCGATTTCCAGCCCCCGGCCGGCCTCCACGTCTTGCAGCATCGACGTCTTGTGCTTGCCGATTTTCTCGGCCCCTTCGATGCGCCGGTCCAGCGTGACCCGGAACGTGATCCCCAGCTTGGTGGCCACCGCTTCCGCCTCGCGCATCATGGCCGCGGCCAGGTCGCGCGAGAGCGGGTGCTGGCAGATGTCGACGAGGGTCGAATGCGCCAATGCGCTGATCGGATTGAAGCTGACATTGCCCCACAGCTTGAGCCAGATCTCGGCGCGGATATTGTCCAGCACGGGCGACTTGAAGCCGGCGTGCTGGAAGCAGGCGGACACCGCCTCGACCCGCTCGCTCGACGTGCCGTCCAGTTCCCCCAACGGAAAGCGCGCGCCTTCGGTGTGCTTGATGACGCCCGGCGCGAGCAGTTCGGCGGCCGGATAGACCACGCAGCCGAGCACCCGCTCGGGCGGAATCCGGCGCGCCAGCTCACCGCCGGCGTCGACGCTGTGCACGGTGCGCCCGTCGAATTCGCCGCCATGGCGGTGGAAATACCAGAACGGGATGCCGTTCTGCATCGTCACTACCACCGTGTTCGGGCCGAACAGTTTGCCGATCTGGGCCGACACGCCATCGACCTGGTGCGCCTTCAGTGCCAGGATCACCAGGTCTTGCTGGCCAGCGGCATCGTAGTTGTCCGTCGCGTGTACATTGACCGCGACCTTCTCTTCGCCATCCATTTCGATCAGCTTGATGCCGTTGGCCCGAATGGCCTCCAGGTTGGCGCCCCGGACGATAAACGTCACTTCTTCTCCTGCCAGTGCCAGCCTGGCGCCCACCAGGCCGCCGATTGCTCCCGCACCGATGACTGCGATTTTCATGATCCACCCCTTGCGTTTACTCGAACCGGTTGACGAGCTTTCCGATGCCGCCTATCTCTACTTCGATCAGGCTGCCTGTCCGCATCGAACCCACGCCGACCGACGTGCCGCACAGAACGAGGTCGCCTGGCTCCAAAGTCATGTCCTGTGAAATCTTGCTGACCAGCTCGGCCACCGAAAACACCATGTCGTTGATGGGATAATCCTGGCGGACTTCACCGTTCAGGATCGTGCGCACGACCAGCATCGCCGGGTTCAGGCCGGTGGCGATGACCGGGCCGAACGGACAGAACGTGTCGAAACCCTTGGCGCGCACCCATTGGGGAAAGGTCGGATCGCGCCCGATGATGTCCATGACGGTGACGTCATTGGCGCAGGTATAGCCGAATACGTAGTCGGGCGCGTCCGCCACCGACACGGCCGTGCAACTGCGGCCGATCACGATCGCCAGCTCGCCCTCGAACGCCACCTTGCCGTCGCACAGCGGCTTGCGGATCGTACCGCCCGGCGCGAGGCATGACGTCGGCGGCTTCATCAGATACAGCGGTTCCGCCGGGGGGGCCAGGCCCAGCTTCTGGCCCAGCGCATGGAAGTTGTTCCACATCGCCAGGATCTTGCCGGGCACGACGGGTGCAAGGACCGTGACGTCAGCCAGGCCGATCACGAGGTCGGTGCGGCGGGGACTATCGAACATGTCGCCCTTGAAGATCCGGATCATGTCGCCCTCGAGGGTGCCGAAGCGCACGGTGTCGAGGTGCTGGAAACGTAGCCAGTGATGGATCATGTGCGTGTTCTTTCGTGGGCAAGGAGTCAGGTGGCCTGATTGTGGAAGAACCGCGTCGGCATATCCATGACCACGGTTAAGATTCGAACTTCGTTGGCGCTGGCCTTCAGGCACCGATCTGGCGCTGCTGGAGCTCGGACCAGTTGATCGCCGCGCCCGGACTGCAGCCGGCGGCGCTTAGTTGCGCATGGCAACGCGCCTTGGCGGCCAGGATCGCTCCGATCAAAAATTCGGCGTCGTGCGCGTTCAGGAGGTGCGGCTGGTTTTCGGCCAGGTAATTGCGCAAGCCCGCGCGGTCGTCGTTGCCTGCCGCTGCACTCGCGTAATGCCCGGCATCCCAGTACCAGCTCAGCCCCAGTTCGTGAAAAGCGGCGTTGTAGGCGTTGCGCTGGATAGCGGCAACTGCAGCGGCATCGGTATTAATATCGCTGTGGCTGTGGTGGATCGTCATGTGCGTTCTCCCGGTCGGTGCGTGTGGTTGAGTAACTAGAAATCCATCGTATTCCAGCCAAATGATTAGTAATAGTTAAAGTTTTTAGGGATAATCATAAGCGCATACTTATGCATTGGGAGGCTCGTGAAGAACGCTACGCTGCGTCAACTGAAGGTCTTCGAGGCCGTCGCGCGCCGCCTCAGCTTTTCGCGCGCCGCCGAAGAATTGCACCTGACCCAGCCGGCTGTGTCGATCCAGATCCGGGCCCTGGAAGGCCACGTCGGGCTGGCGTTGTTCGAACAACTGGGCAAGAAAATTTATCTGACCCAAGCGGGCAGCGAATTGCTGCACTTTAGTCGCGCGATCATCGGGCAGTTTGAGGAAGCGCAAGCGGCCATGGCCCAGCTCAAGGGCATCACCGGCGGCAAGCTCAACGTGGCAGTGATCAGCGCCGGCGACTATTTCTTTCCACAGCTAATGGTCGCGTTCGCACGCCAGCATCCAGGTATCGAGCTGAATCTCACAGTGCACAATCGCGAAGAGTTGCTGGGCCGACTGGCAACCAATCTCACCGACCTGGCCGTGATGGTGCGCCCGCCGGCCGGGCCCGATACCCAGAACGATGCCTTCGCCCCGCACCCGTACGTGATCGTCGGCGCGCCCGACCATCCGCTGGCCGGTCACACGGCCATCGCGATAGATGAGGTGATCCGTCACCCATTCGTGATTCGCGAACCAGGCTCCGACACGTGGTATTCGATGGAAGAGGCGTTCGGCCCGCGCGTGGAAGCACTCAATGTCGCGATGGAGATCAAGAGCACCGAAACGATCAAGCAGGCGGTGATCGCCGGCATCGGACTGGGCTTTTTGTCTGCGCACACTGTCGGGCGCGAGCTGGCCTCCGGCAGCCTGGTGGTGCTGGATGTCGTCGGGTTTCCGTTGATGCTCAACTGGTTTGTCGTGCACCGGCGCGAAAAACGGCTGGCGCCGGTGGCGCTGGCGTTCAGGCAATTCTTGCTGGACGAGGGCGCGGCGCGAATTGCCGCGCTGATTCCGCCTCTCGGCGCGGCGTCGTGAATTATTGGTCGCCAGCGACGCCCACCATCAGGGCCCGTACATGGGCCGCGCAACCGCCAGCAAGACCGTCGGCACTGTAACCGCCTTCGAGAATGGACACGAGACGGCCCTGGCAAACGTCGATGGCGATCGCCATGATTTCGCGGGTGATCCAGGCGAAGTCGTCGTTTTCCAGATTCATGCTGGCCAGGGGATCGAGCCGGTGCGCATCGAACCCGGCCGACACGATGATCAGCTCCGGTGCGAAACCGCGCAAGGCAGGCAGCAACACGCTTGCCACCTGCGCGCGAAACAAGGTCGAGTCGCACCCGGCGGGCAACGGCAGATTGACGATATTGCCGCTGGCACCAGTTTCATGCGCGGCGCCCGTCCCCGGATACAGCGGCGACTGATGGCTCGAGCCGTAGAACAGCGAGGGCCGATCGAAAAAGGCCGCTTGCGTGCCATTGCCATGGTGGACGTCGAAATCGATCACCGCGACGCGCTGCAGGCCATGCGTTTCCAGCGCGTGGACGGCGGCGATGGCCGCCTGGTTGAACACGCAAAAGCCCATCGCTCGGTCCGGCTCCGCGTGGTGGCCGCAGGGCCGCGTCGCGCAGAAGACATTGTCGGCCTCGCCCGCCAGCACGGCATCGACCCCGGCGCAGGCCGCGCCCACGCAGCGCATCACCGCCTCCCACGAGCCGGGCGACATCAGCGTGTCGCCGCCGTCGAGCGCAACCAGGCCGTGCACCGGGCGGGCAGCGGCAATCGCGTCGACAAAGTCGGCATCATGGACAAGTAGCACTTGCTCGCACGTGCCGAGCGGCGCCTCACGCCAGTCCAGGGGCGCGAACTCGGGTTGGCGCAATGTCTCCATCACCACATGCAGGCGCTGTGGCGACTCCGGATGGCCAGCGCCGGGTTCGTGGCCGAAGCAGGCGGGATGATGCATTACCCAGGTGGTCATCGGATGCGCCTTTATCCTTCTTCGGCAATGACATGGTTCGACATCCGCTCGATCGCCTGGCACAGCGCCGAATGATCGAGCTGCGCGCCGCCGTGCGCGGCGCACGAATTCATCAGTTCCTGCACATTGGCGGTGTTGGGCAGCGAGATTCCCAGCGTTTTCGCACCTTGCAACGCCAAATTCAGGTCTTTCTGGTGCAGTTCGATCCGAAAGCCCGGTGCGAAGGTGCGCTTGACCATGCGCTCGCCGTGCACTTCCAGGATGCGCGAGGCGGCAAAGCCGCCCATCAGCGCTTGCCGCACACGGGCTGGATCGGCGCCCGCCTTCGAGGCGAACAGCAGCGCTTCGGCAACGGCCTGGATGTTTAGCGCGACGATGATCTGGTTCGCCACCTTGGCCGTCTGGCCGTCGCCGTTACCGCCCACCAGCGTGATGTTTTTGCCCATCAGCTCGAACAGCGGCCGCACCCGCTCGAAGGCCTCGGGCGAGCCGCCCGCCATGATGGTCAGCGTGGCGGCGCGCGCGCCGACTTCCCCGCCGGAGACAGGCGCGTCGACGTAATCGCAGTCGCGCTTGTTGATCTTTTTGGCGAACTGTTTGGTGGCCATTGGCGAGATCGAGCTCATGTCGACCACGATCTTGCCCGGTGTGAGGCCTGCCGCGACGCCCTGCTCTCCGAACAGCGCCTCTTCGACGTGCGGCGTGTCGGGCACCATCACGATGATCACGTCGGCCCGTTTCGCCACCTCGGTGGCATTGGTGCAGACCGTGGCGCCGCCCTCGATCAATCCCAGCGGCGGATTTTTCAGGTCATGCAGATAGAGTTTGCAGCCGCCCGCCTGCAGGTTGGCGGCCATGGGGCCGCCCATGATGCCAAGGCCGATGAATCCTACTTTTGTCATGATCGTCTCCAGAGTGATGTGAAGTAGCGCGCGGCTACAGGCCGTGCTCGGCCATCCAGCCCAGGCCGCGCAAACTGCCGTCGCGTGGCTTGTACTCGCAGCCGACCCAGCCGTCGTAGCCGATCTCGTCCAGCATGCCCAGCAGGTAGCGGTAATTGATTTCGCCCGTGCCCGGCTCGAAGCGGCCCGGGTTATCGGCCAGCTGGATATGGCGGATCTGCGGCAGGTTGGCCTTGATCGTCGCCGCCAGTTCGCCCTCCATGCGCTGCATGTGATAGATGTCGTACTGCAGGAACAGGTTGCTCGAGCCGGCCTGTTCGATGATGTCCAGCGCCTGGCGGGTGTGATGCAGGAAAAAGCCCGGGATATCGAAAGTGTTGACCGGCTCGACCAGCAAGTGGATGCCTTCGGCTTTCAAATGGCTGGCGGCATACCGCAGGTTTTCCACCAGCGTTGCGTGCGCCGCATCTGGCGCCACGCCGGCGGGCACAATGCCGGCCAGGGTGTTGAGCTGCTTGACACTCAGCGCCCTGGCATACTCGATGGCCTGACCCACGCCGTCCTCGAATTCGGACTTCCGGCCCGGATGGCAAGCGATCCCGCGCTCGCCAGCAGCCCAGTCGCCGGCCGGCAGGTTGTGCAACACCAGTTCGAGGCGCCAGGTGTCGAGCCTTTCGGCAATGTCTTGCGCCGGATAAGCATACGGAAACAGGAACTCGACGCCCCGGAATCCCGCACGGGCGGCGTGCTCGAAGCGGTCGAGGAAATCGACCTCGGTGAACAGCATGGTGAGGTTGGCGGCAAGCTTGGTCATGGCGGCTCCTGGTGCTGGCGCTGATTGGATGTAGAGCACATCTATTGAATGTCGAGCACGTCGTTGAACTCGTTGAGTGCATCGATTTCGGTGCCCATCGCGATATTGGTCACCCGCTCGAGGATGATTTCAACGACCACCGGCACGCGGTACTGCGCCATCAGCGCGCGCGCCTGCTCGAAGGCCGGGATGATGTCGTCTGGCCGGAATACCCGCAGCGCCTTGCAGCCCAGGCCCTCCACCACCGCCACGTGATCGACGCCGTAGCCTTCCAGTTCGGGGGCATTGACGTTCTCGAATGCCAGCTGGACGCAGTAATCCATCTCGAAGCCGCGCTGCGCTTGGCGGATCAGGCCCAGATAGGCGTTATTTACCAGCACGTGGATATACGGCAGCTTGAACTGCGCGGCCACTGCCAGTTCTTCGATCATGAACTGGAAATCGTAGTCACCCGAGATGGCGACGATGTCGGCATCGGGGTCGGCCACGCGCACGCCCAGTGCAGCCGGTATCGTCCAGCCGAGCGGACCGGCCTGGCCGCAATTGATCCAGTGGCGCGGATGGTGCACGCGCAAGAACTGGGCGGCGGCGATCTGCGACAGGCCGATGCTGGCGACGTAGCGCACGTCGCGCCCGAAGTAGGCGTTCATCTCGTGGTACACGCGCAGCGGCTTGACCGGCACGTCAGGGAAATCGCTGCGGCGCAGCATCGTGCGCTTGCGCTCCTGGCAATCGCCGAGCCACGCGCTGCGCTCGGCCAGCCTGCCGCTGGCGCGCCATTCGCGCGCTACCTCCACCAGCTGCTCGAGCGCTGCTTTCGCATCGGAGACAATGCCGTAGTCGGGCCCGAACACGCGGCCGATCTGGGTCGGTTCGATGTCGATATGGACGAACGTGCGGTCTTTGGTAAACACGTCCAGGCCGCCGGTATGGCGATTCGCCCAGCGATTGCCGATGCCCATGACGAAGTCGGATGCCAGCAGCGTCGCGTTGCCATAGCGGTGGCTTGTCTGCAGGCCGGCCATGCCCGCCATCTGGGGATGGTCGTCCGGGATCGAACCCCAGCCCATCAGCGTCGGGATCACGGGGATGCCGGTGATCTCGGCGAATTCGACCAGCAATTCGGACGCATCGGCATTGATGATGCCGCCGCCTGCCGTCAGCAAGGGTCGCTGCGCCTGGTTCATCATGTCCAGCGCTTTTTCAATCTGCGCGCGGCTCGCCCGCGGCTTGTACAGGGCCATCGGCTCGTACGTGTCGGCGTCGAATTCGATCTGCGCCATCTGCACGTCGATCGGCAAGTCAATCAGCACCGGGCCGGGCCGCCCGGAGCGCATCAGGTGAAACGCCTGCTGGAACACGCGTGGCACCAGTGCCGGTTCGCGCACGGTGACGGCCCACTTGGTTACCGGCTTGGCAATCGACTCGATATCGATTGCCTGGAAGTCTTCCTTGTACAGCCGGGCGCGCGGCGCCTGGCCGGTAATGCAAAGGATAGGTATCGAATCGGCCTGCGCCGAATACAGGCCCGTGATCATGTCGGTGCCGGCCGGGCCCGAGGTGCCGATGCATACGCCAAGGTTGCCGGCTTTGGCGCGGGTGTAGCCTTCGGCCATGTGCGAAGCGCCCTCGACATGGCGCGCCAGGAAGTGGCGAATGCTGTCGCGCTTGCGCAGCGCCGCGTAGAACGGGTTGATCGCGGCGCCAGGCACGCCGAATGCGACGCTGATTCCTTCTTTTTCCATCACCAGCACTGCTGCTTCTGCTGCCGTCATCTTTGCCATGCCGTCCCCCGGGGTTCAAGTCACTTGACTGCGAAGTACCCATGCTAGAGCGTCTGCCGGCGCTTGATAAGACGACAAAAAATAGTGTTATTCGATACCTGGAATATGGAATACTGGCTGTATGGACAAGGTCAAACAGATGTGCGCCTTTGTGGATGCGGTCGACAAGGGCAGCCTGGCGCGCGCTGCATTGGAGCAGAACATCACGCCGGTGATGCTGGGGCGCCGTATCGATGCGCTCGAGCGGCGCCTGGGCGTCAAGCTGCTGCACCGCACGACGCGCCACCTGACGCTGACCGAATCGGGCACGCTGTTTCTCGAGCATTGCCGAAAGCTGCTGCTTGACATCGAGACGGCCGAAACCATCGTCTCGGAAGGCCGCGACGACGCCAGCGGGCACCTGATCGTCTCGGCGCCGGCCGCGTTCGGGCGCCTGCATGTGGCGCCGCACGCGCCGGCCTTCCTGGCGGCCAATCCCAATGTGCAGATCTCGTTCAACCTTACGGACCACGTGGTGGACCTGGTGCGCGAAGGCTATGAGCTGGGAATCCGGATCGGCGGCGTGCTCGATCCGAGTTTTGTCGCCGTGCGGCTGGCCACCAACCGGCGCGTGGTGTGCGGCACGCCCGATTACCTGGCCCGCTGCGGCGTGCCGCGCACGCTGGAAGAGCTCGCGCAGCACAATTGTTTGGCGTTCAATCTGCAGGGTGGGCAGCAGCGCGGCTGGTATTTCCAGAAGGACGGCAAGCCGGTCACGATCAAGGTGAACGGCAACCTCGATTGCAATGACGGCGAGCTGCTGCATCGCTGGGCGAGCGAGGGGCTGGGCCTGGCCTGGCGCTCGACCTGGGAAATCCAGGCGCAGCTGGCGGCCGGCGAGCTGGTCACGGTGCTCGATGAGTACGCGCTGCCCGACTACGACATCATGGCGGTCTACATGCAGCAGCGGCACCTGCCGGCGCGGGTACGCGCCTTTATCGAGACGCTCAAGCGGGTCTACACCCAACCGGGGTACTGGACGCGGCCTGGCCGCTAGTGTCCTGAATTGGAAGTTCGTTGAACAATAAATGTGGCGAAGTCGGCCTGAAACAAGGAGCAAAGCACAGCAAGGCCGGGGCCTTGCGCGCATTTGCGACGCAGTATCAGGGCGACGCTCGCTGCATTTGTTCAACGAATCTCTGATTCAGGACACTAGGGAAGCACTGATTTATTCTGGGGGATGGAATTGGCAGTTGAAAGAGTCAGCCTACAAGGCGCAAAATCGAAGCAATAGCGGGCTATTGCGAGAATTTGCAACGCCGTAGGATGGCTCTTTTCAACGCCAAGTCCGCCGCCATGAATTAATCAGTGCTTTCCTAGATCACGCGTTCGTCGCGCAGCAGCGCGATGTGCTCGGCCGAGTAGCCCAGCCCGGAGAGCACTTCGTCGGTGTGTTCGCCCAGCAGCGGCGAACGCTGCACATCGGTCGGGCTGTCCGACAGCTTGATCGGGTTGCCGACAGTGAGATACGGGCCACGTTCGGGATGATCGACTTCGACAATGGTGCCGGCGGCGCGCAGTGAGGGATCTTCGGCAATTTCTTTCATCGACAGGATCGGGCCGCACGGGATGTCATGCTTGTTCAAGATATCCATCGCCTCGAACTTGGTCAGGGTCTGTGTCCACTCTTCGACGGTGGCGAAGATCGACATCAGACGCGGCAGGCGCGCCCTGGGCGTTGCATAGTCAGGATCGGTGATCCATTCTTCTCGCCCGATCAGCTTGCAGATCGGCGCCCATACCGGTGCCTGCGCGATGAAGTAGATATAAGCGTTCGGGTCGGTTTCCCAGCCCTTGCACTTGAGGATCCAGCCGGGCTGGCCGCCGCCGGACGCATTGCCGGCACGGGGCACGGATTCGCCGAAATGGCCACCCGCAAACTGCGGGTACTCTTCCATGACGCCATTTCTTTCCAGGCGCTGCTGGTCGCGCAGTTTCACCCGGCACAGGTTGAGCACGGCATCCTGCATCGAGGTCAGTACCTTCTGGCCGCGCCCGGTCGTCGTGCGCTGGTACAGCGCGGTCACGATGCCCAGTGCGAGGTGCAGGCCGCTGCCGCTGTCGCCGATCTGGGCGCCGCTGACGATCGGCGGGCCATCGGCAAAGCCCGTCGTGGCCGCCGCGCCGCCGGCGCACTGCGCCACGTTTTCGTAGACTTTGCAGTGTTCATACGGGCCTGGCCCGAACCCCTTGACCGAGGCGACGATCATGCGCGGATTGAGTTGCTGGATGCGCTCCCAGCTGAAACCCATGCGCTCGAGTGCGCCTGGCGCGAAGTTCTCGACCAGCACGTCACAATCCTTGATCAACGTTTCCAGCACTTCCTTGCCAGCCGGGCGCTTGGTGTCGAGCGTGATCGAGCGTTTGTTGTGGTTGAGCATGGTGAAATACAGGCTGTCGACGCCGGGAATGTCGCGCAACTGCATGCGCGTTGCATCGCCCTCCCCGGCCCGCTCGACCTTGATGACGTCGGCGCCGAACCAGGCAAGCAGCTGGGTACAGGTGGGCCCGGACTGGACGTGGGTGAAATCGAGAATGCGAACGCCTTCCAACGCCTTGCCCATACGCTGTCTCCTGCAAAGTTTTATTGACGGTTTTCGGCGATCTTAGCAACGGCTGCCGCTTTAATCATTGACGAGTATCAAGAATCCTTAAATCAAGCCTTGACACCAGAAAAGCGGGGCTGTCTCCCAGCCCCGCTTTGTCCTGGCGCCGGGAGGACTCAGGCAGGTAGCGCGCCTCCGATACCCTCGTTCTCCTTGGCATACAGGTTTTTCGAGTACGCCACGTGTTTCGCGAGTACGGGTCGCAAGACCATGATCGCCAGGAAAGCCGCGGTCAGGTCCATGGCGGCAACGGTGTACAGCACCGTCGACCAGGTCCCCGTCGCCTCCATCATCAGGTTGCCAACTGGTACGAACAGTGCACCGATCCCCTTCGCGGTGTACAGCACCCCGTAGATTTTGCCGATGTGCTTGGTGCCGAAGGCGTCGCCGGCCAGTGCCGAGAACAGCGAATACACTTCACCCCAGGCCAGGAACACGATGCCCGACAGGATCAGGAACGCATACGGGTTGCTGCCGAAGTAGCCCAGGGCGATGATGCCGATGCCTTCCAGGGTAAAGGCGATCACCATGGTCTTCTCGCGACCGATATGGTCCGAGATCCAGCCGAACAGCGGTCGCGAAATGCCGTTCATGATCCGGTCGAGCATCAGGGCCAGCGGCAAGGCCGCCATCACGAAGAAATGCAGGTCGACCTGGAACTCTTTCACGCCCAGATCCTTGGCGATCACGCCCAGTTGCGCCACGGCCATCATGCCGCCCGTGACCACGAGAATGAACATGACGAACATCAACCAGAACAGCTTGGTATGCAGCGCCTCGTTGAGCGTAAAGTCATGCCTTGCCTGCAGCAGCTTGCTCGACTTCTTTACCTCGGCCGCATTGGGAGAACGCAGGAACCAGGCCGCGACAAACGCCAGGCTGCCTTGCAGCAGACCGAAAAAGAAGAAGGTCTCCTGAAAGCCCGACGACTCGATCATGGCCGCGATCGGCAAGATCGTGGCGGCCGAACCGGCGCCATAGCCACCGGCGGTCAAGCCAACGGCCAGGCCACGGCGATCCGGGAACCATTTGAGCGCATTGTTGATGCACGTTGCGTAGATCGAGCCGACCCCGATGCCGCCTACGGCCGCACCAAGATAAAAGCCGGCCAGCGAGGTCGCCTGCGAATTGATCACCCAGGCCATGCCGATGAACACGGCGCCGAACGCGACCATCATGCGTGGACCGAATTTGTCGATGAAGTAACCTTCGAGTGGCGCCAGCCAGGTCTGGACGATGACGAACAGCGTGAACGCCACCTGGATGCTGGCGCGCGACCAGCCGTAGGTGTCCTGGATTTCAGGCACGAACAAGGTCCAGGCGTACTGGATATTTGCGGTGGCGATCATGCAGACCACGCCCACGGCGAGCTGAATCCAGCGCGTCATGTCGGAGGCCGGTTGATTGGCGGGTAGCGTTGCGGGCGACGCGTTATGCATGGCAGCCTCCCCGGATCATCGGTGTTGTAAGTGCGGAAGATGCGGCGAGGTACGCGGGCGCCAGGGGCGCCAGCCGGGATAGAGTCTCAAGCATTTCATGTCTCCACTATTCTGGTGATGTACTTGCTTCACGTAGAGCGACCTGCTCACGCGGCATTTCTTGGGGTCTTTTCTAATGAAAGACGCATCAAGAACTAGTAGTAAAAATGGCTATGAGCATGGTGAAAGCGGTGAAACTGCAAGCCACCAGGCGTGAAGCCGCTCATGACAGTGCGATCTGATGTTGAAGGTCCGGTATGTGGCTTTCCTCCGTCTGGCAAATGCGTCCGGTGACGACCGTGGATTCTTGCAGCATCGTTTGTTTCTCGCCTGGCGCCTTATCCGGGATTACCGCATCAAGGTTGAAGCGAGAACGTGAGACGAGTTTGCAAGAGCCGATTTTCTGAATCATTGACCGCGGTTATGTTTTCATTATTTTTCACGCGGCCGGCGTAAGGGGTTGATACCACGTTCCGCAGCTCGCCAAGCGGCATTTGACTGGGAAGAAGCTCGGCGAGCGCATTGCACGTCTCACCTCGTTATAAGCTTCTTTGCTGATAGGTAGTGTTGTCGGAGTCGAAAAATCGTAAATATTTTGATTGGTTATTTTAGTGGGTTGGTTAGTTACATTTTGGTAGGCAATTCCGGCTGTTTCCAGGCCACCTCAATGTCCGATGATGGCACTGCCATTCGCCCGCCGCGACTTGCTCATCCAGGCTTCAAACTCCTGCGCCGGGATCGGCCTCGCATGCAAGAAACCCTGTGCCATATCGCAACCGTGGGCGCGCAAGAATGCCTGCTCCGCCTCGGTTTCCACCCCTTCGGCCACGACCAGCAAGCGCAGGCTGCGTGCCATCGCCAGTGCCGCAACGACGATCCCTGCCCTCTCGGCATTCTTGTCGACATCGCTGACCAGGGATTTATCTACCTTCAGCTCGTCGGGCCTTAGCCGGCTGATGTAGCCGAGCGACGAATACCCGGTGCCAAAATCGTCGATTGCCACCAAGACGCCCAGGTCTTTCAATGCCGTCATGGTGGTGCGCGTCAGCTCGGTGTCGGCCAACTGGGTCTGCTCCGTGATCTCGATGCACAGTTGCCGGGGATCGAGTCCACTCTCGCTCAGGGCCTCCTCCACTGCACGTACCAGGCCGCCAGACTTGAATTGCGCCGCAGTCACGTTCACGCCGATACGCATGCTTGGCGCAACGCTGGCGTTCCAGTGGGCCGCCTGGCGGCACGATTCGCGCAGCGTCCAGGCGCCGATTTCTTCGCCCATCGACGATTCTTCGAGCATCGGCAGGAACAGATCGGGCATCAACAGGCCCAGTTCGGGGTGGTGCCAGCGCAGCAGCGCCTCGGCCGCCGCCGGCATGCCATCGCTCAGCGTGACGATGGGCTGATAAAACAACTCGAGCTCGTTACGTTCGAGCGCCGTGCGCAGGCCGGCGCCCAGGCGCACCCGCATTTCCATGCGCGCCGTGAGCTCGGGCCGGTAAAACTGCACGTTGTTGCGCCCCTCGCCCTTGGCCTGGTACAACGCGCTGTCGGCAAAGCGCAGCAAGGTGCGGAAATCCTGGGCGTCGTCGGGAAACAGGCTGACGCCCATACTGACTGCCAGCCGTACCTCATGGCCGTTGAAAAACAATGGCCGCGCGCACTCGCGCTGTAGCTTGCCGGTCAGCACGGCGACATCGTCTGCATCGGCCACTTCGGACAGCACCACGACGAATTCGTCGCCGCCCAGGCGCCCGACGATATCGATGGATCGCACGCTGTGCGCGAGGCGCGAGGCCAGTTCTTTGAGGACGATGTCGCCGGTCTCGTGGCCGTAGCGGTCATTGATGTGCTTGAAATAGTCGAGGTCGAGGAACACGACGGCGAGGCGCGCGCCGCGGCGCCGGGTCACGGCGAGCTCGCGTTCGACCTGCTCGCTGAGCATGGAACGGTTTGCCACACCCGTGAGCGCGTCGTGGTGGGCCAGGTGCGCCAGCTCTTGCTCGGCATGCTTGCGCTCGGTGACGTCATTTACCTGGATCAGGAAATGCGGCGTTTCTTGCGTGCCCGACAGGAGCGTGGCCGACACCAGCGCCCACACGCACGCGCCAGCCTGCGGCCTGTAACGACGCTCGTACTGTACCGTGGCGCTGCGGCCGGACAGCAAATCTTGCTGGTACTCGTGTTCGATGGCGTTATCGCCGGGATCGCCGAAGCGGTCTTGCGACGCGCCGACCAGCGCATCGGACGACACGTCGAGCAGACGACACAACGCCCGGTTCACGCGCACGAAACGGTTATCGCGGTCGACCAGCGCCACGCCGAGCGGCGCATTGTCGAACGCGCTGCGAAACCGACGCTCGCTATCGGCCAGGCGCTGCTCGGCCGCGACCCGCTCACGCTCGTCGTGCAGCACGATGGCCGTGCCCACGTGACTCTCTCGTTCGTCGCAGATCCGGCCCATTGAAAAATCGACCGGCACACGCACGCCAGGGTGCGTCACGAGCACTGCCGCGCCGCTGCGGGCTGCGTCATCATGCTCACCGGGCAGCGCGACGGCGCCGGCGCCGGTGTCGAGTTGCAGCACATCGGCCGCGGCGCGCCCGCGCAGCGCACCGGCGCCAAGCAGTTGCTCGGCGGCTGGATTGGCCAAGTTGACGACGCCGGCGTTATCGGTGGCGATGACGGCATCGCCGACGCCGTGCAATACTGACACCAGCCAGCGTTCGTTATTACGCAGTGCCCTCTCGACGACGGCCTTGCGCAGCGCGACCTCGATCACAGCATGGAGCTCACGCGCCTGGAACGGCTTGGTGAGATAGCCGTAGGGCATCGCCTGAACGGCGCGCTCGACGGTGTGGTCGTCGCTGTAGGCCGTGAGGAAGAGGATGGGAATATGCAATTCGGCGCCGATGGCCGCCGCCGTGGCGATGCCATCGAGCTCGCCACGGATGACCACGTCCATCAGCACGAGGTCGGGCCGCTTGTCACGGGCAACCACGATGGCATCGCGGCCATTATCGACGCAGGCGCACACCTGATAACCCATTTCGCCCAGCTGCCCGGAAATGTCCATGGCAACGACTGGTTCGTCCTCAACCACCAGAAGGGTCGGAATGGCCGGCGGGTGGTCGGGAACGACATGCCGCATGATGGCTTCCTTGGTCGGACGCGAGGGTCTCGGACTTGTTGCCGGGCGATTCTGGCGCCGGACAGACGGGTGCGGACGACATCGTGGATGCGTCATCGGTTGCAGGCATGCGAAAAGCCACCGTGATGCACGCGCCGCAACGATTCTCGAGCGTCAATCTGGCATGCAAGCCGTCACTCAACGCACCCACAAGTCTAAGACCAAGCGTTTCTGTCGAAGTTCGGTCGGCCGTCGGCGGAAGGCCGATTCCATCATCTTGCACGATCAGGCAATGGGAGGTGTCCGGCGTCGCCGAGGTGGCAAGCACGACACGGATGGTCCCGCTGCGGCCGTCGGGAAACGCGTGCTTCAGACTATTGGAGACCAGTTCGTTGAGCAGCAAGCCGAGCGGCACGGCGATGTCGAGCGGCACGGCGAGCGCCATCACGTCGAGCGTCATGGCAATCCCGCGCTGCCTGGCCGACGCGCCGCGCGCCAGCTGGTCGCACAGTTCACCGATATAGTCGTGCAAGTCGACCAGGCCCAGTGTGCCCGGCCGGTTGAGACGCTCATGCACCAGCGCCATCGCGCGCACCCTTCCTGCCGCCTCGACCAGTGCCTGCTGCGCGCCGGGATCCTGCACGGTGCGCACCTGAAGGTCGAACAGGCTGATGATCAGTTGCAGATTGTTCTTGACCCGGTGATACAGCTCCCTGAGCAAGATATTCTTGTCGTCCAGCGCCTGGCGCAGCGCTTGTTCCTGACGCCACGCACTGCTGACGTCGCGCACGGTGACGATCAGCAGCGCAGGTCCGGTCAATGTATTGACCATGACGTCGACCGGAAAGACGGCGCCATCCTGGCGCCGGCCGCGTATCCGGGTGGTGTCGAGCATGCCGTCGCGCCCGGCCGCGGCGCGCAGCCGGGCGCTCATGGACTCGACCTTTGGCTCGAACTTTGGCGCAAACTGTGACGCAAGCTGTGGCTCAGCGCCCGGAGACATCCCGGCAGCGCCGTCCGGTGCGCCCACCGGCGCTGGCGCCATGTCGATCAGCAGCGCGTCGAGCGCCATCCCTTCCAGCTGGCCGTGCGGATAGCCGAACAGCCGCTCGGCCTGCACATTGACGCGCGTGACACGTCCATCCTGTCCCACCAGCAAGGTCCCGTCCGGGGTTTCTTCAAAAATGCCATGCATGAATGCTTCACTGCGCTCGATCACGCGCTTGGCTTCGCGCAAGGTGCGCTCGGCGCGTTCGGCCTCGTCGCGCTCCAGGGTGCGCTGGCGCAGCAACGCTGCTGTTTGCACCAGAGCATGACCGACGTCCTGCGCTTCATCGAGGTGCAGGGGCGGCAACACCACCTGCTCACCATGGCCCAACGCGATCGCGGGCCGCACCAGAGCGCGCACCGCCGTTGCGATCCGCGTACCGATCAGTGTCACCAGCGCGCCACCCATAGCCAGCAGGCCAAGCACGCCGAGCACGATCCAGCCGAGCGATTGCCGGAAACTGGCGGTGAGCATGCTGCGCTCGAGCGCAATGGCGACCACCCAGTTCGACAGCGAAGAGCGGCTGAATACGGTCACGCGGGCGCCGTCCGGAAGGTCGTTTTCGTCGACCATGCCTTCCGGACCGAGCGCAAAACCTGCCGCCAGCGTGGCACTGGCGCGCTGGCCTACCTCGGACCGTTGGCCGCGGCTGCTCCAGACAATGCGCGCGGCGCCGTCATGGATGGTGATGGTAGCGCCCGGCGGGATCTTCTGCTGCTCGAGGATTGCACCCAGGCGTTCGCCGACATACTGCATCGACAGCACGTAGCGCACTGTTCCGTCGCGCACGACCGGTACGTCGACGCTGCTGAGCAGCAGGTTGACGGTGCGTCCGAGATACAGGTCGGACACCATCGGCCGGGCGCTGGCGACCACCTGGCGTACCCCGGCCGGGTTGCCGTGAAGCGGCAGCGGGACGCCCTCGGCGACACCGGTATTCACAAGCTGGCGGCCGCTGGCGTCGCTCATGACCAGCACATTGCCAGGCCGCCCGCTCAGAACGACGGCGGCCTGGGCCCGAAACGCGCCCAGGTCGTGCATATCCAGCGTGCGCGACGTGGCCAGCGCTTCCAGTGCAGCGCGCGCGCTGCTCAGTTCGCGGTCGATGGCCTGCATCAAGGCGCGCGCAACGTCTTGCGAAGCCCGTTCGATACCGGCGCGTTCGCGTGCATCGGCGTGCATGAACAGCGCGACCACGGCGATCGTGGCGGGCACGATGCACGCCGCCAGCAGCATCGCCAGCCACTGGCGGATGCTCAGGGCGCGATGCGACAGGTTGACGATATGTCCTCCGGCAGGCTAACCCGCACGGTCGCCTGACCGCGCGGTGATCCCACTCTAGGACGCACCATCCCGGATTTCAAGCAGGCCCGGGCATCAGGCCATGGTGCGATCAGCGATTCTGGTAGCCGCCATAGTGACGCACCGGACTCCAGTCCGGGGACACCGCCGGCAAGGCCGGGGCGAGCGGTGCAAAGGGGCCGGCGCCATACACCACTTTGCCGCCCACGACAGTGAGCACGCTTTCCAGATCCTTGATCTGCGCGACATCCATCGTGAAGTAATCGCGCGGCAGCACCGCCAGGTCGGCGTACTGGCC
>Ga0265797_10004582_pt1 | contig 20984 bp, 13 predicted proteins | sample P2T30metagenome_FD_192433 | JGI IMG/M metagenome (GOLD analysis project Ga0265797, IMG submission 192433) | Plant litter microbial communities from East Loma Ridge, Irvine, California - P2 T30 | ecosystem: Environmental > Terrestrial > Plant litter > Unclassified | place: USA: California...
GCTGCGTGTTCTGCTGCAGGTCGAAGCGGAAGTAGTTGGCCGTCATGTTCAGATTGCGCAGCGGCTTGAATTGCAGGGTGATCTGGCCGCCCTTGCGTTCGCGCTCGGTGGTGCGCACGTCCATGTTCACCGAGGTCGGCATCGCGAACTTGGTGTAGTACTTGCCCGACTGGTCGTAGAAGCCCGACTGGCCCCACCAGAACGAGTTCAGGTTCGATGGATTGCCGTCGGCGCCGACCGGCGGCTGGGCGTCGTAGTCGTCGGCATACCACTGCCAGTTCTCGGTGCTGGCGCCCATGGTGCGGGTGGTGCGCTTCTGCTGGGTGTAGCCGACCAGGATGCCGACCCGGTTGCTCTCGTCGTGCCAGGCGTACTGGCCGGAGAATTGCGGGTCGGTCTTCTTGGTGGTGTCGGCCCAGGTGCCTTCGGCGTTGACGAAGCCGGAGCCGGATTTGACATCCAATGGACGCCGCGTGCGCAGGATGACGGTGCCGCCGATACCACCCTCGTCGAAGCGCGCTTCCGACGTTTTATACAATTCCGCACTGGCCAGCATATTCGACGGCATCAGCATGTAGTTGAACGAACGCGAAGGATCGCCGTTCGATTCGGCGGTGGCGACGTAGTTGCCGTTCAACTGGGTCAGCGTCAGGTCGGACGACAAGCCGCGCACGCTGACGTTCTTGCCTTCGCCGCCGCTGCGGGTGACGACCACGCCCGGCACGCGCTGCAGCGCATCGGCCACGTTCTTGTCGGGGAATTTGCCGACGTCTTCGGCGGTCACCACCTCGACGATCGAATTGGCTTCGCGTTTCTGGTCGAGGCTTTTCTCGATCGCGTAGCGGTAGCCGGTCACCAGGACGGTGGTCGGGCCGAAGGTGTTTACCTGATCGGCAGGGGGCGCGGTTGCTGGGGTAGCAGCTGGCTGGGCCGGCTGCTCGGCGGCCTGCTCGGCCGCCGGCGCGGTCTGCGCGTGGGCGCTGGACAGCGACAGCAGCGCGAGGCCGACCGCCATGGCGATCGGCGTGACGCGGTAACGCTGTTGGGCTGCGCGGTGGATTGTTGAAGTCATGTCTGTCTCCTGGTCGTGCCCTGTAGCGGGCTTTCTTTTATTGCGGCAAGAGGTTACAGGCGCCCGTCGACCGGACGCCAGCCTCGCACCGCTACGCGAAGTGGGCTGGATGCCATGCCGCTCGATGCCTCGACCGGTTACGGCGATCCACCTTCAAGCTCGATGCGAAGTCCAGTGACGCTACTGTCCAGAGCGCAGAGTGCGACAGGACAGCCAGCGTGGATTTACTAAACGGGAGATCACCGCCTGCATCGCGGAAGACTTCGCATTGCAACTAAGCGAATTTATACAAAGGAACGTACAGACACTCAACAAACTTCCCGGAAACGCGCGAAGTTTAGCGAGGTTTAGTAAACGAGTGAGATAGAATTTTCTACGGGGAATGTTCTATTGCTTTATCTGGTCCAGCGCCCTCGCAGCCCCGGCAGGCCAGGCAAGCCGTCACCGGCGATCTGATGACAGGCCGCGCAGTGGTTGTGGTACCGCCGCTCGCCCTCGCCCATACCGCCCGCGATCTCGGCAACGGCGCCTGCTGCGATCTTCGCTACTGCGACCGGCGCTTGCCGGTCGCGATGTCGGGCGCATGCCAGGCTCCGGGCGAGGCGCCCTGCAGGTACAGTGCAAGTTCAGGCGGCGAGTGCGTCGGCGCTGACCGTCAGCCGTTCGATGGCGCGCTCGAACACCGGCGCGTATTCGAGGGGCCGCAGCGTGCCGGCGCGCAGCGCCGCCAGCAGCGCGGCGCGCGGATAGACCTGCGGCCGGTCCCGGCCCGGGATGTGGAACACGTAGGCGCCGCCGGCTTCGCCGCGCGCGACCATGCGGCCGGCCACGTAGACGCCGCCCTCGAGGAATTCGGCGCCCATGCCAGGCTGGTCGAACGGCGGCAGCACCTCGGCGTCGTCCGCCCGCGCGGCCGTTCCCGGCACGCCGACATGGATGTCGGCATCCGCCTCATGAATGGCCAGCTCCGGCGCCAGGTCGGCGGCCTCGAGCCAGGCCGCCGTGCCGGCCACCGGATCGATACTGCCGCCGAGTGGCGCGAAGTGGGCCCGCAACGCATCCAGGCCCAGGGCGCCGGTGGCGACATCCTGACGATTGGCCATCACGTCCATGTGCACGGCCACCAGCTGGTCGAGCGCCACGCGTGCCTGGGCGTCCGGCAGACCCAGACGCGCCAGCCCCTCGCGCACGCGCTTGACCAGTCCCGGCAGCATCCGCATCAGCGCCCCGTGCTCGGCGACGTCCAGCTTGGCCTGGGCGCTCCATACCAGCTCGGCGAGCAGGCCGTCATGCCCTGCTTCGCCTGGTGCGGTACGCGCCACGACCTGGATCCAGACGGTGCGGATGAAGGCGGCCAGGCGCGGATCGAGGCGCAGCGGCGCCAATAAAGGTTCCAGCGCCGCCGCCGCACCCGCCACGCGCAACTGCGCGCGCTCCGCGTCGGCGATGGCGGCCTCACAGGCGGGATGGCGCCCGTCGAGCGCCGTCAGCGCGCCCGCCACCGCATCGTCCAGCGTACGCTGGGCATCGGCGAACACCGCCACATCGCCGTCGAAGCGGCGCAGCACATCGTCGACCACGCGCCGCAGCAGCTCGGCATCCGCTGTCATCGGCGCGGCGGCGTCGCCCACGGCCGCGACCTGGCCGATGCGTTCGACCAGGCGCCGCGCAGCATGGTCGCCCTGGACCTGCAGCGTCGGTCCGTCCAGCGCAACGCGCACGAAGGGCACGAACAGGCGGCCCAGTTGCGCGCGCGCTGCAGCGTCCATCAGGCTGTCCTCGAGCATGAATTCGAACAGCAGCGCCACCAGTCCGATGCGCTGGCGCGCGCCACGTTCGATGCTGGACGATTCGAGCTGGCGCGCCAGCCGCAGCGGCGCGCTCTCGCCCTCGCCTTCCAGGACCGCCGCCTGCGCGCGCCGCAGCGCTGCCAGCAGTGGCGCAGCGGGCGGCTGGTAGTGCGGTGGCGCGGCCGGCGCGCGGCGCGGCGCACCCAGCGCGCGCACCAGCGTGCGCATGTCCTGCGCGCCGTCGAAGCCATCGAGATCGGGGAAGGCGGACGTGGGAGCGGCCAGCGGCGCGCCGGAGATCAGCTGGCGCAGCGCAGCCAGCGCCGCCGGCACGCGCGAGCCGGCCGCAGCACCGGGGCCCGGGCTGGCGCCAGCAACGCCGCCGCCGCTGATCACGACGCTCTGGCGCGCAGTCTCCTCGGCGGCGCGCTTCCACGCCATGCGTTCGCGGTCGGCGCGCGTGAGTTCGGACTTGCGTGCGCCCAGGTGGCCCACCACGCCGCGCTGCTCGAACACCGCGAGCACGGCGCCGTAATAGTCGTGCAGGTGGTTTGCCATCGCCGCCGACAGGTGCAGGAACAGCACCCGGATGCGCGCCGCGTCCTGCACCATCGCACTCACCGCTTCGTACAGCGCGCGCGCCAGCAGCCAGGGACGGAACGGATTCTCGCGCTCGCGCACCTCGCTCACGCCATGCAGCTGGGCGATGATCACGTTGAGGCGGCCCAGGCTGAGCTGGTCGACGTCGCGCAGGCGCACCAGCAGCCGGTCCACCAGGATCTGACGGTCCATCACGGAGTCGTCCATCAGCGACAGCTCGTCGATGCTGACGGCGCGCATGCCCGCGCGCAGGTCGGTATGCATGGTCTGCATGGCGCGCTCGAGCAGGGGCTCGAAGTGCTGCTGCAGGTTGGCGCGCAGGGCCAGGCCATCGTAGCGCACCAGGCTGCGCGCGCCCGCCAGCGCGGCCTGCTCGTCGCCGCTGGCGCTGCGGGTGGCCTGGGCCATCGACACCTCGGCGTCGAGCAGCATGTGCTCCACCAGCGTGGCGAAGCCGGCGAGGGCTTGTTGTTGGGCGAGCTGGGCTAGCTGTTTTGGGAATTGCATCACGATCTGCCGTCGACCTGGCTGGTGCCGCGCCGCTGGCGCCTGGCAGCGTTCACACAGAACGCGACCGTAATCGAGCCAGTGTTGCATTACGGTACCGTACGATAACACGGCATGGGCTGGTCTTCCCAGCAACAAAGGTGGTTCAGTGACAAGAACGCGACAGCAGAGCCGCTGCCAGGGGTCATGCAAGCTGGGCTATCATGCGGGCATCCTGGACTAAGCCTTTATCTATCGTGTTCTTTCCCTATATTTACATTGCCTATATCTACCTGGTCCTGCGCCTGATCCTTCCCCTGTCCTTGCGCCGCGCCACACGCATCGGCATCGCCCTTGCCGTGTTCCTGGTCTGCCAGCACCACCTGATCCAGAAGCTGATCACCGGGACCATGTTCTCGCCCGAAATCCCGCGCGTCTTCGTGATCCTGCTGGGCTTTTTGTACTGCACCTTCTTCCTGTCGCTGCTGCTGACACTGGTGATGGATATCGGCCTGCTGCTGGCCTGGGCGCTGCGCCGCGGCCGCGCGCTCGACGCCATGCTGACGCGGCGCCTGCGCTACGCGGTGGTGGCGCTTGGCACGCTGCTGGCGGCGGTCGGTGTGTCGCAGGCGATCGCGGTGCCCGAAGTGCGCCGGGTCGAGCTGGCGATTCGCGACCTGCCGCCAGGACTGGATGGCTTCCGCATGGTGCAGCTGAGCGACCTGCACATCAGCCGCCTGATGGATGCCGGCTGGACGCGCCAGGTCGTCGAGCGCACGAATGCCCTGCAGAGCGACCTGGTCGTGATCAGCGGCGACCTGATCGACGGCACGCCGCAGGCGCGCCAGCACGATGTGCAGCCGCTGGCCGGCTTGCGCGCGCGGCACGGCGTGATCGCCAGCCTGGGCAACCATGAATATTATTTCGGCGCCGAGCGCTGGACCCGCGTGTTCGAGACCCTCGGCATGCGGGTGCTGGTCAACCGCCATGCGACGCTCGAGCACGCGGGCGCGACGCTGACGATCGCCGGCGTCACCGACCGCGTGGCCCCGCGCTTCGAGATGGAAGGTCCCGACACACAACGCGCGCTGCAGGGCGCGCCGCAGGGTGCGCCGGTGGTCCTGCTCAGCCACCAGCCGATCGAGGTGGAACAGAACGCACAGGTCGGTATCGACGTGCAGCTGTCCGGCCACACGCATGGCGGCATGATCCGCGGCGTGGACCAGGCGGTCAAGCGCGCCAACGGCGGCTATGTGTCGGGCGGCTATCGCGTGGGCGGCATGCTGCTCTATGTCAGCAACGGCACCGGCCTGTGGAACGGCTTCCCGATCCGGCTCGGGGTGCCGTCCGAGATCACCGAGTTCACGCTGCGGCCGGCCGCCCGCTAGCGGGCACGACCGGCAGCACGATGTGCGAGGGCCCGGCGCGGTCCATGTACAGCGTATTCCTCGCCACCAGCACCGGGCCGGCCACGCCCTCGGCGCCACCGCTGTTCGGATTGATATCGTAGCGCGGCGCATTGCTGCTCGAGATATCGATCCGGATCGCGTGTCCGCGCTGGAACAGGTTGCTGGTCGGGAGCGCCTCGATCGCGATGGGGTAGCGCCGCCCCGGGGTCAGGGGCGTGGGCGCATCCCAGGCATCGCGGTAGCGCAGGCGCAGGATGCCGTCGGTCAGGTTCATCGCGTAGCCTGATGGGTAGTCGTCATTGGGCGGCGCCACGTCGATCAGCTTGAAGGTGATGTCGGTATCGGTGCGGTCCGACGACACCCACAGCCAGGCGCAGATCGCGCCCGTGACCTCCACATCCTCTTCCAGTGGCAGCGTCTGGAACGACAGCACATCGGTGCGCACCCCGGGCGCGCCCTGGTCGAAGGCGCCGCCATGCATCAGCGGCTCGCCCGAGGTGACCGCGCCGCCGCGCGTCGGCGCCGGCTGCGCCGGGTCGAAGTCCCAGCTGTGCGCGCCGCCATCGGTGAGCGGCATCGCCGTCGACAGCGCGCCATTGGCATGCAGGTAGAACGGCGTGTCGATGGCGCGTGCGAGCGGCCAGTCCGGCTCGGCGCGCCAGCGCCCGCCATGCTCGCGCCGGCCATCGGCGTTGCGCCGCCCGCTGCCGCCGCCCATCACGAACAGCGCCACCTGCGGCACGCCCGCTGCGCTGTCTGCACCTCCCTTCAGGTGGCGCTCGAACCATTGCAGGCGCAGTGACAGGAAGTCGCCGGCCAGGTTGCCCTGCAGCGTCGCGGCGGGACCGAAGTCGACGTCGCCGGCATGGGTCAGGTCGCGGTTACCGTGGGTCCACGGCCCGAGGATCAGGCTGGCCGGCCCCCTGCCCGCCGCGCTCAGCCCGCGATAGTTGTCGCAGGCAGAGCGTGCATACGGGTCGTACCAGGACGAGATGTGCAGGGTCGCCGCCGCACTGAAATCGTCGTAATAGGCCTGCGCATGCAGCCCGGCGCGGCGCCAGTAGTCGCCGAACGCGCCGTTGCGCCACTGCTCGAACACGAAGTCCTCGTATTCGGGCGCCGCGCTCAGTGGCGAGTGGCCGGGCCGCCACTCATGCAGCCGGGTAAACCAGTCGGCCAGGTCGACCGCGGCCAGCGCGGCGGACGCCGCCGGGTCGCCGCGCACCTGCAGGCTTTCGACGGCCTGGCGCAATGCCCAGGTGGCCTGCTTCATTTCGAAGGCGCCACCCTGGCGGATGCCGTTCTGGTAGGCGTTCGAGAAGCCGCCCGAATCGAGCACCATGGCCACCACCCCGGGCGCGCCCACACTGCCCAGCGCGGCCTGGGTGTGCGCGGCATACGACAGGCCCTTGGTGCCGATGCGGCCATTGCACCAGGGCTGGGCAACGATCCAGGCGCAGGTGTCGAAGCCATCCTCGGCATCGCTCACGTACTTGACGAAGCTGCCCTCCGAGCCATAGCGCCCACGGCAATCCTGGTAGATCACCGCGTAGCCGCGCTCCACGAAGTAGCGCGCCACCTCGCCCCGCGCCATCGGTTCGGCGTCGCCCGGACCGCGCTCGCTGCGGCTCGGGATATGCTTGCCGTACGGTGTGCGTTCCAGGATCACCGGCAAGGCCGGGACGACGCCCTCCCGGTTCCCCGGCGGCAGGTAGATATCGGTTGCCAGCAGCACGCCATCGCGCATCGGCACCATCATGTCGCGCAGGACGATCATCGTGTCATTCATCATCTGATCGACTCCCGGCTCAGAAGCGGGCGTTCATGCGGGCGTACAGGTAGCGGCCCCTGACATCGTAGGTATAGATGTCGAAGTTGATCGGATTGTTGGCGGCCGACGCCGGCGGCTGGCGGTCGCCGACATTGTCGACGCCGAACGATACGCTGCTGCCGCCATCGAGGTTGTACGACACTTGCAGGTCGTGGTACAGGGTCGAGCGCACCTTGCCGCCGTTGACCGCGTTGTTCGGCAGGTCGTCGCTGCTGCCGATGTAGCGCGCCTTCCAGCCGGCCGTGAACTTGCCGCCCAGGTAGCGCAGCGCCGCCTGGCCCTTGTACCGCGGGAAGGTCGAGCGCGGCTGGTCGGATTTGCCGGTGCGGTCGTCGACCACGATGCTGCCGTCGGGCTGCGGCACGAACGAGCGGTAGCGCTGCAGATACGCCACGTCGAGCGAGCTGTCGAAGCGTGCGCCGAGCGCCGGGAACACGTAGCGCAGCGTGGCGTCGATCCCTTCTACCTCGATGCGCGACAGGTTGACCACCGCCTGCGTCAGGCGCTGCACCTCGCCGCTGGAAGCGCGTTCCACCAGGTCGCAGAACATGCCGGTGCGGGCGCAGGATTGCAGGATCTGGGTGCCGGTCTGGGCCGCGATGGCGTCGGTCACCTTGATCCGGAACTTGTCGGCGGTCAGCGACATGCCCTTGAGGTAGCCCGGCGTGTAGCTGAAGCCGACGGCATAGGTCTCGGCGCCCTCGGGTTTCAGTGAGCGGTTGCCGGCCACCACCCCGCGCGTCAGGCCGGCGTTGTACTGCGCCTGCTGATACGACGCCGGCACGCCGGCGCAACCCGGCAATCCGGCGCCGCCGCCGTTGCATGGGTCGACGGTCTGGAAGTTGGTCTCGCGCTGGCCCTGGTACAGCTCGAGGATCGAGGGTGCGCGAAAGCCCTGCGACCAGGTCGAGCGCAGCAGCAGGTCGGCGATCGGCTTGTACACCAGGCCGACCTTGCGGGTGACCTTGGAGCCGACCGTCGAATAATCGGAATAACGCATCGCGGCGTCGAGCTGCAGCCGCTGGACCCCGGGCAGATTGGCCAGCAGCGGCGCGCTCAGCTCCACATAGGCTTCGTGCAGACGGTAGCTGCCGCTGGTCGGGTCGCGGCCCGGCGCACTGGTCGGGGCCTGGCCCGCGCCGCCAACGCGCGGCAGCACCGACGACAGCGAGGCCACGAACGGATCGGGCCGGTCGAAGGCGGCTTCGCGCCGGTACTCATAGCCGGCCGCGATGCCGAGCGGACCGCCTTGCAGCTCCATCAGCTCGCGGGTGGCGTTGAAGGTGAAGTCGGCCTGGCTGGTGCCATTGTGCTCGAGCGCGTTGTAGCGGATATAGTCGGCCATGTCGGGCGTCATCTGGCCGAACAGGTTCAGCGGCACGCAGCCGGGCGCCGCGGCGCAGGTCGCGGGCGAGGTCAGCGCGCGGTAGACATTGTCGTAGTTGACCTGGTTGACCTGGTAGAAGCGGCCCTTGTTGCGTGAGTACGAAAAGGCGCTGTCGTATTGCCATTCGCCGAACAGCGTGGCGGTGCCTTTCAACGCCAGCACGACGCGCGACATATCGACCTTCTGCGTGTTCTCGCGGTTGCCCACTTCGGTCGGCACCCGCTGGAGGCGGAAGGTCGGGCCCGAAAACCCCAGCGCATTGGCCGCCGGCACGCCATTGGCTGTGCCGAACGGGTTGTAGGCCTGGTCGCGCGCGATGCTGTAGCCATTGCTGCCGCGCAGGTCGAGCAGGAAGGGCGAGAACAGCTGCACCGATTCGCGCGACGAATACACGGCCTCGATCGAGGCCGTGGTGCGCTCGCCGATGTCATAGCTCAGGCGCCCGAACAGTCCCAGGTTTTCGCTTGGCCCGGTGGCGTAGATGCCCTGGGTTTGCTGGTTGTAGTAGTCGCCCGGCAGGCGCGCCACATGGTAGCTGCCGACCGCGCCCGCGCCCACGGCGGGATTGCCCACGCCGGGGTTGAGCGTGAGCGCATTGGCGGCGTTCTGGCCAAAGTTGGCGGGCGTGCCGAAATACGCATTGTTGGCCAGGCCGGGCAGCACGAACAGGCCGCGCGGGCTGTTGCCGGGCGCCGTCAGCGGCGCCAGGGCGGTGCGGGTCAGGTCACGGTCTTCGGTGCGAATCGGCTTGGTGTCGTTGTAGCTGGCGGACAGGAATACCTGGGCCTTTCCGGCGCGCTTGCCCCAGTTGACGTAGCCGTTGATGTTTTCGCCATCCCCCTTGTCGGTACTGCCGGCGCGCAGATTGGCCTCGAAGCCGTCGAGGTTGCGCTTGGTGTGGATATTGACCACACCGGCGATCGCGTCGGCGCCGTAGATGGCCGAGGCGCCGTCCTTGAGCACCTCGATGCTGTCGATCATCCCGAGCGGCACGGTATTGAGGTCGACGAAATCGCGGAAGCCCCGGCCGCCGGCCGCGCTCACCCAGCGCCGGCCATCGACCAGCACCAGGGTGCGGTTGCCGCTGCCCTCGGCGCTGCCCAGGTAGCGCAGGTTGATCGCGCTGACGCCGTAGGAGGTGCCCTGGGTGCCGTTCGAGTTCAGGCTCACGCCGGCGTTGGGCAAGGCTTGCAGCAGGTCGCCCACCGAGGTCGGCGCGACGAACTTCATGTCTTCGCGGGTCAATGTCAGCATCGGCGCGCTCGACATCGCATCGCGCCGGGCGATGCGCGAGCCCGTCACCAGCACCTGCGCCGCCGCGGCCGGCGGCGCGGCCTGTCCTTCCGACTGCGCGGCCGGCGCTGGCGGTTCGGCCGGCGCGGCCTCCTGGGCGCGCGCCGTGCCGTGCGCCGCCATGTTCAATGCCAGTACCCCGACCGCGTACACCGTTTGCTTGAGCCTTGTTTTCATCTTCTCTCCAGGTTATGGAAGCGCTGATCTATTCTGAGGGTCGTGATTGGCCAGCAGAACAGGCGGCCTGCAAGACGCGAAAGCGCTGCAATAACGGGCTCTTGCAAGATGTTGCAACGCCGCTGGACGCCTGTTTTTGCGGCCAAGTCGGCCCTCGTGAATACATCAGCGCTTCCGTATGTGCTTATTCCTGGATCCGATCGTATGGGCCGTTGGCAAGGCCGCGCAATCTTATGGCAAATAAGAATGCGGGCATGCGGATCTGGTATGGCGCGGGACAAAAAAAGACCGCGTCAGACCGCGACCAGGCGCTGCGGCGCCACGTGGCGCGGATGGTTCACCGCGAAATGCGCGTGCGCGTGCTGCAGGAAGGCGCTGGCCAGCCGCGTGGGCGTCGACAGCGCCGAAGTGACGAATGCGTAGTCGTTCGGCAGCTGCGGGTGAAATGGCAGCGCCACCAGGCCGGGACGCAGATAGGCGCTGGCCAGCATCCCGTTCACCAGCGCCACGCCCAGGCCGCGCGCGGCGAAGGCGCAGCTCGACGCCACCGTGTGCGCCTCGATCTGCGCCTTCGGCCGCACCCCCTCGGCCGCGAAGGCAGCCTCGATCGATGCGCGCGAGGCGGTCCCCTGCCCCAGCAGGATCAGGGGCTGTCCACGCAACAGCCCCGGGGTCAGCACCGGCCTGGCAGCCAGCGGATGGCGCGCCGCCAGCACGCACACGGTGTCGCTCGTGACCACGCTCTCGGCGCGCAGGTCGGGGCGTTCGAACGGCAGCCGCAGGAAGCCGCCATCGACCGCGCGCGCCGCGATCATCGACATCGCGGCCTCGCTGCCGGGAGAATCGACCGTCAGGCGCACCGTGGGATAGCTGGCGCTGAAGGCGGCGACGATATCGGCCAGCGCCGTTTCGGCAAAGCTCGGCGGCGCCACCAGCTTCAGGTGGCCGCAGCGGTATTCGCAGATGTCGCGCACCACGCTGTTGACGCGCTCGAGCGTATTGAGCGAGCGGTTCACCTCCTCGAACATCAAGAGGCCATCCTGGGTCGGGACCAGGCGGCCGTGGTCGCGGTAGAACAGGCCGAAGCCGATGCTGGCCTCGAGCTGGGCCAGCAGCCGGCTCAGCGCCGGCTGCGTCATGCCCAGGATGCTGGCCGCCGAGGTCACGGACCCGGTTTCGACGATGGCATGGAAGCCGCGCAGCGATTTGAGACTGAGTTCATTCTTCATGCTGTCCTCGCGATCGGGTTCACGCTGCAGCGACCAGGTGGCACGCGGTCCAGTGCCCGCTGGCGCTCAAGGCCAGCGCGGGACGCTCGACGGCGCAGCGCGCCAGCGCATGCGGGCAGCGCGGGTGGAAGGCGCAGCCGCCGGGTGGATCCAGTGGGCTGGGCAGCTCGCCTCGGATCGGACGGTGCTCGGCGACCTTGGCGCCCATCCGCGGCGCGTCGGCGATCAAGGCCTGGGTGTAGGGATGCTGCGGCGCGGCGAACACGCTGCGCGCGTCGGCCAGCTCGACGATGCGGCCCAGGTACATGACGGCGACCCGGTCGGCGATGTATTCGACCACCGCCAGGTTGTGGCTGATGAACAGATACGTCAGGTCGCGGCTCTCGCGCAAGTCCATGAACAGGTTGATCACCTGGGCCTGGACCGACACGTCCAGCGCCGACACCGCCTCGTCGCAGACGATGAACTCCGGGTCGAGCGCCAGCGCGCGGGCGATCGCGATGCGCTGGCGCTGGCCGCCCGAGAACTGGTGCGGGTAGCGCAGTGCGTAGCTGGGGTCGAGCCCGACTTTCCGGAGCAGTCCGGCGCAGAAGTCGGGCGCGTCGCGCGGCGCCACCAGGCCGTGATAGAGCGCCGCCTCGGTGACCACGCCGTCGATGCGCTGGCGCGGATTGAGCGAGGCATAGGGGTTCTGGAACACCATCTGGATCTTGAGATGGCGTTCGGCCCCGGCCCGGGTGATATCCTGGCCCTCGAAACTCAGCGAACCACTCGTGACGGGCAGCAACCCGGCGATCATGCGCCCCACGGTCGACTTGCCGCAGCCCGATTCGCCCACCAGGCCCAGCACCTCGCCTTTCGCCACCGACAGGGTGACGTCGTCGACCGCGTACACGCTGGGCGCGGCGCGCAGCGGCAGGCCCAGATTGCTGGCGGCGCGCGCGAACACGCTCGGCCTGGGACTGAAGGTCTTGCTCAGCGCACGGGTTTGCAGCAGCGTCGTCATGGTGTCTCCAGTGGGTAGAAGCAGCGAAACGCGCGCCCGGCCTCTTCCCAGGGCGGCGGGCGGCTGGCGCAGCGCGCCGCGGCGCGCCCGCAGCGGGGCGCAAAGGCGCAGCCGGCAGGCAGCGCCAGCAGCGGCGGCGTGGCCCCGGGAATCGCGTACAGCCGCTGGCCGCGCGCCCCGCCGTTCGGCAGCGAATCGATCAGCCCGCGCGTATACGGATGGCGCGGGCTGGCGATGACCTCGGCCACCGGACCGTATTCGATGACGCTGCCGGCGTACATGACGCACAGGTCGTCGGCCAGGTCTTTCACGACCCCGATGTCGTGGGTGATCCAGACCAGGGCAGTGCCGCTGTGCTCGACCAGCTGCTTCATCTCGTACAGGATCTGGGCCTGGATCGTGACATCCAGCGCGGTGGTGGGTTCGTCGGCGATGATCAGGTCGGGACCGTTGATGATGGCGTTGGCGATCGCCACCCGCTGGCGCATGCCTCCCGAGAGCTCGTGCGGATAGGCGCGCATGCGTTCGAGCGGCGCGGCGATGCCGACCCGGCGCAGTGCGCCCAGTACCCGCTCATGGATCGCCGCCTTGCCCAGCTTGTGGTGGATGGCGACCGTCTCGGCCAGCTGGTCGCCGATGCGCAGCACCGGGTTGAGCGACATCATCGGGTCCTGGAACACCATCGCCATGCGGTCGCCCCGCAGCGCGCGCCAGCGCTTCTCGCTGGCAGCGCGCAGGTCTTCGCCACCGAACACGATTTCGCCCGCCGTCACGCGGCCCGGCGCATCGAGCAGGTTCATGAGCGAAAACGCCGTGACCGACTTGCCCGAGCCGGATTCGCCGACAATGCCCAGCACGCGGCCGCGCTCGAGCGAGAACGAGACCCGGTCGAGCGCGCGGACGACGCCGGCGCCGGTATGGAATTCGGTAACCAGGTTGCGAACTTCAAGAAGAGGCATGGGTTGTCCTAAGTGTCGAGCTTGGGGTTGAGGACCACGCGCAGCTGGTCGCCGACCACGCTGATCGAGACCACCAGCAGCACCAGCGCCACGCCCGGGAACACGCTGATCCAGTACTGGTGCGACAGGATGTAGTCGAAGCCGTTCGAGATCAACAGGCCCAGCGACGGCTCGGTCTGCGGCAGGCCGATGCCGAGAAAACTCATGGTGGCTTCGAGCGTGATGGCGCTGGCCATCTGGTTGGTGGTGGTGACGATCAGGGGCGCGAAGCAGTTGGGCAGCACGTGGCGCGACATGATGCGCCAGGCCGGCAAGCCCTGCCCCATGGCGGCCTCGACATAGTCCTTGTTGCGCTCGACCATGGCGGCGCCGCGCACAGTGCGCGCGAATGTCGCCCATTGCACCAGCACCAGCGCCATCAGGGTCTTGTCCACGCCCTGCCCCAGCACCGCCAGCAGCACCAGCGCCACCAGGATGGTCGGCAGGCTCAGTTGCACGTCGACGATGCGCATCAGGAGCGCGTCGATGCGCCCGCCGTGATAGGCGGCGCTGAGGCCGACCGCGATCCCGACCAGCAGCGCGGCCAGCGCACTGGCCATGCCGATGCCCAGGCTGATGCGCAGGCCGTACAGGATGGCGCTGGCCATGTCGCGTCCCGCGCCATCGGTCCCGAGCAGGAACAGGCGCCGGCCATCGGCATCGGTGGCCAGCGGCGGCAGCTCGTTATCCATGATCCAGACCTGGCCCAGGTCGTACGGGTTCTGCGGCGCGATGAGGGGCGCGGCCAGCGCCAGCAGCACCAGCAGCAGCAAGAAGGCGGCGGCGACCATGCCGCTGCGGCGGCGCGCGAACTTGCGCGCCAGGACGCGCCACGGCGTTTCCGGCGGCGCCAGGCGCACGGGGTCGACCAGAGAGGTTTGCAGCGTCATGTCAGCCTTCGGTTCAGGCGGACCGCGCGCGCAGGCGCGGGTCCAGGATCAGGTACAGCACGTCGACCACGAAGTTGATCAGGACGTACAGCAGCAGCACCACCATCAGGTAGGCCACCACCACCGGGCGGTCCAGCTGCAGCAGCGAATCGATGATCAGCTTGCCCATGCCGGGCCAGGCGAAAATGGTCTCGGTCACCAGCGAAAAGGCGATCAGGTGCGCGAACTCGAGGCCGAGCACGGTGACTACCGGGATCATCACATTGGGTGCGATGTGGCGCCAGATCAGGCGCAGCGGGCCGACGCCCTTGGCGCGGGCGAAGCGCACATACTCCTGCCCCGCCACCTCGCGCGTGCTGGCCTCGGTGATGCGCATGACCAGCGCGATATTGTGCAGCGCCAGCGTCAGGGCCGGCAGCAGCATGAACTTGATGCCATCCCATGTCAGGAAGCTCACCTCCACGCCCAGCAGCGCGGCGGTGGGTCCGCGTCCGCCGGACGGCAGCCAGCCCAGCGCGACCGAAAACAGCATGATGAGGATCAGGCCGAGCCAGAACACCGGTACCGACATGCCCAGTATCGACAGGCCCATCGCGACCTTCTGTACCCGGCTCCCGGGATGCATGCCGGCCCACATGCCGAAGGGGATCCCGATCGCGGCCGACAGCAGCAGCGCCATCACCGCCAGCTCCAGCGTGGCCGGCATGCGCTCGAAGATCAAGGACACCGCGGGGCGGTTGAATACGAAGGAATTACCCAGGTCGCCCTGCAAGGCATTAGCCAGGAAGCGGCCATACTGCTGGTGGACCGGCAGGTCGAGCCCCAGCTGCCGGGTGGCGCGTTCGATTTCTGCCTGCGGCGCGTCCGGTGGCACCAGCAAATAGACCGGGTCGCCCACCAGGTTGATACCGACGAACGCCAGCACCGACATGACGAGCACCACCACCACGCTTTGCAGCGCGCGCCTGGCTAACATCTCGACCATCTGTCCTCCTGTGAAGTTTAGGGAACTGCGCCGACGGCGCGGATATTCATCGCCAGCGTGAAACCGTCGGCGCGCGGCGCGATCGCCAGGCCGCGCCGCATCGCCCACGCCGCCTTCAGGTGCAACAGCGGGATGATGGCGGTGTCGTGCAGCGCTGTGGCGCTGGCCTGCTGCTGGAGTTGCTCGCGCTGGCCCACATCGACCGTGGCCGCGGCGGCGTCGATCAGGGCGTCGACCTGCGGGTTGCTGTAGCGCCCCAGGTTGCTCACGCCCGTGCCCAGCCGCTTGTCGGTGCTGCGCAGCGATCCGGTGAGCGGCGTGATCGAGTTGCCGGTGACCGCCGAGAGGCCGAACAGCGTAACGCTGAATTCCGGCGCGCCGCCCGCCCCGCCCATGGCGCGGGTCTGGAACACGGCGAACGGCATGGTCGACACCGCAGTGCGCACGCCGATGCGGGTGAACATCTGGGCCACCGCCTCGCACACCTTGGCGTCGTTGAGGTAGCGGTTGTTGGTGCAGTGGAGGGTGAGCCCGAAGCCGTCCGGATAGCCGGCTTGCGACAGCAGTGCGCGCGCGCGCCCGCGGTCGTGCGGCGGCAGGTGGAAATGGTCGTCGTGGCCAAAGAAGCCGCGCGGCACCAGCTGCTCGGCGACGATGCCGTCGCGTTTCATCACGTGGCGCACCAGGGCGTCGCGATCGACCGCGAGGCCGAGCGCCTGGCGCACCAGCGGCGACTTGAGGGGATTGGCGGCCAGCGGGTTGCCTTGCGCGTCACGCACATAGGGCGACTGGTCGCGCGCCTGGTCCATGCTCAGGTAATTGAGCATATAGGACGTGGTGGAGGCGATCCGGTAGTCGCGCAAGGCGTGTTCCATGTGGGTGGTGACGTCGTTGATGATATCGACCGTCCCGGATAGCAGGGCCGCAGCGCGCGCCGGTTCGCGCGGCACGAAGTGCAGGGTCACACTGTCCCATGGTTCGCGCGCGCCCCAGTAATTCGCGTGCCGCAGCAACACCAGCTTCTGGCCGTGCGACCAGCTGGCGAAGCGATAGGGACCGGTGCCGATCGCGGACGCGCCGGTCGCAAAACTGTGCTCGTCCACCGTGCCCAGCGAGGCAGGCAGGATGGCGATCATGCCCATGTTTTCGGGCAGTGTGGGACTCAGGCGACGGGTCTCGATCACCACCGTCAGGCGGTCCTTGATGCTCACTTGCGCCACATCGCGCAGATAGGTGCGGAAGGTGCGCGGGCCGGCCAGACCCATGGCCCGTTCGATCGAATACTTGACGTCATGCGCGCCGAGCAAGGCGCCGTTCTGGAACGGCACGCCCGGGCGCAGCGTGAATTCCCAGGTCGTGGGCGAGACCATGCGCCAGGACGTGGCCAGGCCGGGCGTCGGGCGCAGCTGCGCGTCGAGTGACACCAGCGACTCGTAGACGTGCACCCAGACATTGCGGTTGGCGCCATTGAGCACGTGCGGATCGGCCGACGTCAGTTCGGCCTTGAAGCCGATCCGCAGATCGTCCGCCATCGCACTGCAGGCGCCGCACACCAGCGCCCCTACCACCAGCACTTTCCTGAAAAAGTTCATGGCCCGCTGCCTATTCGATCACGACGAAGGAAAGAGACCGGCTAACAGGGCGATCGATGCTGCCTTACCCGCTGGTCTGCTGTAACGACAAGCAACATCTTATTGAACATTTATGACACCAGTCAACATGTTTCACCAAAAGATACGCTGTTTCATCTAGCGATACGAAACAAGCGTTCCCTCCGTGCCAGGACGGTGCGCACAGCACTGGGAATCCCCAGCCTGGTGCTTATTGGTAACCGAGAGCGTGCGAAAAACGGGCGGCGCCGGCGGCGACGACGGCGCTGTGATGGTCGAGGTTGTCGGGGGCGACGCGCGTGGTGGGCGCCGTCATCGACAGCGATGCAATCACGGCGCCGCTGGCGTCGTGGATCGGGGCGGCGATGGCCAGCGTGCCGGCCGAACGTTCGGAGATCGAGACGCTCACGCCCTGCTCCAGGATCCTGGCCAGCTCCGCGCTCAGGTCGGCGCGCCTGGCGATGGTGTTCGAGGTATAGATGGCGAGGTCGCCGGACAGGATGTGCTCCTGCACCGCTTGCGGCGCATGCGCCAGCAGCAGCTTGCCGGACGCCCCGGCCGCCAGCGGGCGCCGGTCGCCCAGCTGGCTGTGGATACGCACGGTATGCGGCGCATCCCACCAGGCGACGCACACGGTATCGAGTCCGTCACGGACACGCACCAGGACACTTTCATTGCAGGCCTTGCCGACTTCTTCGAGCAGCTGCCCGGCCACGCTGAGCAGGCTCAGTTGGCCCTGGGCGGCGCTGCCGAGGATCAGCGCGCCGTAGCCGAGCGTGTAGGTCGCGAGCGGCATCTTGCGCTGCACCAGCCCTTTTTCTTCGAGGGTGGCCAGCAGCCGGAACGCGCGCGCCTTGGTATTGCCCGAACGCCTGGCAAGTTCGGTCACGCCCAGGTCGCCATGTTGCGCGACAAGAAAGAGCAGCTCGATCGCCTTGCTCACTGCATCCACGGTATAGCTCATAAACCTTCGCTGATCCTCAACAACAGATCGCCAGTGTAGCCTAGAACGATCGCCATGGACGAGTGCCGGACGAGGGGCTTCAGCGTGAACGGACCGCGCGCTTGGGCACCGGCGGCAGCGAAGCCTGGTAGGCCTTGATGTTGGTGAGCAGCAGCCGGGCCTGGGTGCCCCAGCCGCCGATCAGGACATCGTCCCTGCCGTCGCCATCCAGGTCGCCACGGCGCATGCGCCAGCTGCGGCCCACGCCATTACCCAGATAAAGCTGGTGGAACTCATCCGCCTCGGCCACGAACACCACGTCCATATGGCCGTCGCCATTGAAGTCGGCGGCGCGTACGTGTTCGCTGTCGTGCATGCGGGTACCGAAAGCATCCGGCACATAGGTCGGCCTGCCGCCACCGTCGTTGCGGTACAGGCGGTTGACGCCGTGTTCGACCGAGATCACCACATCCAGGTCGCCATCGTGGTCCACGTCGATAAAGACTGCATCGGTAGCGTGCAGGTTGGGCGCGATCGGCAGGTTCGGCGCGGTGGCGTCGACCCAGCTGACGCCTGGCTTTTCGGGGATCAGCGAGAACGCGTCGTCGGTGGGCGAGCGTTCTTCGACGCGCTTGGCGGCGGTGACTACCCACAGGTCGTCGAGTTCGGGACCGCCGCCGCGATTGCCGCTGCCGGCGGCGATATACACGCTGCTACCCAGTGTTGTCGCCTGGGTGCCATGGCGGCCGACCGGCAGCGGCGCCATCGACGTCCAGCGCGCCGTCGCGGGATCGTAGACCTCGACTTCGCGATGCGCGGCCTCCTGGGCGCCGCTCTCGCCCCCGATCACCGCCAGCTTGCCGCCGATGACGACGCTGGCGGCGCCGGCGCGCTGGGTTGGCAGCACCTCGGCCAGCGTGCTCCAGCGCTTGCTGCGGATATCGTAGACGTCGACCGCGCCGATGGTCGATTCGAAGCCCTTGCCCAGGTCGTGGGCAGAGAGACGCCCGCCTGCGGCATACAGCTTGCCGTCCATGATGGCGGCGTGGAAGTGGTCGCGCGCATGTGGTGCATCGGGCAGCGTGCTCCAGCGGCCGGTCTTCGGGTCAAAAGCGTCGAGCCAGGCGACGTAGCCGCTCATGTGGCCGCGCCGGTTGCCGCCGGCCAGGTAGATGATGCCGTCGTGGACAGCGACACCGGCAGCACCGCGCCGGCGCTGCGGCGGGATCGCGGGTCCCTTGCTCCAGCGGTCGGCAACCGGGTCGTAGATCAGAATGTCAGGTACCGGCGCCTCTTCGGGCCAGTTACCGGTCAGGGCGCCGATGACGTATAGCTTGCCCTCATAGTCGACGGCCTGGAAATGGTGGATCTCGAATGGCGGCTGCGCACCCTGGGTCCACTTGCCGGTCTTGGGGTCGTCAATATCGAGCGGACGATCGCCGCGCCCGCCGATCAGGTAGAGCCGCTCGCCCACGGCCACAAGCCCGTTCTCGTGACGCGCGCTGGGCTTCGAGGCGCCGGCTCGCTGGCGCCAATGCGAAGACGCGCGGTCGGGTTGCGCAAGGTCTTGCGCGCCTGCCATGGTGGCGAATAGCATGGCGGCGGCAAGCCCGCCCAGTATGCTTTTGCGCGCGCTGGCGTAGGGTGCGAACGTCATCAATGCGGTTCCTCCGGTGGCTGTTTTCCTCGGAGGGACAGAATAGCAGAGGTGCCACGGCGGCCGTGGATGGCAGCACCGGGCTCGCCCGCATATCAGAGCGGCGTCCTGGCAGTCTTTAAAAGAACGGCCAGGCGAGCAGCCGTTTCAGATGGAGGAGCACACGCAATACCGGGTAGCCGAAGGCATAACCGAAAGCCGGCAGGCAGCGCAGGTCGCCCATGAAGGCCAGCCACACGCCACCGACCGAGGCGTCGGCGGCCAGCACCATCAGCCACAACTCGATACTGAGCAGGAAGCCGGCCGATGCGGTCCACACCTGCCGCAGGTCGGCCAACGCGGCCCTGGTGGATTTGCTGTGCTGGCCCATGACCGCTCCAGGAGTAAACGCCAATTCAGGATAGCCACGCAAGTCCAGGCGCAAGTTGCCTCGCGTCAACCAATCACAGTAATGTGCCCACCACCTGCTCACCGGCCAGTTTCCAGACGCGCTCACACAACACACGCATCTCGGCCTCGCTCGCGGCGTCGCCAAATGCGGCCAGCCGCAGCGCCTTGTGCTCGATCTCCGCGCGCGACAGGGTATTGCCCGGATCGCCCTTCGGTTCGTCCACCCTGCCCTCGAGCCGCCGGCCGTCGGTCGTCTCCACCGTGACCTTGCCGATCCAGCGCGCGGGATAGGCGCGGTCGACTTCCTCGTCCAGCCGCATCTCGACCTTGCCGCGCAACGCGGCGACCGGCGCCGCCTGGTAGGCGTGCTCGAACTCATTGAGCCCTGCCACGCCATATTCGGCGATCAGCCCCAGCACCGTCCCCATCGAAAACTTCGCCTGGTGCACCGTCTGCGGGTCGACCACCGCCCCCAGCACATCGATGGCGCCCTGGTGCACGTGGGCCGTCACGTGCGCGATCTGTTCCGGGCGCAGGCCGTGCGCGGTGACTACCTGCAGCAAGGCGTCGGCCGCCGGATGCGTGTGGCGGCACGAGGCGTGAAATTTGAACGAGGTCTCGGCCAGCGTCCAGCGCTCGCCCAGGCGGTCGGTCAGTTTGGCCGGATCGGCGTCGGTCGACATCCCGGCCGCCATGCCTTGCTTGCCCTCCAGGATCTGGCGCGCGCCAGTGAATCCGTCACGCGCCAAGTAGGCCGCCATCAGGCCGTTGGCCGCGGCGCCGGCGGTGTGCAGCTGCTTGGAGTCGGCGGCGTCACGCAGGAACTCCCACAGGCCGGACGCTTGCGTGCCGGCCGAACCGAAGGCGTGCAGCATCTGTTCGGGCGTGAGCTTGAGCAGGTGGCCGGCGGCAGCCGCTGCGGCCAGCGTGCCGGCGGTGCCGGTCGTGTGGAAGATCTTGTAGTGCGAGCGACCGAGGAATTCGCCTACCCGGATGCCGACCTCGTAGCCGGCCACCGACGCGGTGAGCAGGTCGCGCCCGCTGGCGCCGATCGATTGCGCCACCGCCAGCGCCGCCGGGAACACGACCGCGGCGGGGTGGAAAACGGAACCGTTGTGCACATCGTCCTGCTCGGCGACGTGCGAGGCGGCGGCATTGACCATGGCCGCGAACATCGGGGAGGTCGTGCGGCGCGAGATCAGGACCTCGCTGGCGCCGGTGTCGGGGCCCA
>Ga0265797_10004583_pt1 | contig 20984 bp, 14 predicted proteins | sample P2T30metagenome_FD_192433 | JGI IMG/M metagenome (GOLD analysis project Ga0265797, IMG submission 192433) | Plant litter microbial communities from East Loma Ridge, Irvine, California - P2 T30 | ecosystem: Environmental > Terrestrial > Plant litter > Unclassified | place: USA: California...
TGGTATACAACGTCGAGACCCTGCGCGAAATGTTGGACGGCAAGATCGACACCCTGCACTTCGACGAAGCCTGGCTGCCGCACGCCACCTTCCACGACTTCTACAAGAACATGCACGCGATCGGCCGCGACCGCCCGCGCGCAAAAGAGTCGATGATCTTCTCGACCCAGTCGACGCACAAGCTGCTGGCCGGCCTGTCACAGGCCTCGCAAGTGCTGGTGCGCGAGTCCGACTCCGTCAAGCTCGATCAGGATGCCTTCAACGAGGCCTACCTGATGCACACCTCGACGTCGCCGCAATACTCGATCATCGCCTCGTGCGACGTCGCCGCGGCGATGATGGAGGCGCCGGGCGGCACCGCGCTGGTCGAAGAATCGATCCTGGAAGCGCTCGACTTCCGGCGCGCCATGAAGAAGGTCGACGAAGAATTCGGCAACGACTGGTGGTTCAAGGTCTGGGGCCCGGATCACTTCTCGGAAGAAGGCATCGGCACCCAGGACGACTGGATGATCCGCGCCGAAGAGAACTGGCACGGCTTCGGTAAACTCGCGCCGGGCTTCAACATGCTCGACCCGATCAAGGCCACCGTGGTAACGCCGGGCCTGGATCTGTCGGGCCAGTTCAGCGAGACCGGCATCCCGGCCTCGATCGTGACGAAGTACCTGGCCGAACACGGCGTGATCATCGAGAAGTGCGGCCTGTATTCGTTCTTCATCATGTTCACCATCGGTATCACCAAGGGCCGCTGGAACACGCTGGTGACGGCGCTGCAGCAGTTCAAGGACGACTTCGACCGCAACCAGCCGATGTGGCGCGTGATGCCGCAATTCGCCGCGGCCAACCCGCGCTACGAAACCCGCGGCCTGCGCGACCTGTGCACCGAAATCCACACCTTCTACGCCGAACGCGACGTGGCGCGCCTGACGACCGAGATGTACCTGTCGGACATGATCCCGGCAATGAAGCCGTCGGACGCGTTTGCCAATATGGCGCACCGCAAGATCGAGCGCGTGGCGATCGACGAACTGGAAGGCCGCATCACGGCGATCCTGCTCACGCCTTACCCGCCGGGCATTCCACTGTTGATCCCGGGCGAACGCTTCAACCGCACCATCGTCGACTATCTGCGCTTTGCGCGTGATTTCAACGAGCGCTTCCCGGGCTTCGAGACCGACGTCCACGGCCTGGTCAAGCGCGAAGTCGATGGCAAGCGTGGTTACTTCGTTGACTGCGTGCGGCAGGACGACTGAGGCCGCGGGCTGCGCCGCTGCACTGGCGCAGCCGATTTTTCTGGACGGGCGCAGCGCGCGTGCTGTCTAATCGATGAATTCGTTGAGGTCATCCATGTAGTCCGCGTTTGGATACAGCGGCTGCTTGGATGGGCGCACCGGCATCGGGAAGCCATGCCGGGTGGTCCAGGCCCGGATGTCGGGGATCACGCCGGGCTTTTCCCCGGGCGGGCATTCGTGCAAGCAGAGCCAGACTTTGCCTTGCTTTCCGATAACCGGCTTGGGTGGGTCTTCGAAACGGGACCAGCCAGTCAGGGCGCCGATGAAGGCCCCGTGCCGGGCATACGACGTCACATCGATATATGGCTGCTTGCGATCGTATAACTGTGCAGTCCATTCGCGACAGCCAAAATTTCCAACATAGTTCTCGACGTCCCAACCGGACTCATAGCGGTGGGAATCATCCGAGCTGCAAGCCGCAGGCGAAAAGGTGACGTCGCCCGGGATTCCCTGGGCCCAGTAGGCGAAGTGATAGGGATTCGGGTCAGGCGTATCGTTCTGAACCAGGACCAGCCGATCAAGCCGAGTCCTTTTCGCTGACATTTTGCCGAGCATACCTTTCTGATTAACGACACGGCCGACCTCGTCAAACTTCAACAACATAACGCTGACGGGCCGCGCACCGGGAACAGTGAATGTGGTAGTCGTCTCAAACAGCGCTTGGGCGCCCAAGTAAATCTTTTCCTCTCCGCGCGCGACCTGCTCCGCGTTGAACTTACGCGACTGAGCAATCCCGCTTCGCACCATCGATGCCTCTTCGGCGAAGAGAGCATAGCGGATTTCCCACGGCCGCTCGAGCCAGGTTTGCGATGGGGACGAATCGCCGATAGCCGGCGTCGCCAATGTGCAGGGTGAAAAAAACAACGTGATCCAAGGAACAATGCAAAGTTTCATGTTTCCTGCTCTCGCTCAGTAATGTGAAGGTCATCTTTACGGGAACTTCAGTTCAAGTTGAGACAACTTTGCCTATCGGTAGAAGATGCAATAAGGCCGCTGTATCGGTGATCATGCACCAACGATCGAACGGCTATTTCAAGCAAACGCACCTGCACTGCCGGTCTTGCTGCATCTGGATAAGCGGTGGTACTGGCGCTTTGGGTCAGACAACACCGTCCCGCGGTATCCTCAATGACTATCTTGCAAGATCCTCACAGTAACTGTGATAATTCGTTGAGGTCGTCCATGTAGTCCGAATTCGGGTAGAGCGGCTGCTTTGACGGTCGCACCGGCATCGGGAATCCGTGTCTAGCTGTCCATGCCCGGATGTTTGGTATCACGCCGGGTTTGTCACCGCGGGGGCATTCGTGCAGGCAGAGCCAGACTTTGCCATGCCGTCCGATGACTGGCTTGGGTGGGTCTTCGAAGCGTGACCAGCCAGTCAGGGCGCCGATGAAGGCCCCGTGCCGGGCATATGACGTCACATCGATATATGGCTGCTTGCGATCGTAAAGTTGAGCCGTCCATTCACGGCAACCCAAATTACCAATGTAGTTCTCGATATTCCAATCGGGCTCGTAACGTCGGTTATCCGTCGAACTGCAAACTGCCGGCGAGAAAGTCACGTCACCAGGAATTCCCTGCGACCAATATGCGAAATGATATGAGTCCGATTCGAGCGCTTGACTCTGGACCAAGTCCAGCTCATAAAGTCTTGTCAATTTCGCTGACATCTTCCCGAGCATACCTTTCTGATTAACAATTCGGCCTTTCTGGTCGAACGCAAGCAGTACAACACCGATCGCTCGCGCATCGGGAACTACAAACGTGGCCGACGGCTCGAACAACGCACGGGCACTCAGATAGTCTTTTTGCTTGCCAAGGGCTTGCTGTTCCACGTTGAATTTCCGAGACTGCGCAATACCGCTTCGCATGGTGGCGGCATCTTCCACGAGTAACACATAGCGGATTTCCCAAGGTCGTTCGATCCACTTATATAAAGTGGGGGCCATCAACACGGTCGGCCCTGACGGCGCCACGAGGGGGCATATTGCCATGCACCAGCACAGATTTCCGAATCTCATAATATTTTCGTTCCATGGGCGGCACGCAAAGGCTCTTGTGTTCGAGGTGACGAGCAAGCGCGATATTCACATCTACCGTGTGAATTCGTTGAGGTCGTCGATGTAGTCCGCGTTTGGATAGAGCGGCTGCTTGGATGGTGGCACTGGCATCGGGAAGCCATGCCTGGTGGTCCACACCCGGATATCCGGGATCACTCCGGGCTTTTCGCCACGAGGACAGTCATGCAAACAGAGCCAAACTTCGCCATGCCGCCCGATGACTGGCTTGGCTGGATCCTCGAAACGCGACCAGCCAGTCACGGCACCTATGAAGGTGCCGTGCGATGCGTACGATGTCACGTCGATGTAGGGCTGGTCGCGGTCGTAAAGCTGGGCCGTCCATTCGCGGCAGCCGAAACTACCGGTGTAACTATCCACATTCCAACCGGCCAAATAGCGACGCCTGTCATCCAAACTGCAGACTGCTGGCGAGAATGTAACGTCGCCGGGAATTCCCTGAGACCAGTTAGCGAAGTAATACGGGTTTGGATCGGTCAGATCCTGTCGGACCAGCACCAGCTCATCAAGCCGACTTCTTTTCGCTTTCATCTTAGCCAAAACACCCTTTTGATTGATGATGCGCCCTGCTCGGTCAAATGCCAAAAGGACGAGGGAAACAGACCGTGCATTGTCGATAACCAGCGCAGCATTAGGCTCCAGTATTGCTTGGGCACTCAGATAATTTCTTTGCTCTCCGCGAGCCTCCTGTTCCGCATTAAAATTTCGCGACTGCGCAACGGCACTTCGCATTCCAGCAGCGTCTTCGGCGAGCAAGACGTAGCGAATATTCCAACTGCGCTCTGTCGAAGTTTGCGGTGCTAATACGCTCGCCAAGGTCGACATGGACAAAGTGGAGATACCCAATAGTCCTATAATCCAGTCGAGAATTTTTTTCTTCATAGTATTTTCGGTTCGCGGACAGTAATGTGCAGATGGTTGTTATGAAGCCGCTCATTCGGGTTTGAGCGCCGTTGCTCATTGGGTGCTGGAGCAGTCTTGTCCGCAGTATCGGCGTCCATGTACCAAGGATCGAACAGCTGTTTAACGGCTTGGTTTCGCGACAGCCGGCCACGCAGCATGTGGATGAGTTGGGGTTCGCTACCGTCGCGTTCATGATTCCAATCTTTATTCGCCAGGCCCTCGCGCTCTCTTGCAGCTTTAAAGCGGTCTCGGGCATATTCAAGTTCACGCTCTAGCTGCGCCACGTTTGCGGGGTCGCCGTTGCGAGTAACCTTGCCTTTCGCAGCATCGAACTCACGGTCGCTCACCGCAAGCGCCGCCTTCGCCTCCTGATACTCCCGCCACAACACCTTCTCGCGCGCACTGACATTACCGCCCCCTGCCGCCGCCCCGCTCGTCAACGACGCCCGATTGAGCAAGACCTTCTGTCCGCCACCTTCGATATAGGTGATGTCCAGCCCCAATCCGGCCCGGTGCGCGATCGATCCCAGGCTGGGGCGCCAGCCCGAAGTAACAGCGACCGACGTAACCCCGGCCGCGCGCGCTTCGGTGCGCGGCAGGATGCCGGTCAGCCAGGGACAGTGCGTGGTGTTGGCGCGCACGTTGCCCTGCATTTCGTCGCGAAACACCACCCGCAGCGTCATCGCGGGCGCCGAGTCGCTGGCGGGCAAGTTCACACTCAGTTCCGGGCGCGCCAGCCCGGCGTAGATGCTGCGCACCGCCGCCCGGATTGCCGGGCTGGTCTCGGGCGGCAGCAGCGCGTCGGCCTCATGGGCCGTGTACAGGTGGGATATCTGCATCCAGATGTCGCCGGTGAGCGCTGCCTCGTACACTTGCAGGCGCTTGCCCGGCGCGGCGCCAGGCCGGCAGACTGGCGAGCGCAGCGTGGCAAGCTCGTGGCCGATGCGCCCGGTTCTCTCGGTGATCTTGACCTGCACGTCGTCGCGTCCGACCTCCAGCGCGTACACCGGATTGCTGCGGTGGGAAGGATGCACATCGCTATTGAGGAACAACGCGACCTTGCTGCCGGGCTTGACCATCAGCTCGATGCTGCGCGTGCCCCGCAGCGCCCCTGGCTTGTCGGCATACTCGGGCAGCACCTGGCCGTCGATCAACACCACATACGGCATGACCAGCCCACGCTGGTGGCGGCTGTATTGAACTGGTAGCTGACCTTGCATTTCGTCCCGACCCGGACGGTCGTCACGGCGCCCGCGCTCGACAGCGTGCAGCTTGCCTCTGGCATGGCCCCGGTCATGTGCGTCCCCCGCCCTACGCGTCTTCGGCCGTGCGGTCGGCGTCCCAATGCAGCCTGACGGACGCGGGATCGTGTCCCGTCACGCGCTCGGTATAGCCGCCGGCATTGGTGACGCCACGCAGCGCTGAGCCATCGGGTAATTCGATCCGGTATGGCAGGCCGGGAACCGGCTCGCAGCTGGTCTCGTCGACGGCGCGGAAAGTGCCAGAGTGGCTTGCCGTAGGCGGCGCGGTGGCGGCCGGGGCCTGCGCCGCGCCCGCATCCGCACCTGCGGCGCCAGCGCCGGCGCCGTCGTCGATCATCACGAAACCTTTGGTCGTGGTGGCGATCAGCACGGCGCCACAGGCGGTCTTCATGCCTTCCACGACGGTGCCGACACCGGCGTAGGTATGGAAGGCCAGCCCGTCGACGATCGGAAAAACGCCTTTGCAGCGAGGACACCGGGTCATGTGCCCCATGCGCGCGATCGGACGCCCACCGGCGGTGACGTCTACATTGCCTTCCAGGACCACGCCGCCGTGGGAGGTCGGGTCGTCCTTGCAGATTACCGCGCGCATGGCCATCGGTCGCCTCTAGTTGTCGTTACGAAACTTCGACTCTAGATGCGCGCTGTTCGCCGTGGCTTGATCTTGCGCAGGCCCTCAAGCCGCGCTGCGGCGACCTGGCCTTGCCAGCGCTTGCTGGTGGACGATGTGTTGTTGGACGGCGTCGATCAGGTCTTCGGCAAGGTCACGCCGACCTGGCCCTGGTACTTGCCGCCGCGGTCCTTGTACGAGGTCTCGCAGACTTCGTCGGATTCGAAGAACAGCACCTGGGCGCAGCCTTCGCCGGCGTAGATCTTGGCTGGCAGCGGTGTGGTGTTCGAGAACTCGAGCGTTACATAGCCTTCCCACTCCGGCTCGAACGGCGTCACGTTGACGATGATGCCGCAGCGCGCGTAGGTCGATTTACCCAGGCACACGGTCAGCACATTGCGCGGGATGCGGAAGTATTCGATGGTGCGCGCCAGCGCGAACGAGTTCGGCGGAATGATGCAGACGTCGCTCTTGATGTCGACGAACGAGTTCGAATCAAAATTCTTGGGGTCGACGATGGTGCTGTTGATGTTGGTGAACACCTTGAATTCATCGGCGCAGCGAATGTCGTAGCCATACGAGGAGGTGCCGAACGAGATGATGCGGCGGCCATCCTGCTCGCGCACCTGCTGCGGCTCGAACGGCTCGATCATGCCGGTGCTCTGCGCCATGCGGCGGATCCATTTGTCGCTCTTGATAGTCATTATCGGTTTCCAGGCAGGAGAAAATCCCGCGATTTTACGCGAAACGGAGGCCTGCCGGACAGATCCTCAGGGGTTCAGCAGGCGCGCGATCATGGCGTGCGTCAGGCGCGCCGTTTCAAGCGGCTTCTCGAGCGGGTACAGGTGAGTACCTTCGATCATCACCAGATACTGGCCGACCAGCTTGCGCGTGGGCGCCAGCGTGGCCTGGCGCAGTTCCTCCGAGTCGGTGCCGGCGATGAAGCCGACCGGCACCGGGAACGGCTGCTTCAATACCTTGCCCATCCGATGCGGCAGCGTAGCGTAGATCGCGGTCTCGACCTCGCGCGTGAAGCGCAGCGTGACGCCGTCGGGATGTTCGGCCAGGCCATGATCGAGATAGTCGTCCAGCGCGCCGGGGGCCCAGGCCTGAAAGATCGGCTTGGCGCTGAAGTGGCTGTAGGCCGCATCGCGACTCGGCCACAACTGGCGCCGTTTATGCGAAAAGCGCGCCGGCGACAGCCGCTCGCCGTAGCCGAAGCGCTTGGCCAGGCGCCATACCAGCGCGCGCCAGCCGGCCACCACCGGCGCATCGAGCATCACCACGCAGCGCGCCAGGTCGGGACGGCGCGCGGCCGCCATCGCGCACAGCATGCCGCCCAGCGAATGGCCAACCAGGATCGCCGGACGGCCATAGCTCTCGAGCTGGGTCAGCAGTTCGTCGACCAGGGTCTCCCAGCCGTCGCCGACCGGGTAGCGCGGATCGTGTCCGTGCATGTCGAGCGTGCGCACCTCGTAGTGTTCGCGCAGCGCCTCGAGCAGGCGGCCATAGGTGCCTGACGGGTAGCTGTTCCCGTGCGCGAAGTGCAGCAGCGGCTTGGACGCAGTGATGGACATGGGTTCGGGGCGATGGGTGAGCGACCGGTCATTGTAAAGGCAGCACCGCCGCCGCGTATCCCATTAGAGTGAAACGCCTACTACCAATGTGGCGACATAACCCTGGATGGCATTGCCGGTGACGTTCGCCATTTGCAGCGAGGTGCCGTCGCTGAACACGTTGTCCGAGGCGTAGCTGATGCGCGCCAGGTTGCTCACGCTGCTGGCGTAGCCGCTGGCGCCGTAGGCTTCGCTCAGCGTGTCCAGCGGGAAGGTGAACTGCGAGGTCTTGACCCGGTTCGCCGCGCTGTTCGCCCTGGCCAGGCTTGGATACACCTCGAAGTGCACGTGCGGCATGCGCCCATCGTAGCAGCCCGGGAAGATGGTGCTGAAACTCACCCAGCCGTCGCCGTCGGCTTGCTGCACGCCGCGCAGGTAGTTTTCGCTCACGATGCCGTTCGAGTACATCGAATAGCCGCCGTCGCGCGTGCAGTGCCACAAATACAGCGCCGCGCCCGGCGCCAGCGTGCAGCCGCCCGCCACGTTCACCAGCTGCAGGCGGATGGTCAGCGGCACGCCCAGGGCCACGCCGCTGGCGCCGGCGATGCTGGCGCGGATGTCGCTGCGCACGATGCCTGACAATACCAGCGCGTTGACCACGCCGTTCGCATTGCGGTTGGTGCCGTCGCCCGGATACGGCCCGCCCGTTTCTTCCGGGATGAGCGCGCATGCGGCGCTGTTTGAAGCGCTGCTGCCGGTAGCGCCGGTGGTGGTCGAGGTCGAGATGCCGAAACCATCGTCGCTGGCGCTGCCGCCGCAACCGGCCAGCGGCAGCAAGCCGGCGCCGGCGCCAGCGAACAGCCAGCGCAGCGACTGGCGCCGGCTGGCCGGCTGCGCCAGCAGGCGCGCGACGTCGGCGGCCAGGCCGCGATGATGGTCATGGTCATGGTCGTGCTCTTGCTCAGGTTCGTGGCGGTGCATAGTGGTTCTTTCGGATGGGTGGCTTACGGGATCGCTGAATGGCGCGCTGGGGAGCGCTGCGCGGATGGCTTGCAAGATCATGGAGTTCGACTGGGTTGCGACAGCGGCCATTTTCTTGCGCGCCGATGTAAAGCGCCTGCAAGCGGCGTAAATTGACGTAAAACTCGCTGCCGCGCTGCGCACCATGGGCGCGCGGTTTGCTATCCTGTACCCATGAATCACGTCTTACTTATCGACGACGACGTCGAACTGGTCGGCATGTTTGCCGACTACCTGGCGCAGGAAGGCTTCCAGGTCACCAGCGTGCATAACGGCGCGGACGGCGTGCGCGAAGCGCTTACGGGTCGTCATGCGATCGCCATCCTCGACGTCATGATGCCCGGGATGAGCGGTATCGAGGCGCTGCGCCAGATCCGCGCCGCCAGCCGCATCCCGGTGCTGATGCTGACCGCGCGCGGCGACGACGCCGACCGCATCCTGGGACTGGAACTGGGCGCCGACGACTATGTGCCCAAGCCGTGCACGCCGCGCGAACTTACCGCGCGCGTGCGCGCCATCCTGCGCCGCACCCACGCCACACAAGACAGCAGCCCGGGCGTGACGCTCAGCGTCGGGCGCCTGACCATGCTGCCGGAGCAGCGCCGCGCCACCTGGGACGGCAAGTCGATCGACCTCACCAGCACCGAATTCAACCTGCTCGAAGTCCTGGCGCGCAACGCCGGCCGCCCGGTGAGCAAGAATGAACTGTCCGAACAGGGATTGGGTCGCCCGCTGGCGCGTTTCGACCGCAATATCGACGTCCACCTGAGCAGCTTGCGGCACAAGCTCGGGCCCCTGGCCGATGGCCGCTCGTGCCTGCAGACGATCTACCGCCAGGGCTACCAGCTGATTCGCGACTGATGGGCCGCCTGTTCTGGAAGTTCTTCCTGTCGATCCTGCTGGCCCAGGTGGCGGCCACGATTGGCATCGGCGGCGCCTTCTGGCTACGCGACCAGGCGCGCCAGCGTCCTGCACCCACCCTCGACAGCGGACCGCCAGCGGCGATCGCGCTCAATGCCGCGGCAGCCACGCTGCGCCATGGCGGCGTGGCGGCGCTGCGCCAGATGGTGGGTGAACTGCGCCGCCCGCAAGTGTATGTGCTGGACCAGCACGGCCGCGACCTGCTGGGCCGCAGCGTGCAGCCGGAGCTGCTCGCGCAAGCAGCGCAGATCCTGGCCGACAACGGCGCCGACAAGGAGAGCGCCGCACGCCGCATGACGGCGCCCGACGGCACGCAGCTGGTGGTATTCGCATCGCGCACGTTCAGCCGTCCGGACGGCGCGCGCGGGCGCCGTCCGGACGGCCCGGCGCCGGGCATGATGCCCGGCGTGAACCCGGGCATAGGGCGCCGCATCGGGCCGATCGTCGCCATCGTCGCCGCCGTGCTGGCCAGCCTGCTGTTCGCCGCGCTACTGGCCTGGTATTTTGCGCGCCCGATCCGCGCCTTGCGCAGCGCCTTCGAAGCGGCGTCCGCCGGCGACCTGGCGCCGCGCTTCGAGCGCACTTCAAAAGGCGGCGACGAACTCAGTGACCTGGGGCGCGACTTCGATCGCATGAGCGGCCAGTTGCGCGCGCTGATGGATGGCCAGCGGCGCCTGCTGCACGACGTCTCGCACGAGCTGCGTTCGCCGCTGGCGCGGCTGCAGGCAGCGGTCGGCCTGGCGCACCAGCAGCCGGACAAGGCTGCCAACTCGCTCGATCGGATCGAGCGCGAAAGCATCCGCATGGACAAGCTGATCGGCGAGTTGTTGACGCTGTCGCGGCTGGAAGCCTCCCCGGGCGTGCTGCGGCGCGAACCGGTCGACCTCACTGAACTGATCGATGCGATCGTGGCCGATGCGCGCTTCGAGATCGCCCAGGCCGATAGCGCCGTCGAGACCCGGATTCTGGTCGAGACCGAGGGCGTACTGATCGTCAACGGCGACCCCGACCTGTTGTGGAGCGCGTTTGAAAACGTGGTGCGCAATGCCGTCAAACATGGCGCTGCCGGTGCCCTGGTGCTGGTGACGCTGCGCGCCCAGGACAGCAAGGTGCGGGTCGACATCCTCGACCGCGGACCGGGCATCGCGCCGCACGACCTGCCATCGATCTTCGCCCCGTTCTTCCGCTCCGGCGCCTCGGCGTCCGGTGTCGATGGTCACGGACTCGGACTGGCCATCGCCCAGCGCGTGGTGCATGCGCATGGCGGACAGATCACGGCAGCGAATCGTGAAGGTGGCGGCTTGCAGGTGATGTTCGAATTGCCACGCGGCTGACGCTCGCTGGCGGCTTGTAGCGGCCAGCTTGTTTCAGCGGTCGTGCCAATAGCGGGCGTGCGTGTCGCGCCATGCGCTGACCTCAGGCGCGCGGCCCGCGCTCAATTGCAGCGTGATCGCGCCGCGCTGATCGGTGCGCATGCGCTCGATGCCCATCTCGGCGTAGCGTGCGTAAACTTCTTTTTTCGGGTGCCGGTAACGATTGCGGTGTCCTACCTGGAAGATCCCCAGCGTGGGCGCCACCGCTTGCAGGAAGCTGGCGCTGGACGAGGTGCCGCTGCCGTGATGCGGCGCCAGCAGCACATCGGCGCGCAGGCGCTCGGCTCCGCTCTTGAGCAGCGCGGCCTCCTGCGCCGCCTCGATGTCGCCCGCCAGCAGGATCGCCCTGCCGCCTGCCCTGATGCGCAGAACGCAGCTGCGCGCATTCGCCTTCAGACCCGGATTGGCATAGCTGGCCGGGTCGGGGCCGAGCATCTCGAAATCGATGCCGTCCCAGCGCCACGACTGGCCAGATGCACACTGTCGATGGTTTCCCGCCTGGCGCAGCAGTGCGTGATTTGGCGCCAGCGACGACATCAGCGTCTTTACCTTCACCGTCTGCAGCAGGTCGGCCGCGCCGCCGACGTGATCGAGGTCGCTGTGCGAGACCACCAGCGCGTCCAGACTCTTGATGCCGCGCCCGCGCAGATAAGGCAGGATCACGCGCGTGGCGCCGCTGGCGCCAGGCGAATATTGGGGGCCGGTGTCGTACAGCAGGCGGTGATGTTGGGTTTCGACCAGCAGCGCCATGCCCTGCCCGACGTCAAACGCCGTGACGCTGAATTGGTCCGCAGGCGGTGCGCTCGGCAGCTGGCTGAGCAACGGCGTCCACGCGGCGAGACCGGTCCAGCGCAACGGCCAGCCGCGCGGCGCCAGCATCCACGCGGTCCCGATCAACGCCAGCAGCAGCATCCAGCCGAACGGCGCCGGGGCGGCCCAGACTGCCGGCGCGGGCGCGGCCAACCAGGCCAGCAAGCGTGCCAGCCATTCGACCGCCAGGTGCGCGATGCCGAGCACGACAGCCGAGAATGGCGCCGGCAGCACGCTGCCGAGCAGCGCCAGCGGCGTCACGAACAGGCTGATGACGGGGATCGCCAGCGCGTTGGCGATCGGACTCACCAGCGACACCCCGCCGAACAACAGCAAGGTCAGCGGCGCCAGCCCGACCGTCACCGCCCACTGGGTGTGCGCGCCAAGCATCAGGCTGGCGCGCCAGCCGCGCGTCTGCATGCCGACCCGGCCGCTGCAGGCGTACAGGATGGTGGCGACGGCGCCAAACGACAGCCAGAAGCCAGGCCACAGCATGGCCCATGGGTCGAGCAGGATCACCACTCCCAGCGCCAGGCACAGCACATGTGAGGTCGCGGCGACGCGTCCGTACCAGAGGACAAGGGCGAGCACGGCCAGCATATAGAAAGTGCGCTGCGCCGGCACCCCGAATCCGGCCAGCAGCACGTACAGCAGCGCAGTGACGGCGCCAGCCAGCGCCGCCGCTTTCTGGGCCGGCAGGCGCAGGGGCAATTGTGCATCGGTCCAGAACGAGCGGCGCCACAGCGCCGACATGACCCATGCGGCCAATCCTGCAAGCATCGTGATATGCAGGCCCGAGATCGAGACCAGATGGCTGATGCCGGTGCGGTTGAAGATGTCCCAATCGTCCTGGTCGATGCCGCGCTGGTCGCCGATGACGAGCGCGACGATCACCCCTGCGTACTTCTTCCCTTCCAGCGCTTTGGTGATACGGTCACGCAACAGGGCGCGACTACGTTCGACCAGGGCACCGACGCTCGGCACGAAAGGCGCGAGGGGGCGCTTGCTGTCTTGCGCGCGAACATAGCCTGTTGCGCGCACGCCCTGCTCCAACAGCCACGCTTCGTAATCGAAGCCATATGGATTGGCGTTGCCATGCGGCCGCTGCAGCCGCACCGTCAGGCGCCAACGTTGGCCGGGTTGTATGTCGGGCAACGCCGGTCCGGCGCCACGCCCTCCCCGATACCAGGAAAGCGCGACCAGCGGTGGCACTGCGTCCGTCGCCGTCAGGCAGCGCTCGATGCGAAAGTTGAAGCGCACGCCCTGCTCGAAGCGGCCGGGCAGGCTGTCGACGACGCCAATTACCTCGAGGTCACGGCCTTCATCCTTGGCACCCAGATGCGGGGCCAGCGCGGCATGGGCGATGAGGGCTGCCCAAGTGTAGCCAAGGGTCAGGCCGGTGACAGAGGCGCAGACAGAACGCGCGGCGGTGCGCAGCGTCGGCGAACGAACCCTCATGACCGGCACGCGCAGCGCCGACGCGACTGCGCACACCGGAACGGCGAGAATGAGCAGCCACAGCGTTGGCAGAGCCGGCGCCTGCTGAAGCCAGGCGACACCGGCGGTGAAGCCGAGGATGGCGGCGCGCATTGGCCTCAGGCCAATGTAACAGCGGTGATCTGGCGCGTAGACAGCCGCGATTTTGCCATCGCAGCGCTCTCATGCCGGATTGTATGGGCCGATTCGCTTGCCGGAAATTGCCCGCGAACATATTGAGCGCCAATCGCCGAGAAATGAACCGGCATGCTGGCGTCGACCTCCTGCGGCCCCCACATGACCATGGACACGACATTTCCTCGATAGTTATGTGCTAGTAAATTGACGATTACCGCGTGGCTGATTCGAACAAGCTTGGCGACGCATCCCCATGGGTCAACCGGATGCCGCTTTCTACCAGCATTGTTCCGATCAACCTCGAACCAATGTCGTTCAGATGGCCACTATCCCGGTATAGCGGCACTTGGCCTATTATCGATTGACAACGACCTTGTCGACAAATGACCTTGTTCGGGTCAATGAATATTATTTCGCTGAATTCATGTTTTAATGCCTGGAACATCCGCCATTGCATAACGTTATTTTGCGGTGGGTTTTCGCAATTATTCGATCTGCCGATCAGTAATCTTCGCACAGGACAGTCGGCACTATGCGTCGCCTGATTGCTCAATATGATAACCGGCTTTGCGCCGGAGGCGATGATGCTGGATATCGAAACGCGCAAACCTTGCTGGAGTTTCTCAAATGATTCGGGCGTACCATCATTCGGCCAGGATCCGCCAAGAATCACATATTCGAAGTGATGGGATGCGATAAACCGGTAACTTAAGCCATTTCGTGAACGGCATTTTTCGATGTATGAGGCAAGCGTTCCAAACCCCAATCCTTTGACAGGAAGACAACCATCCATCGTGTAATGCATCACCGTCAACCTGTCTTGCTTTGCCAGCACATCCACCATGCCGGTAAAATGGTTTGCATAAGAGTCACCAATCAGGAAAACACCTGCCTTTCTCGACGATGCACCAATGAGGCACGATGGATGCGGTTCGCGTTGGTAGTAGAAGGTCTGCGAATGACACAGCTTATACAGCGTCTCCGGGGCCGCGCCGATGATTTTCTCGTAAGCCATCACTCTTGGGTCAAACCGGCCTGGAAATCCATCGCTTTTGGTCACGACGACTGATGTCAAGGCAATTGCGGTACACGGCGCCACATAACGTTTGATGGCGGCCTTGCTAAACGTCATTACAGCGCCAGAACGTCGAAACGGCATCTCGACAAACTTCCACGACAACCACGCCAGCATGATCGAGGTTGAAAATATGATCGCGCCAGAATACAAGGTAATCGGAATATCCAAGTAGTTGGCGTATGCAATCAATGGCCAATGCCAAAGATAAAGCGAGTATGAAATGCGCCCGATCAGAATGAGCGGCTTGACGGAAAGCGCACGTGCAGGAAAGCTCCTGGCGTCTGCCCCGGCTGCGATAAGCAAAGCCGTACCGGCACACGGATAAAGAGCGTTGATTCCGGGAAATGATGCGCTCTCGGATAGAAACATCAGACTCCCGAACATCAAAACGAGACCGACGATTCCACATAGGGTCGACCTCAGGTAGCCAAATGGCGTGCCTCTTTCAAACACGAAAATAGCGAGTGAACTCCCGATTGCCAGCTCAAAAAATCGGGTAGGCAACAGGTAGTACGATGCGGAAGCAGCGGTCCGGGTGCCAACTTCCGAAATCAGAACGGCAGCGGCCAACCCCGCACCCACCATCAATACTTTCAATCCCCCCTTGACGCGGGCAATCCAGAACAGGATCACGGGCCAGATAAAGTAAAACTGCTCCTCGACACCCAACGACCATGTATGCAGCAACGGGGCCTCATTGATTCCACCGTTAAAATAATTTCCATATTCGCGCCAAAAATAAATATTCGATACCGCGGCAATTGCGGCGAGCGCTCCTTTGGACAGCTTGACGAGATCCGCCGGCGACACCAGGACCAGACCTGCCATTAATACAGCGGCGATAAGCACCGAGAGCGCAGGGATAATTCGATTGATTCGCCGCCGATAAAAGTCGAAGAATGTGAAGCTTCCGTCGCGCATCTGCCGATAGGAAATTAACGTGATCAAGTAGCCGGAAATAACGAAGAAGATGTCCACCCCAACGAATCCGCCTGGGATCAATCGTTTATCCAAATGAAACAAAACAACGGAAATAACTGCAATTGCGCGCAGGCCATCGATATCAGGGCGATAAGTTAAGATAGGAGTTTTATCCATGTCGACATTTCCTGATCCTTGTACACGTTTTGAGGATTTCAACTAAGGAAGAGCGCACAAGAATGCGCATCCTTTTCAAAGACCGATGTTATCAACCGGCGAAGCAGCCAAATCAATCAAATTCGACTAACGCGAAATCCCGCAGGAAGGATTTGACCGTGGTCTGCTTTTGCCAGGTCACGGTCGATGTACACCGTACCAGGTGACGTCATCACTGAGGTGTTCAAAACAACGTTTCCTTTGAAATTTTCGGCAACTCGTCCATGCAATGTGATACGGTCCCACGTCCGCGCAGTCTTCGGCTGCACGCCATCGATTTCATGGTCAAACAGAAACAAGTTGCCCTTTGAGTTTGGACTGACGATATTCACCGTAGCATCAATGTCACGCATATAACCGCGCACCTCGGGGCCAAGGTGATAAAAATGCACATAAGCGCCATGAATGCAGTCGCCTGTCACATCCACCGTGACCCGCACGTTTTTTACATCACCGGAACTGGCGCCAGCGGTAGCAAGCGACACCAAGCCATTACTACCAGGCCAATCAGCACTATTTGATGCCTTGATGTCTATTTGCGCGCAGTTTAGCGAAGATGCAATGAATGCACGCCTCACATTATGGCAAACCAAATTTACGCTCACATTTTTTTCGATGAAACTTGCTCCGACTCCATAATACGAGTTGCGCACTTCGCCTTGAACGCTGATATCTGACAGAAAGAACCGTCCCACCGCGTTGTTATTCGCCCCCAACAATCCCACCACCTGTTCTGCATAGCAGTCGACCATCCGCAATCCCCGACTTTTCTTGTCGGCTTGAATACCGACACAATACATCCCGCGCCAGTTGACCCAGGGATTAAACCCAAGATCGACGAAACTGGCTCCGGCAATGGTGATGTTCTGGAAGTTAAAGAAATAGAACATGTTAGGCACCACCCTGGCCAACGTCATCGCCATGAACGTCGCACCATAGGCTGATATAGCAACATTACGCAAATTGTGGCATAAGATGATGTAAGTCGATTTTGCGTGAGCGCCGAAATAATAAGCGCCGGCAGGCACCATCAAAGTGCCGCCACCATGGTTTTTTAGTGCTGTGAAGGCGTGACTGAACGCATTGGCCAGTATGGTAGGGGTAGCTTCAGGTACGCCTCCAAAATCAGCCAGATTGATGACGGTGGCGGGTACCCTAGCGCCACCGATATCGCCAACGTTTCCATGCGTCTTCATTCGCGGCGGCGGGTTATCTAAATGCCGCGGAATCAACGACACCGCGCCTGCGCATACACCACCGATCAGAAACGCACGGCGTTTTATCGCATTCTCGGCACCTGCCATCATTTCAAGCCTTGCTGAGTTGTCACGACGAACAGCTTCGATCCTGCTGTATTATCCATGGCGAGTTCCTTGATATGGCATGAACTCTGATCAGGACGAGGACCGACGCCCCCGCACACCGAATTGCTCGGCTGCAGAAAAACAATCGGCATCGGGTTGCAAATGCGCCGCTTTAGGAAATTCGCAAGCAGCAGCTCATACGGCCGATGCAAGCAATTCCATTACCAATTGTTTTTCGAGTACCAATCTATTTAATAAAATACAAGATAACACTCTATCAACCGGTATCCTAACATAAGGGATTCACCCCAAACAGAGCGACTCTTTTAGCCAGATCAAACCTTGCAAGGCTTATATATTGCACCGTAAAAAATAGTTAATACCAAAAAATTGACACTGAGCAGGTCGGGTTTTTCTAACAACGCCTTCTCAGCACATCGAAAGGTGGTGCAATTAACGATAGATGGCGTTCCAATGCCGAATCAATTCGGGCCTTTGCGATGCATTCTTCGTTGATCTGAAGATGAAATCTGACTCGACTTATCCCGAAAAAAAGCCAACATGTTCCGGCGTAAAAACCGTTTTTATATAGCTAGTGTGATGGGCTGCGACACTTCCACAGACAACGGGCGGCCAGGTGCTTGGTGATGTACGCGCTCGCACGGGCGAAGCCGCGTAGCGCGCAGCAGGCCGCATGGTGCGTCTGTGACCGTTGGCCTGGTCTGGCGGCGCAAAGCCAGCCTCGCCGCAAGACGAGGGCGACGCGTGCAAGCAATGACTGCCAATCGGGAAGCGCGGTGTTGGGATGGATACACGATGCGCCTGCGCTGAACGCAATCAGTGCGGGCGCCTGGATCGGGTTTTCAAGCCAGGCTAGGCGCCCGATCCGCCTGAGCCAGTTCCCGCAGCTGTATCGTGGCCGCTAGTGGCGAGCTCTGGATCGTCCTCGCACACGCGCATCAGATGCCAGGCGCTGCGCCGACGCAGAAATGGGGACTGTCTGTGACCGTGGTCGCGAACCGGTGTGCGGAATGTCGCTGCGGGAAGCGCGCTGCCAGCGGCGAACCAGCGCGCGCCGTCCAGCGCCTTGCCGTGTTCACAGCGCCACCAGCCACTTGCCGGGCACGATTCTCCGGTGTTGACCACGCAGCCAATGGCTGGTTCGGCATGCGCAAGCAGCATGCTGCTCTGCGCAGAACGCGCGGACTGTTGGCCCGGTACCGCAGCTTCGAGTTCAGCAGTATGCATAGAGCGCTCGCTCTGGCGCCGGTCTGCCAGGACCCAGACTGTCGGATTACTGCTCTCGTAGCTTGGTTGAAGGCCGCGCAAACGCTGCCACATTGTTTGCGGCGGGAGCAGTAATGCCTGCGGCATACGCCGCCCCTGCGTCACGAACTGACGTTGGCCGCCGAATACACCGACGCCGTTTCCACCGTCGCTGCACGCCCACCAGCCGGTCCAGGGGCAGGCCTGGCCGGCAATGGCGTTGGTGCCAAGGGCAACGCCACTCGGTAGCGCTGCTGAATCGCGCGCTGTCGATGTCGGACGCACACGAATGGTGCTGACAATACGCTCCCACAATGCGAACATTGCTTCTTCTGACAGTGTCGACTGCAGTGGCTTGCCGCCTGCTGCAGGGTTCACGCCCGACATCAGCTCAAACGTCAACAGCGGCGCATAGATATCATCCTGACGACCCGCCATTTGCCACTCGAATGAATAGCCCGTGCTGAAATTCGGCTCACGAACCCGCAATACCAGCTCGTCGCCGATTAAGCCATTGATGGTGCGGGGGCTTTCTCGCAAAGGACTGAACGCCATGCGCACGAATACCGGCTGACGCTCGACGTTGCGTGCGTGGCGCGCCAGCAGGCCCGGGGCCGGGTCGGTGCCGGCCATCGAAGAAAGAACGATATTGACATCGGGATGCCCGGGAATGCCGGCAAACATCACGACACTTTCATTGCCCACGTGTTCGAACGGATCGCGGACGATCGCGCGGTTGATGCAAAAGCCTTTCTCGGTCGGGATTTCGTCTTGTCGAAGTGGTCGAATCTGGCGCAATGTGCGTTCCAGCCGGGCGCCCACGTCGAGTGTCCGGTGGCGGGCCCCCGCATTGATCGTCATGCCGCCGATGCGCAGAATGCTTTCGATGCTGACGTCTTCGAACTCCACCATGCGCCCCCCTTCCGGGTAGCGGCGTCGCTCGCGGTTATAGATGACCACCTTGGCGCGCGCATCGGGCAGCGCCAGCGTGCTGCTGCTTTCCAGTTTTGGCGGATGAATATCCCGGATTGGATCGGCGACATTTTTTTCGAGCTGCCCAAAACGCGCATCGAATTCTTCGTCGGTTTCATGCACCGAGCTGGAAATATTGAAGCTGCCGACGAAACCTCGCTCGATACTGAACTGCGCTTGCTCCGGCAGGTCGATCAGAAACCGGCCCACGCACACTGTCTTCATCTTGTCGGTCATGGTTGCCACCTTTTGCTTGTCCTGATCGGTTTGCACCGAGTTGGCAAGAAACGACACCAGCATCATCGACAATGCCAGGACGCCACCAAGCCATTTCACCCGCCGACTGCCAAGCCGCTTCATGTCACGTCCTGGACGATCTTGACGATGAGATGACGCGTCAGCAGAAGCATGTCCTCGTGCTGGAAACTATCCTGGTGACGAAAACCCTTTGGTGCGAATATCACGCGCGCGTGCTTTTCGACTGCGCTGGCCGACAGACTGGGCACGGTTTCATCACCGTGTGCATCCTGGGGCCAGATCGCGAAGCGCAATTGCAAGCCTTTCGCCACTTCGACCTCGCGCGCGCCATCATTGTGATGCGCGATCTGGCGTGCAGCGCGAATGTTTGCCGGCGTTAAAGCGACACCGCCCGCCCCGCTCTCGCGCGCGGCCCAGCGAATCTGCCCATAAGCCTTGAGCGAGGTATCGGCGCCATAGAAAGCATAGGTGTTCGGATGGTAGTACGGTTTCTGCGCCCCGCTCTTGCCATCGTCGACCATCAGGTCGCGGGTATGGAATCGCTCGGCCTCGTCAATACTGGCAACGATCTGCGGCGTGATGCCGTTCGGATGATCCTTGTACTTGCTGGCAGGATCGGCCAGGCGCGGGTCGATCATGCGATACCACGACGTCAGGTCGCGATAGAAGTCGTAGGGATTGCCATCGGGGAGCGCGAGCAAGTCACGGACTTGTTCCTGGTGATTCACCTTTCGCACCGTCTTGATCAGCACCCACGGTCGAGGGTATAGATGGTTCGGCAAAAGCTGGAGAACGCCGGGCGCCGCGGCCATGATCGGCGTGGTTTCGGCGCTTGTCGTTCCGGCGACCTGCGAAAATTTCCAGGCCTTGAAATTATCGAGCGGGCCGTTGCTAAACTTGCCGCCTTCGGTACCGCAGGCGATTCTTCGATAGGCGATCGGGGCGCCAAGCGCAGGCATCACCGCATGCACGATGCCTGCAATGTCCGAGGCGGCGCTGCTGCCGGAAGCGCTGGCACGGGCGCAGGCACGCGCGACGAGTCCGCCCATTGAATGGGTGACGAGAATCACCTTGCGGCATTCGTGTTTGCGGTCAGTCCAGAATTTTTTGATGGCGTCGATGCGCTCGCGCAGCTGACGGGCGGCGACCGCACCGGACTCCAGCCAGTTGTAGCCGAACGCATAGACGGGATACTGGAATGCGGCGTACTTTTCGAGCTCGGCTTCGGTGATCGCCGTGACGCTGCGTGCACCCCAACGTTCCGGTTCGCACTGCATCACGCGCCGCCAGTACTGCCGAACCTTGCGTATGCCATGCGGCGAGACTTGAAACGTCTTGTCCAGATTGCGCTGCAGATCGACCAGCAGCGCGCCATACGACGACGCATGAACCTCACCCCATCCACGGTCGCGCAATACGGCATCGCCCAGTGCGCAGGATGGGTAATCGAGTTCGCCACCGGAATCGACTTCGAGGGTCGAGGCATCGAGAATCTGCTGTCGTTCGGCCGGTGAGCGTCGCTCCCACAACGCC
>Ga0265797_10004585_pt1 | contig 20982 bp, 19 predicted proteins | sample P2T30metagenome_FD_192433 | JGI IMG/M metagenome (GOLD analysis project Ga0265797, IMG submission 192433) | Plant litter microbial communities from East Loma Ridge, Irvine, California - P2 T30 | ecosystem: Environmental > Terrestrial > Plant litter > Unclassified | place: USA: California...
GGGCGCAGCTAAGCGTTAGAACCGATCGGTGTCACTGGCCCGGGGTCGGTGGCGATGCGAGCTGATGCCAGGGCACGCCTTACACAGTAGGCAAGGCGTCTGGTTTCATCCAGAACGGTGAGTAGTGGTAGCCATCCAGGTCGTCGAACTGTCGCTGGTACATGAATGGGTAGTCGTCGGTATCGCCAATCCGCCCACCAGCGGCGCCGGCGCGCTCGATGAGCTCATCGACGTCCTCGCGGCTGTCGAGATCGAATGAGACTGTCACCTTCGACGGCGTCCCAGGTCCACCAACCAGTTCCTCGCGCCCGCCGACGGCGGCATACATCGTGTGGCTGCCGAGCATGACGTAGTTGTTGGGCGCTATCTCGATGCAGGACACTTCCGCCGACGACATCTCCGTCTTCGGCGTGCAGCCAAGAGCGGTGTAAAAGGCGGTGGCACGTTCAACATCCTCCACCGGACACGTGATGAAAAGGCTCATGTCGTGATGCTCGCCCCATGCGGGTGTCCGGTCAAGACTCTTACCTTGCCTGTTGGGCGGAAACAGTTTGTCTGCACCTACCCACCGAGATCTCATGTCCCCTGGATGCTGACGCCGAACCGGACAGCGAGCTGGTCACAGCAGCACCCCCAGCCTCCGCTGGCGCCTCCCGGGGCGGGCCCTCACTCATGAGAGGTGAATCGAGAGGCCGCCCAAGAGCGCCCGAGCGGTGGCGAGTCGAGGGCGTCCTGCATGGCCAATCTGCTATCTGACATAACGTACATTATCGGTAAGGAGTGGTGTTGAGCTTAAGGTCGGAATTCGCCGTGCCCAGTTCGGCCCGTAGCGCCTCCGCCGCGCTAGCTCTTGATAGCTGCTGTTAGCTCATCCGCTGTGGAGACAAGTGCCTCCCAGTCATAGGCGTCTGCATCCCGCGGGCGGAGGAAGTTCACCCGGATCCGCAGCGGTTCTTCGGTGCCAGCGAGCAGCGCGTTGCCGGACGCCTTCGCCAGCTCGCCCTGCGCATCCAGGAGTGCACCGGGGCCGGCGAGGTCGTGCGCGAGCAGCTGCTTGCGGGCTGCCTCAATCGACTTCGACAGATTTTTACGAGTCGCCGTGTCGAGATTGTGGGTGCCCCACTCCCTGGCCAGCGAGTGCAGCCCGGCAAGGAACTGTGCAGCTTCGGCGTAGACGACGTCGTCCCGTGCTGCCACGCGTGTGTAGCGGTTGGCCTCAATCTCGACCAAGCCGTAGGTGTGCAGCTGTGCGATCGCCTCACGGACTGGGGTGCGTGAGACCCCCAGCCACTTCACCAGCTCCTCGTCATTCAGGCGCTCACCGGGCTCGAGCGTGCCATCGACGATCGCCGCCAGCATCTTGTCGAACACGACGTCACGAAGGAGGCGGCGAGGTCCCGCATCGGGAGGGGAAGAAGGGATCGGCATGAACACATCCTGCCACATAGTGCGTCTGGTATACCGGTTTGGGCGAGGGGCGGTGTTTCACTGGTGAGGCGACCTGTCAGCGACGTCCACTTCGTAGAGGCAAGCGAGAGGTGGCCAGTGTTCGTGTAACCGGGACATCAATTAGCACGCCTGGGACTGCGCGAGTCATCGACAACATCGCCCGTGACTCCGAACTCGCCTAGCCTCGTTTGGGACGGCTGTCGGTCTATTTGACTCGTCTTATTCGGGGTTCAGGCCGCGTGAGCGGCGTGTGAGTTGTCTAAGTCGAACTCGATTGGGTGAGCCGGCCGAGCTTTCGTTGTCGCCGGCGGTAGTGGGTCCACTCGATTTAGGTCAGGATCGCCAGCCGCGGGTCCTGCCTCGAAAGCCACTGGCGCGTGAAGCACGGTGGGCAAGCTGAGCTTGGCCCGGAATTCGTCGTACTTCTCGACTAGGTGCCATGAAGATCAAGCTCGAGTCGAGTGCACGCTAGCGTCTGCCACCTGCTCCGCTCAGGGAGCCGCAGCAGGCGATCCCGCGCTGACCCGAAACTCACGAATCCTGGTGGCGGAGCGTGATATGCGTCCAGGGATGCTCGACCTCTTGCTTCCGGCATGTGAGAGCCAAGGGAGCACGCCGCAGTCCGATCGTGAATGGACTTGCAAACCGGTGAACAAATCAACCCGAGACATGATCGGCGCAGCAAGGTAGTCGCGGACGAGGGAAAGGCCAGAGAGGGTTGTCGGCAGTTCACGCGTATTCCGGTGTTCCGGGCCCAAGGGACGACCTGCTCAAGCACTTGGCCTCACCAACAGGAGAGCGACTTTGGGCTGCGCGCGCTCCTGAATCAGGGGGCGATCTTGATCATCACACCGCCAGTACGGAACCTGTTCTCGGCCTGTCTTAGTCCGTGAACCGGCGTCAGCTGCCGTAGGCAAGTCTGGAGCCATGGACCTAGTCGATCGAGCGGTGCGCAGGCCCCTCTGTGGAGCGACGTATGCCAAACACGCTCCTTCACGTATGCCGATTGCGACCCCGTGAAGCGCCAGACCCTTGTACGCAGAGGCCTAAATGAATGGCCCGGATCAGCCGCCACAGGCTGATGCAGCCTTTTAGGCGGTTCGCTTCCAGCCTTTTGGAAGCGAACCGCCTTTACTTATGCGGCTTTGCGCTCACCTTTCGTTCGCCTCTGTCGTCGGTTTTGGTTCGAACGCAACTGAGTTCTACACGACAAAGTCGCAGTGGCATGAAGGCCTCGACCCTATGCTCGACGGTTCGGATTCGACGGAGCTGTTCGACTCATTCGCTCAGCCCGAGCGCTGCTGATGAGGGCTCTTGCCGTTCCAGCACCTCTGCGAAGGGCTATCTCGTTGTGCCCTCGTGCGCCATGCTTGCGTGACTACGCAGGGGAGGGTGATGGTGCATGACGAGGCGTTGAACGCGGCTGCCGAAGTTATCAACATCACTCAAGTACGGCGAGAGGGACTGCCGACGAAGGGGTGGAGATGCGCCGGGGAGTCACCAGATGGGGCTCAATGCCTGCGACCCCTTACAGCTTGTGCCCTCGACAGCGAGTTCAAGGCACCGTACTTCGCCGGGTCTCACATCGACGGCTGCAGCCGTCGATCGAAGAGATCTGACGACGAGCCAGGTGACCGTGGATACGTTGCGACGGTTGGTCCTCGAGTCTCGCAGTGGCGAGTCAGCGTTGACGACTCAGCAAGCATTGGCCCCTCGGGGCGGCGCCGGCCAGACGATGCCGTACCCGGCCATAGGACACAGCGGTCATCATTCGATCGTGTGGCGCCACCCCGCGCGGTCGAGGAACCGCATGCACTGTCAGCTTTCCTCGACGCCGCCCTCCATGGACACACGCCGGAGCGTGCGGCCTTAGTCGCGTCCATTCCGTCCGGTAGGGGATCCCCAATTAAGATCGGCTCAGACTGGTCTGTCGAGGCGTCTCAAGCCGACTGACTGCGGGGGAGCGCCTGACGAGCGCCACCGTTCGGTGACCGATCGTCTATTGAGGTGACGGGCGGCCATTGAGAGATGGCAGGCGCTCCTACAGATCCTCATCAGTAAGTTGGCGCAGCAGCTCGGTGTCTTCGGGCTGATTTGTGAACGCACGTGCTCGCTTGCCGTACATGTGAATGGCCGCGTCCACCACGTCGAGCGTGATGAGCAGGCTGCTTGTCAGGCTCCGTACTCCGGTGGTGAAGTAAATATCGACGACGCCTGTCTCTGGGTTATAACCCATTTCTTCACGGTCAAGAACGGTCTGAACGGCATAGCTGCGCGCGTGAGTCACCCCGCTGAAAAGCTGCCACAGCCCAGCGATCGAGGTGGATGTGCGTCCAGCACGCGTGAAAATTTCCACCTGAGCTGACGCGGCCGTCACTTTCGTTGTGATCGTCGTATGACTCTTAGTGACGTCCCCCCAGGTCCAAGCGGAGGGATATCCACTTAGGGCTGTCCGCAGAAGGCTCTCCGCGGCATTCCGGTCGACAGCAGGCTGACCAAGCGCTCTCTGTGACTTCTCGCGGTCCTTTATTTCTTGATACTCAGCCGCAAGGAGTCGCTGTGCTCGAACCACTCTCGAGTCGTCCTCGAGGAGGTAGATCGCCACCGAGCTGGTCTCGATGGCGGAGCGTAGAAGCGAAAACAGCGCCACGTAGGGCAGAGATTTCGCCCGAACGACAATGGCGATCGTACGCAGGTGATCTATGGCGGAGACGATTCCCATTTGCGCTGACGAGGACATTCCCAGCGGGCGCAGGACTCTGTTGTCGAGACCGAGCGAGGACTCGTTCTCTACGTCGAAATAGCCCTCGTCTGACAACTGTGCGAGCTTGTCGACTCTCTCAAGTACCTGCGTCAGGAAACTCGATGCCTCCTTCTGCTCCTCATCGGATTCGCGGCGCGTGGCATTATCGTCGGCTGGCCGAGGCGGCTGTGCTGGAAGCATGGCGTAAGCCTAGGAGCAGTGGAGGTCAACTCAAGTAGTGGGCCCTTTGGCGCGTTTCCAGCCGGCAGTAGGGCTCCAATAGACCACGTTCCTTTGGCTCATGACGGACGCAACCCAGAGGTGCGTGACACCAGAGGGAAGCCGCGGCGCGTCGTCGGGGATGTTTGGTTCGTCGTCGTCGTCGTTGCGCAAAGGTCGAGTTGATCTGCCACGAGCTGCCTGCTGGGGCCCAGATGACGGCATGGCGCTGGTCGCCTCCATGTCGTTGAAGCTTTTCCGGTACGTCATGCTCACGCTCTAGCACCCGGGAGATCCATGGGACCAGTTCGATGGGGTCTCTCAGCTGTACCAACCTTTCGTCGAAAGTCGGATGACCCCGGGTTCATCTGGAAGAGCTTGTAAGTAGGCCACTCCAACAGTCTCGAGAAGATGGCCTACAAGGGCATAGTCGTGGTCGTAATGTAGGAGGGCATCGTCGCCAGGCTCGCCACCATCTGAAAACCACGTGACCGGCACATCTAGGAGAAGCGATGAGATTTGCGCGCGGCGTCAAACCGTCGCACTCGGCAGCCGCCGGTGACTCTCTACTGGCACGTCGATCACACCGACAGCTGACGGACATCGTCCAGGAGAGCGGCGGGGGCGTTCAGTGGACTGAAGGCCCCCGCCTAGCCTTGGAACGGCTGCAGCGGTCCTCACGTGTCGGTGGTTAGTCCGAAGAACCGGTCGAAAAAGCGTGCGAGCTTGTCTATGACGCGTTGCTTCGTGGCGCCGTGGCCGTTGCTCGCGGCGAAGCGGGACACCGGTGGCAGCACGGTCGTGATCGCGGTCCCCGCGGTGCGTAGGGCTCCCTCGCGCAACGCTAGGTCGATGAACGCGTGTGCGGCGTCTGGGCGGAGTCGTTCTTCGTCGATGATCTGTGCGAGTTCAGCGTCGCGTCTCGAGGTGACGTAGCGCTGCCACTCGTCGTCGATGGCGCCGTCGACGGAGACGGAATCTACGAAGTCCTCGATGAGGTCTTTTTTGTTTCGCAAGGTCGGGCTGGCGTCGATGGCGCGGGTGATCTCGGCGCGGAGCTCACGGTCGTCGCCGTCGCCGTGTTCCTGCCAAAACTTTGCCACGAGCATCAGGATGTAGTCGACGTTGATTTCGACCTGTTTGATCAGTTCGATCTCGAACACGACGTCGTCGTTGATGATCTCCTTGTCCGCCGCGGCGGTCCGCCGGTACTGGGCGTGCAGGTCGAGGTAGACGCTGCGGTAGTCCTGCAGTTGCCGGTCGGTGAGGATCTGCTGCCCGGCAAAGTCGTCGAACGCGGTCAGGATGTTTTCCAGCCGGAGGATCTGCCCGAACAGCTGAATGAACGCCTTCTCGGCGCTCTCGCCGACGATCGGCTGCCCGAGCGGGAACCCGGTCAGCAGCTCCTGCGTCTGCTCCACGTATTGGCCGTAGTAGTCCGCGTACGGCTTGAGAAGCACGACACCGCGTGCGTCCTTGTTCCCGAACAGCTCCAACGCCTCGTTGGTGGCGTCTTCGAGGTCCCGGAACGCGACGACATTGCCGTACGTCTTGACCGAGTTCAGGATCCGGTTCGTGCGTGAGTACGCCTGGATGAGGCCGTGGGCGCGGAGGTTTTTGTCAACGAAGAGAGTGTTGAGGGTGGTTGCGTCGAAGCCGGTGAGGAACATGTTGACCACGATCACGAGGTCCAGGTCCCGGTTCTTCAACCGCTGGGAGAGGTCCTTGTAGTAGTTCTGGAACCGGTCCGCACTGGTGTCGTAGCTCGTCCCGAACAGCCCGTTGTAGTCCCGGATCGCGTCCTCGAGAAAGCCCCGCGCGTCACCGGAGAGCGCGTCCGTGTCGAACGCCTCTTCGTCTAGGAGCCCGTCGTCCGTGCTGTCGCTGACGGCGTCGTTGGCACCGTAGGAGTAGATCAGCCCAATCTTCAACCGCTTCGCCGAAAGGAGATCCTGCTGCTGGCGTTGGAACTCCGCGTAGTAGCTGCGAGCGGCATCGATCGATGCGGTCGCAAACAAGGCGTTGAATCCCCGTACGCGTTTCCGCTGTCGGACCGCTTGGGCTTGCCGGCGTGTGCGGGCGGCGTCGGCGACGTTTGTGACGACGGAGTGCTCGTAGCCGGCTTCGCGGCGGGTCTTTTGGTCGAAGTGCTCCAGCGTGTACCCGACAACGTCCGACACGCGTTCCGGGGCGAGGAGAACCCGCTCAGTGTCAATGGAAGACACCTGCTTATCCACCACCGAGCCGACGCGGAGGGTGTTGACGTAGTCGATGCGGAACGGCAGCACGTTCCGGTCAGTGATCGCGTCCACGATCGTGTACGTGTGCAGCTTCTCCCCGAACGCCTGCTCCGTCGTCTTCAGCAGCGGGTTCCCGCCGCTGCCGGAGTTGGCGGCGAAGATCGGGGTGCCCGTGAACCCGAACAAGTTGAACTTCTTAAACGCTTTCGTGATCTGGGTGTGCATGTCCCCGAACTGGGACCGGTGGCACTCGTCGAAGATCAGCACGGTGTGCGAGTCATACACCGGGTGGTTCTTGTTGCCGGTGATGAAGTTCGACAGCTTCTGGATCGTGGTGATGATGATCCGCGCCGCTGGGTCCTCGAGCTGGGTCTTCAGCACGGCGGTAGAGGTGTTGGAGTTCGCGGCGCCCTTCTGGAACCGGTCGTACTCCCGCATCGTCTGGTAATCGAGGTCCTTCCGGTCTACCACGAACACCACCCGATCCACCCCCGGCAACTGCGAGGCCAGCTGCGCCGTCTTGAACGACGTCAACGTCTTCCCCGAGCCCGTCGTGTGCCACACGTATCCGCCGGCCCCTGTGGTGCCGAGCTGCTTGTAGGTCGTCGCGATACCGATGCGCTGCAGGATCCGTTCCGTGGCGACGATCTGGTACGGCCGCATCACCAGCAACAGCTGGTCGGCGGTGAGGACGCAGTACTGGGTCAGGATGTTCAGCAGGGTGTGCTTCGCGAAGAACGTTCGCGCAAATGAGGTCAGGTCCTGAATGGGCTTGTTCTGCGCGTCCGCCCACCAAGACGTGAACTCGAAACTGTTCGATGTCTTCCGACCCCGGCCCGGCTTCTGCCCGTCCTTGAGGTGCTGGCTGCGGGTGGTGTTCGAGTAGTACTTCGTCAGCGTCCCATTGCTGATCACGAACAGCTGCACGTACTCAAACAGGCCGCTGCCGGCCCAGAAGCTGTCCCGCTGGTACCGGTCGATCTGGTTGAACGCTTCCCGGATGTCGACACCGCGGCGCTTGAGCTCGATGTGCACCATCGGCAACCCGTTCACCAGCACCGTGACGTCATAACGGTTCGCGTAGCGACCCCCGGCGTCCTCATCGGCGGACGGATCGGTGTGGTCGACTCCGTACTGGTTGATGACCTGCAGGCGGTTGTTGTGCACATGCTGCTTGTCCAGCAGCATCACGTTCTTCGTCGAACCGTCATCCCGCCGCAACACCTGCACATGGTCTTCCTGCACGCGAAGCGTTTTTTCCACAATGCCGTCGTTCTTCCCCGCGACACACGTCTCGAAGAACCGTGACCACTCCGCATCTGAGAACACGACGCCGTTGAGCGCTTCCAGCTGCGTGCGAAGGTTCGCGACGAGGTCCGCTTCAGACGTGATTGACAGGTACTCGTACGCCTGCGACTGGAGCAGCCGAATCAGTTCGGCTTCGAGCGAGGCCTCCGACTGATAGGCCGCCTCCTGCTTCGCATCCGCCACGTACTCGGCCACAACCGTGCTCTCCGCCGAGACTGCGATCGGATCGTACTTTCGCGCAGCTGCATCGCTCACGCCGTAGCCTCCTCGAAGGTAAGGAGCCGGTCGCGGTAGTACTCGTACTGCTTCCGACGAGCCTCAATCCCAGCCGGCAGACCAGCGTTCGCATCTTTTACTAGCGCTTCGAAGTGGTTCAGCATTCCCACTATTCGCTCCTGCTCAGACTTGCTCGGGACAGGGATCTCAATCCTTGCGGTGCTGGCGGCTGACAGACGCTTTACCTTTCCGCGTGCGACAAAGTTAGACTTCTGGGAGTGAAAATCAGCCGTTTGCACAGCAAACGAAACATAAGTCGGATCGAGGTCGGAGGTGAAAGCGAACGCATCGTCATGAATGGCAATTGGACTTTCCCCAAGCCATGCGACAGCCTTGCCGACCTCCTCGACTGTTTCGCCCACGCCAGCAAAAATGACGTCATTGGGGCGCGCAAAACGGAGCTGCGGCGCGAGGTCCGCGCGTACCTCTTGGGCTGCTCGCTTCGCTGAGACTCCATAGTGAGTGTAGATTTCGCCGTAATGCATGCTCGGTATTCCCGAGTCGACCACGTCACTCTTCGTAAACCGTCGTCCTCGTATGAAAGTACCTAGTTGCGCAAGGGGGATGTACGGGGTGCTGGCGGTGAGAATCAGGGCATCGCGATAGAAGTGGTACTGGCGACGTCGTGCTTCCAGCTCCGCTTCCAGCTCCGCTTCCAGCTCCGTGAACTGGTCCAGGATCCGCACGATCTCCCGCTGCACCTCAAGCGGCGGCACCGGAACCCTGATGTTTGAGTACGTACCGATCCACTGACGGGCGTGATCCTCGGGCGCGTATCTAATCGTTTGCATCACGTAGAAGGCGTACCGAAGCAGGGTTCCCGTGCCGCGTTTCGGAGTCAGTAGTTTCATTGCCGATGACTTTGCCTTGAACGGAAAGTCAACCCACTTGAACGCGGTCGTGAAGTCATCGAATATGATCACCGGTCTGGCTCTTGAAGCGCCGTATATGCCATCTTTCTCCGCGGTGTGGCCGAGCAGAAAGGTCTTGCCTGCGGTCAGGACCGGCGTTAGATGTTTATCATCGTAATCTTTGGATGCCACAAGGTACTTACCGGGCTGTTCATAGTCAAGAAAATGGGAGAGAGGCACGAACGGAACTCCCTCAGGACATAGCTCCGAAACGAGCTGTTCGAGGATGCTCACGCGGTCCCTTCGAGGTCGGCGATGATCGCGTCGATGGAGGTGCGGAGTTCGGCTTGTCGGGCGACAATGCGTGCGATGTCTGTGTTGAGGGCGATGATGTCGACGGTTTCGCGGATGTCCTCGGCTTCCACATAGGAGGACACGGCCATGTTGTACTCGTTTCCGCCGATGGTTCCGTTGGGAACGAGGGCCGCAAAGTGCTCTACGGGGACCCGGTTCTGGACGGCGGTGAGGATCTTCTGTTGGTGGTCGCGGGTGAGTTTGTTTTTGTTCCCGACGCGGGTGAACTCGGCTGATGCGTTGACGAACAGGACTCGATTGTCGGTTTTCGACTTTTTGAGGACCAGGATGCAGGTGGCGATCGTGGTCCCGAAGAACAGGTCTGGTGGAAGCTGGATGACGGCGTCCACGTAGTTGTTGTCGATCAGGTACTGACGGATCTTCCGTTCCGCGCCTCCCCGGTAAAGGACGCCGGGGAACTCGACGATCGCGGCGGTGCCGTTTACGGCGAGCCAGGACAGGATGTGCATCGTGAACGCGAGGTCCGCTTTCGACTTCGGTGCAAGGACCCCGGCGGGCGCGTACCGGTCGTCGTTGATGAGGAGCGGGTTCGCGTCCCCATCCCACTTGATGGAGTAGGGCGGATTCGACACGATCGCTTCGAAGGGTTCTTCGTCCCAGAAGTACGGGTCGATGAGTGTGTCGCCGTGGGCGATGTCAAACCGTTCGTAGTCGAGTTCGTGGAGGAACATGTTGATGCGGGCGAGGTTGTATGTGGTCAGGTTGATCTCCTGCCCGTAGAACCCGCCGACGTTGTCCTTCCCGAGGACCTTCGCGAACTTCAGCAGCAGCGACCCCGACCCAGCAGCCGGGTCGTAGACCTTGTTCACCCGGGTTTTGCCCATCACGGTGATGCGAGCAAGGACTTCCGACACTTCCTGCGGCGTGTAGTACTCACCTCCTGACTTCCCGGCTTGTGAGGCGTACATCTGCATCAAGTACTCGTACGCGTCACCGAAAAGGTCGATCGAGTTGTCCTGGAAGTTCCCCAGCGGCAAATCCCCGATCGCGTCGAGTAGCTTGACGAGCTTCTCGTTGCGCGTCTTGACAGTGTTGCCGAGGCGGTTGCTGTTGACGTCGAGGTCGTCGAACAGGCCCTTGAGTTGGTCTTCGCTGTCGCTGCCGAGGGCGGAGCCTTCGATGTGCTTGAAGACTCGTTCAAGCGTTTCGTTAAGGTTCACGTCCTGGCCGGCACGGCCGCGGACGCTGGTGAACAGCTCCGAGGGGAGGATGAAGAACCCCTTCTCCGAAACGGTGTCGCCGCGGATCGCTTCCGCCTGTTCGTCGGGGAGGGCGGCGTAGGAGAAGGCGGTGTCGCCAGCGTCGTGTTCGCCCTGGTCGATGAACTCTGCGAGGTTTTCGGAAATGAACCGGTAGAACAACATCCCAAGGACGTACGTTTTGAAGTCCCACCCGTCCACCGACCCGCGCAGGTCGTTCGCGATCCGCCAAATCGTCTTGTGCAGCTCCGCGCGTTGCGCTTCCTTTGTGGTCGGTGCCATGTATTTCGTATCTCCTACGCCAGGGATGCCCCCTGGTATGGGGCGCACTGCTCCTAGTCTCGCAGCCCGCCTTGCCTTGTCCCGTGAGCCCTGCCGCCGGGGTGGCGGCGCGCCCGAGGGGCGTCCTGAGGAATGCTCGGAAACCGCGGGATGCAGCAAATTCTGGGGGCGGGCACCCTCAACGATGGATCGGTCTTGGCCGAGCTCGCCCCTAGCAGGCGGGAGCGCGCGGGCTCAGCGAAGCGTCGAGTACACCTCGGGCATCGGGTGCCCAACGCCCTTGCGGTTTTGGTGCACGAACGCGTTCTGCTCGGCGTCGGCCTTGAAGACGTCGCCGTGGCGTGAGTGAGCGCCGCACTTGCACCGCCAGTGCCAGTCGAGATCACGACGCTGGTAGTCGTCAGTGGGATCCAGCCCCGTCGACTCGTCATGCGACCGGACTGCGTTCGCGAGTCCCCGGAGGAAATCCCAGACCATCAGGACACGCTCGGTGCGCTCTTGCCGCCGAGTTCCTCGCGAACGATCCCGGTCTTCAGGACCTCCTCGTTCCACTGGTCAACGAGCTCCATCACCGAGGCCGGGTCGACGCCGTTCTTGATCGCGTCGTACCGGGTGGCCTGGTCGACGCGGTCGGCCGACGCCTTGAAGGCGTCGAGATTGAAGTAGCTGTTCCAGCGCGTCTCGCGGAGGCTCTCCCACGCCTCGCTTGCCTTCACCGGGTGCACCGTCGGATGGCGCTCGATGATCGCCGCCGCCTCTCGACGGATGCGTCCGGCGAGCAGCAGGCACGCCCCGCACGCGGGAGCCGACTCGGACTCGGCCCTGGCTGCTTCGAGCTGCTCCTGTGTCTGGGCGTGGTGCGCTGGATGGGGGCGGCGATCGCACAGCGACCGTCCGTCGAGCATCCAGATGTGGACGGTCTTGATCTCAGCCATGCGTCCACCGTAGGCGAGTCCTGCGACCGTCAGCTCGCTCCAAGCGGCCTAGCGGTCGTCATCGCGATGGCCTCGCTCGAACTCGGCCATGACGCCCGGCAGCTGCGCTTACGTGGTCAGCACGCGCCGCGGCTTCACTACAAACGCTGGGCGCTGCGCGTCGGCTGGAGCGCTCGATCAGCGACGACATGAATCCTCGAGGCCTCGGGGAGGTGAAGATAACTGCCGGTACCTCAGGGGTGGAACGAAAGCGATGCCTGCTCGGCGGAGTCGCGGACGACATCCCCCGCATCGTCGAGCCGACTCCCCCGCCGACATGACGCCGGCTTCCCTCAGCGCCGAGTGCGCGTCTTCGATGCCTTCTTGCGTCCGCGCTTCGTCGGCTCAACTCGGATCGCTCCCCTGACGTGGGCTCGGAGCTCCTCAACGCGATCGTCCACGTTCGTGAGCTTCCGGTAGAGCCAGATCGGCTGGCCGAGGAACTCGTCTGCTGCGGGTTCGTCGGTGGGGCCGATCAGACCCGCCTGCCAGATCTCGGCGATCTGCGTCTGAACGGCCTTGGCGGCGTCGATGACCGGCTGACGGGCGATCAATTCCAGCAGCCGCACCTGCTCCTGGACGGTGCGCATGGCTTCCTCGGTCGGCCCCATCACCGCCTTCAGTCGTTCCTCAGAGCTGCCCGCGCGGATGCGAGCCGCCTCGAGGTGGCAGCGGTTGATAGCCGCAGCGATCGCCACGTACGACGACTTCAGCTCAGCGTTCCACTGCCGCTCGTCCTCACGCTTGAGCTTCCTGCGGTCGCTGAAGTAGGTCGACGTAAAAGCGATTGTGGCTCCGAGGGCCAGGAAGCAACCAGAGACGATCGCCGTGCTCGAGCTCGACGGGGTCGAGCCGGGCGTCGCTGCGGGCGAGGCAGCCAGCACCAGAAGCGCGCTCGCGGTGATCACACGAACAGGTACTGGATCTGTTCGCCGTGGATGAAGCGGAGCTCGTCAGGAGAGTCGAAATCGATCGTGCCCAGAACCTCCACAGCGTCGTCCTGGCCGTCCTTTTCGAAGACGTCGGGCATCGTCGTCCGGCCCGAGTGCGCGCCACTGAGGAAGCGCAGGAAGGCCTGCTTCTCTGCGGCACCTGCGAAGCCAAGGTCGACCTTGCGACCGGTCCCCTTCTCGCGCAGACGCGCGCCGAGACGACCCGGAGACACCTCGTACTCCTCGATGTAGCAACGCACCCTCGTCGTTTCGGCCATGTCCGTCTCCGCCCTCTTCGTCGCCTCGATCTTGTCAGAGCGGACCGACGAGCACTGCTCAGTACCGTGTCATCGACCCCAAGGAGCCCCGTGACGATCACCGATCAACTGACCGCGACCGGGTACGGCTGCCGGATTCGAGCCACCGACGTGATGGCTTTGCGGCGCTCGGTGTTGACGATCAACTCGTGCATGTTGACCATGGTCTGTCGCAGACGACTCGGGCCTGGCCGGGCCGCCGGGAGGTACTCGCTGCCGGCTGTGCTGACGACATCCTGGTCGTCATCAAGCTCGACCGTCTCACGCGATCGCTGTGAGACGCAACGGATATCGCCGACGAGCTGACGAAGAAGTGTGTCGCCCTGAATCTCTGAGGAGCAATCTACGACCCCAGCGACCCCGTCGGCCGGCTTCTGTTCAACGTCCTCGGCATGGGGGATCCAACGGGCCGAAGTGCCCGTTCCCTGGTCGCCCATACGTCGTCCGCTGGGCGCTAACCATGCGCTGTCGGGGTCGTCGTGACAGCTCTGCACCCCGGCAGGGCTCGCGACCGCTTCCGATGAGCTGCCGATGCGGCGGATGTCGCCGTCATGTGCCCGAACCACAGGCGACCAGCGCACCTGCGCCCGTCCGGGCTGGACGGGTCGCCTCGACTGCGTCTATGCCAAACATGCTTGCAGTTCTATGCCTGCGGTTACGTCGGGAGCCCCTGTCGGCCTGTAGGTACGCGGCTGCACCAAAGGCCCGGATTAGCCGCCACAGGGTTGTTTGCGCATCATCCGAAATTCGTTTGCGGAACTCAGCCCGAGAAGAAAGCCCCCGAGTAGCTCGGGGGCTTTCTTCCGTTTCTGGGCCAAGAAGCGCTTCCCGGCGAGGGGTTCGGGACCTCTTGGCCTCTCCCTCTCGGCCACCAGGCGTGCGGGCGGCTTAAACGACGAAGCGACGCGCCCTTCTGGGCGCGCCGGATTGACTCGTGAGCGGTGGGGGATAGCGGAAGGCTCGGGTGTGGTGCCTTGGAACGGGCCTGGGCCTACGTTCGCGGAGGCGGATCGACGGTGGGTCCACTCGTCGGGAACGGGGACAGTTCGGGTCGGACGTAGTCGGCGCGGTAGTTGCTCATGCCCTCGGCATCACGACGGCGGGTGCGCCGTGCAGGCACCGGCGTCAGGCCCTTCGCGACGCGGCGGTCGCGGTCCTTCGGCGCTCGGTGCTTGGCGGCGAGGAAGGTGACGATCTTGCGGATGTTGGCGGCCGTCGCGAGCATGGCGAGAAGGAACTGCTGAGCGGCGAGACCGCGCAGGCGCCGTGCACTGGAGTCGGCGATGCGCTCGGGACCGGTCTTGATGAAGGCGTTGAAGCTCTCGATGCTGTTGCGGTCGCGGCGGTAGGTCTTGGACCACTCCTTGCTGCCATAAGGCAGCATCTGGTTCATCTTCTCGCCGTCCTCCGGGCGCACCGTGATCGAGGTCTGGCAGCAGACCTTGTCTGTCTGCTTGGGGACGTTGGCGCGCAGCACCTGCCGGCGTTCCTTGTCAGGCGATGCACGCTTGTCGAGCTTGCGGAGCGGGCACTCGACCGTCGCACTCGGGCCGAGGGCTGGGCAGCGCATCTTCACGTTGCCGTTGGCGTCGGGACCCTCCTTCTTGTGAAGTCGGTATGCGTCACGCTCGTCGATCTGCTGGGACCACTCGACGTTGTCGATCTCCTTGTTGTTGCGCCGCACCGTTGCATCGAGGAGCCGCTTCGGTGTACCGGGGCAGAACTGACCGCCTTCGACGAGCTTGGCTCCGCCGACCTGGCCCCGCACACCGGTCTGGTTCGCGCGGTTGTAGTCGAAGACGAGGCCGACGCCGAGCTCTCTCATCGGACGGTGGAAGTCCTCCATCGTGAGACCCGCGGAGTACCCAAGGTCGGACGACAGGCGCGCGATGTCGTAGCCGCGTTCCTGGATGTTCTTCACGAGCTCGACGGTGTGGAAGCCGATGCCCTTGTTGGGCGTCGTCAGGCTCGCCCCGCGGATCAGCTGCGGTGCTTCGGTGGGGTCACCTGTCGGGTCCTCGTTGACGTCGATGATGAGGTTAGCCGTGTAGGCGAGCAGCCACCGGCTCCGTGCCTGCTTGACGCTCGCCTTGCCGTTCTCCTTGGTGTGCTTGCTGAAGACGCGTTCCTTCTCTCCCTTGTCGATCGGGTAGAGGTCAGCTTCGAGTTCCATCGCGTACTTCGGCTGTTCCTTGTCCGTGCCCGCGATGAACATGGGCTGCTCGACGCCGTTCTCCCGCGGCCAACGGTTCTTCTGGCTCGGTGCACGCAGCACTGTCTGGTCGACGGAGAGCGCGAGACGCTGACGTCGCACGGCTCGAGGCAGGTTCTGGGCCGTGGCTTCCAGCAGCGTGTTCGTGAAGGTCATGCTGCGCTCGTGTGCCCGGCGTTCGATGTTCTTGTCCCGGAGCGCGTCAAGGCTGCTCCGCTCGTCGCGGGTGAGCAGGCGGCGGGGCGCCGGCCAGGCATCCCATAGGTCGATGATGCGGTGCATGGCCCGCCATGCCAGGAAGTACCAGTCGTTGGGCTTGTCGTTGTCGTACAGGTGAGCGATGCCGAGCTCGCGACGGGCTTCATCGTCGAGACGGTGTTCGAAGACGCGGCCCATCTCGCGCACGAAGATCATGGACTGCTCCGACAGGAGCATCATCACCACGGTCAGGATGGCCAGGTCATCGATCTTCGGTTTGGCACCGCCCGGGGCTTTCTTCTCGCGGTCCTCCGCGCGCCATGTCGCGAGGAGCTCGATGACACCCGATGAACGGAGGAAAGTCATCCACTCACGGGCGTCGGCGCCGCGGAACTTGGTCGTCTTGGTCGATCCGCTGACGATCCGGTCGGCCGTGTAGATGCCGTTGAAGAACTCCTCGTCATGGAAAGAGGGCTTGCCGGTCACTGAGTCGCTCCCGTTGAGCGGAGAAGCGCGTGAAGCTCAACCTCGGGCATGACCTTGGCCAAGGGCGCGTAGCGAAGGAGGGACGAGACGTTCTTGAAGCCGGCCGCGTAGACGATGCTCGCCAGGGGCAGAACGTTGATCTGGTCCACGATCCAGGTGATGCGGAGGCGCCGAATAGCAGGACCGTCGTATCGGGCGCCGTAGTGCATCAGCGCGATCTCCCGCGAGGACTCCTTGCGGTGGGGGATGACCGCGTAGTCATCGTCGCCGAGTCCCTCGAAAGCGATGTCTGCGTACGAATTCCACCCGATTCGGATGGGGATGCTTCGCGGCGCCTTTCCGGTCACACGGACGACCCAGCCAGCCGGAGTGCGCGTCAAGTCCCGGCCACGGACCGCGGCGATCTCGGTCGCACCGAGGCCTGCGCCACCGGCAAGCGCGAGAAGCCCATAAGAATCCCGGCGGGCTCGGTCGGTGGACCTCGACGCGGCCCAGCTCTCGAAGGCGGGAAGCTCGGAATGCGAGAAGGGTCGTATCTCCCGGCTCTGCTTGTTGAGGCGGTGAGGAGACGGCTCGTAACCAAGCGCTTCAGCGAGGTTCAGGAGTCTGGTCTCGGCAAGCTGCTGCGTCTTGGCGCTGGGGTAGGTGCGGGCGAAGCGGTAGATCATGGACGGGTAGAAGAGGTCATCGCGGCGCAGCTCCGCACCGGCTTCGTGGAACGCCCACACGACGTACCGGCTCGCGAAGGTCAGGAGGATCCTCGTGTAGAGCATGTCGTGGGGTTTGGCGTCGAGGACGCACGCGAGCGTGAAGTCCCGAACGGGCAGCCACTTGGTCGGGGCGATACGTCGCGGCTGATAGCGCAAGATCGCCTCCTGTAGCTCCAGCGTGGCGTGGTCATTAGATTGACCAAAGTGTGCTACGGCACGCTCGAGTTGGGAAGAGGGGGAAGTCGGAGGCTGTGTCTCGTCAGGGGTGGTCACGAGAGATGGACATGAGACAAGACAAGGCCATCAAGCGGTCTGGTGCGCTTTCAGCGCACATCTAGACTGCGGAGGTGCCTGATCCACGTTTCGAGCCGCGGTCCTACCTGCGTGAGCCAGGCCGCTTCGGTCGCGACCCCGAAGCTCAGTGGGTCTCGGCGGTGTCGTTCTCGTCAGGCCAGCTCGACCAGTGGGGCGCTGCTCGCATTCAGCATCGCCTGGCGTGCAGCATCCGAGTCGAGATAGCGAGACAATTCCGCTCTGTCGGGACGTACGCGGCTGCCTCTGGGCAGAGTCCTGAGCGGCTGGGGCGTCTGCTTAGGGGTGAGGTCGTGATGCGTCTGGAAGACGTGGCAAATGCCCGTCGCCATTTGGGCGTCTGAGGGAACCTGGCCGACGCGGGAAGTGATCGTCTTGTCCCTATACGGGCGTCATGGCCGCAGCCTCGGCTCGCGCCGGGGTGGTAACCATCAGCGAAGTGAGTACCGCCGGGGGTCGTCGTCCGCTCTGGCGACGTAAGGCAAGAGCCGGTCGAGCGCTTCGGCTGACTGCAAGCCGGCGACCTCCAACAACAGGTCGAGGGGCGTCCCCCGCCGGAGGTGTTCCACGATCCAGGTCGCTCGCATGCGTCGGGACTGCAGCTCGACCGCAGGGCGTGGATTCCGGCTGACGAAGTCCGTGACGAGATTGATGTTCCCGCCTCGCTGCCCGCTCCGGAATGCCCACCGGGAGGCTGCCTTGGACGCCGTTCGGCGCTGCAGGAAGGGGGCCCACTGAGCAAGAACCGGGACGTTTCTCGCCTCGTCACCCGACACGCGCACCGCGACGCCCCGACTATCTGACGTGATGTTCACGAGTTCTAGATCGATGATCTCCCGCCCCGTCAGTCCTGCCCCGAGTCCGAGCGCGAGGAGCGCGCCGGCGCTGGTCGTCCGTTCCTCGTCGTGCTGGCTACTGGCCCACGACAACAACGACGCCACCTCGCTCGGGGTGTACGGACGTGACGCCTCAGCCTTGCCCAGGGCCCGGAATGTACCCGCAGCTTCGTCGCCCAGGAGCGCCTCCGACGTGCGTCTCAACCGAGCGCGCAGGGTGTTCTTTCCTGCCCTGCTGTACTGCCCGAGGTGATGCTGCACGAAGCGGTTGATGAACCTCGGGTCGAAGACGTTGTCATCTTCGAGGGGAACGTTAGCTACCGCCCAGGCGAACAGGGCGAGACGGGAAACGGCCGGGTAGAGCTCCTTCTCGGAGTACGGCGTTCTGGGGGCCGTGTCGCGGACGACGCGCCGCACGTAAGGGCGGATGGCGGCCCACTGATCAGCAGGCATCTTCGGCGTGTAGTCGTAATGAGCCGCAGCCAGCACCTCGGGCTCCCTCTCGGCCATGCGCTTCATTACCTCGAGCTGCCGTTCGCGGCGTTCGTCAGCTTCATCGCTCACCGGCGCTCATCTCCAAGCTCGAAAGTGGTCATTACAATGACCAATTTGTGATACGTTCGACGGGGCGGCCGTGCGCGCGAGCTGGCGCGCCTAGCCTTGCGGCATGGGTAGAACAGCGCGTGCGAAACCAGCCGCGCTGGCCCCGTCCCCGTGGCCAGACGTTCGCTCGGACGACCCGATCGGGGAAGTGGCTCGCAGATTCGCGCAGAACCTTCGTCAGGCCGTCGGCAGTCGCAGCATCCGGTCGGTAGCCGAAGCTTCAGGTGTCACCCATACGACTCTGCTCAGCGTCCTGGCGGGCCAGGTGTGGCCGGACCTCGAAACGATCGCGAAGCTCGAGCGGGGGCTCGGCGTTTCCCTTTGGCCGCGCCACAGCTGATCGTTCCAACGTGACGGTCTTGGTCATGTCGATTCATCAGGCCTTTGCCCGCCCCCGGGGTCTGTCTGCGGCGAGGGTCTGTCGGGAATGTCCACCATGGTCACCTCGTCGGCCCTGGGGATTGGTGCGAACCGTTGCTGGTTGGCAGTGGGAAGTTCGTCGAGCCAGACTGCTCCTCGCTCTACCAGCCGGGCTCGAAGTGACGTTCCGGTGATGTTCTCTGCGGCGTCAGTGACCGGAGTTGCCTCGAGTTGGAACTCACCGAGCCTGAGGCATAGCTCGAGATAGGTCAGATAGGTCTGTCGCACATGGGCCAAGAGCTCGTCGGGGGCATCTTCGGTACTCGTCTCGCGGAGCACATCTGACGTCGGCGCCCAGCTGATCGACGCCTCGTGCTCATCTATGGCTGCTGTGAGGCCCGAGAGTGGGCCGGCAGGGTGAGCTCTCCATGTGACGCTGCTGCTTGGTTGGGCTATGAGCGAGTCGCTCAGGTCCAGGAAAAGCCCTTGAATCGTGATGATGCCGAAGGCCTTGCGCTGCCCCGAGGTCGGCTTCGCTTGTTTGCTTGCATCCATGGTCATTACTATTACCACCATCCATGCGGAGGGTCCAGGATCACAAGAAGTTAGAAGGTGGCGGAGTGGCCGAGGGCGAGCAGACTGCAGGGCAATACACGATTGTCGGATTAGGCGCGAGCCCGCCGAGCGTGGTCGTCTGGAGAGCGGATGTCTCGCGCGTGGCTCAAGATTGGCGACTTGCCGGAGTCGATCTGGGAATGAGGGATGGGAGGCCTTTCGGGTCTCTCCACTTCGAGGAGGTCAACGGATCGCGCCGCGCTCGGGTCGCTGTCCGGTGGGACCACGTGTACGACCAGTTGCAGTGCTTCGTCACGGATCGGAGCTTTGCGGCGGAGGGGGAGCGCCTCGAGCGAGATGCTCGGCACCGTGTCGGCACGCTGATGGCCGCGTACGCGCAGATCGGGCTTGCAATCACCGCTGGAGCTGTCGCAGAAGGCTCATTGAGGGCCGCTTCGAACCTCGTGCCGATTGGTCCGAGGCATCCCGGTTGATTGCCACTCGGGGTGGCGCGGTTAGCCCAGAACCTTTCGAAGAGCATCGGCCCAAGGTGGTCACTCCTCGTAGTCGACCGCGCCTTCGATGACGAGAAACAGCATGAATAGCTGATCTGCGAGCACTGCCAGGTCGTAAGCGACGTCTTCCACCTGTGCCACGGTGAATGTGCGATCCACGGTCCCCTTGGCCTTGACCCGGCTCGCCGAAGCTGGTCCTTTTCCCGGTGTTGTCCACGCGCCGTGCAGCAGGTGATTCCGGCTCTCCATCGCAACTTTCGAGTCGGCGGACAGTCGCGTGAACATGTCGCGTACCTGCCCCTGGAAGCGGTGCAGCTTCACGAGCTTCGCGCCCAATTCGAGCAGGCCGCTGAAGGAGACGCCACGGGTCACCACAATTCCTATGTCATTTGTCTCGCGGTCATCGTCGCTGACGAGGGCCATGACGGCGAACGCTAGCGTGCGCTCCAGTCGAGCAGACCAGTACGCGACCTCGCCCATCGCGACTAGGTGCTCTCGATCAAGGCCGGTGGCGCGTACTCGGGCTCGGTGTTCGGGAGAGGGGCGCTCGCTCATGCATCAGATCCGAGGGAGGTAGCCCCGATGCTAACGGGCTGACAGTCAACGGCTTGACTGGCGATAGGCGCCCAGGACCTGACCGGGTGGTTCGGCTTCTTCAAGGCCCCGCCCGCGCTTTTCTGCATCAGCCGGGCCGACCCTCCAAGATCCGCCTGGGCGTCACGCGGGGCTGTGAGGTAGGAAGCGTCGATCGGCGAACAGGCGCTCCTAGGGAGGGGTGACGATGTCATGTCGGCAGTGTCACATAGTGCCCCGTCACCGGAACCTGTCTCGGACCACCTATCTGAGACGGTTAGATCCGCGCAGCCCCAAGGGGGTGGTCGAGGCTGGCGATCGTCCGGCTAACGATCCCCCACTGGATCACTTGCTGTGGGGCGAGCGCACTCGGAGAGGACGCCGTCGTGGTCGTTCCGTGTCGTCGGTGAGCGTGGGCGGAAACGGTCCCTAACGTCGTAGCGTCTAGGGATGCAGC
>Ga0265797_10004586_pt1 | contig 20980 bp, 21 predicted proteins | sample P2T30metagenome_FD_192433 | JGI IMG/M metagenome (GOLD analysis project Ga0265797, IMG submission 192433) | Plant litter microbial communities from East Loma Ridge, Irvine, California - P2 T30 | ecosystem: Environmental > Terrestrial > Plant litter > Unclassified | place: USA: California...
GCACCCTCTTCCCCAATCCTCTTCCCTCTCTCTCTCTCTTCCTCAACAACGAAAGACAAAGACGACAAAAAAAAATGACCTACTCGACATAATCCTCGAGATACCTCGACGAAAATCATCTCATCACATCAAATCAAAAGAGAAAAGGTCGCAAGATATGATTTTGGGTTTTGTTGGAGTCAATACTGTTTTTCTTCCATACTTGATTTCCTAGTTTTTCTTCTCCTCCTTCTCCTCCTCCTCCTCCTCCTTCTTCTTCTTCTTGTTCTTCATCCTCTCCTTCTTTCTTCTTCCAATTCCAATTGAAGGATGGTGAGATTCCATCTGAAAGGACTCGCTCGCTGATGAACCCAAAACACTGAAACCCAAGAGACCAAAACCAAAACCGAACCCAACCGACCGGACCCAGCCAAGACGATAAAAGAAAAGTAAACAAAGCCAAAGAAAACATTCCCACGTCGCTGGTCATCTGTTTTACGCGATTCCCCACACAGAAAGAAAACGTGGAAACAAGAGAAAGGAGGAGTGAGGGGAGAAGAGGGGACATATCATCATCACCAAAAGAGAGAAGAAGAAGAAAAAAAAGGAGCGTTCGACATGTCCTCCACTGACACGCATGACAGGGAGAAAACACAAGACCAAGCCATCCATAACACAGTCCTTTTTCAGACCAACGCCCGCCTCTCCAGCGCAGCGACCTCATGATCAAGATCATCAGTCCCGCCGTAGCGCCTGAGATACGACTCGATGGTGCGCTCGTCCAGCCCGCCCTGCACGCCGCCGAGATCATGGCCTTGCACCGGGGTGCCGGGCGACGAGCCCTGGTCCAAGGCACTCTTGCTGTTGCTGCCGCCGACCGGATGGCCCATGCGGAGCATGCGCTGTAATTGATCCATGCTGCCCGAGAACCAGCCGGTTTGGGCGTCGAACTGCGGACTAGGCGGGTGGTGCAGAGGCGAGTTCCCGGCGTTTTCCGCCGTGCCGTCGCCGCTGTTGTTCGCGTTGATGGGTCTTGCAGGAGCAAAGCGCGGGATGGAAGTTCTGTGCTGGGGGCGGAACTCGTAGATTTCGCTGGCGTCGCTGCTGTCGGAGGCGATGTCGTTTTCGTCAAAGTTGTAGAAGCTATTGTCGTCGCCGTCGGAGGCGTCAAGACCGGTGAGGACGAAGTCGTCGACTTCCTCGTCTTCTTGCAGGGTCAAGTCTTCTTCTTGCGCGGCTTTGTTGGCGAGGCCGCGGGCGAGGTCGCGGTTGAATTGTCTGAGGGCGTCTTTGATGCGTAGGCGGGAGCGAGGGTTGACGGTCTGTTCCAGCTGGAGTTCAGTTTCGGCAATCTGCTTGATGATGTCTTCGATCATCACATCTTGGGCGGACATTTCGGTGGCTTCATTTTCTTCCGAAGGTGGCGTCACTGGGTCGGTGCAAAGAATATCGGTAAAGGCACGCTCGAACTCGCGAACCATGCTCCTGTCAGGGATGGCGAAGACGATCTCCTTGATTCCATCCCAGCGCTCGGCGTTGGGTCTTCGTTGACGAGGACCTCCTGCGAGAACTTTGCGCCAGATCTTCGCAACCTCCTTGACCGGATTGCCGTACGCGCCACATCCCCAAGCTCCCAGGACGAGCCTCTCGGCACCCTTGGACTCGGCAATGCGCATGACAGCCTTCATCTTGCGAGTCACGAGATCGCGATCGTTGTCGCAATAACTAACGCCACAAGTGCAAGACGAGTCGCGGTCTTCACTGCGACCGCGCGAATCTGGGAAGCGGAACATGCCAGCGCTGACTACATCGAGGAAGTATCGGTCTCGTTTCGCCAAATCGTTCGCTTCAGGGGTGGAGTCGCGGAACACCAGGCAGTCTGGAGTGTAGACGCCGCCGACGTCGGGAAGGCGGTAGAACGAATCCCACAGCGATGGGTAAAGGCTAGTACGTGCGCACAAGAACTCCTCCTGGCTGTTAGCTCCATCAAGGAAACCTCCGCCTGGTCGCATTGGCGACGCCATGTTGAGGACGACGACATTAGGTCTTGTCTGCGGTTTCGAAGTCGGAGCGGTGCGCCTCGCAGCAAAAGGACGTTCGGACAATTTGGCGGCGGCACCGAGTGTATCTGTGCATTGTATTCTGATTTTGATATGTGTGCCTATCGGACCAGCGGTTGTTGCTGTGGTCGTCGAAGAGGTCGAAGCGGGCGGATCGACGATGAGATCGGACTTGTGAATGCCGTGACGGGCTCTAGGACTGGCACGCAAGACTTCTGGTACAGCCTTGTGGATGGTCTCATGTGCTCGCATGGCGCGCTCGGCGCGACGGTTCTGAGTTGGCTGTGTAGCCATGACTGGTATTTGTTGGCCGTATAGGCTGTGTCGAAGGTAAAGTCGATGGTTGATGAAAGTTGCTCGCAAGCAACGGCCGATGCGGGGAAATCAAGTCGAGTCGAGAATGTGGAAGGTCGGCGGCGACGAGGGTGCGGACAGACAGTGGAGAGTATATGTAAGAAGTAATGGTGTGCTCGGACAAGGCTTAGCCAACGAGAGGACGTGTGTTCGCGGCTGAAACGAGGCGTGGGTGGTGATGAAGGAAGGGTGAGGTCAGCAGTGCAGCATAAGCAGGGCGAGGGCGATGATAGAGGCGCTATGTGGTATGCCCAGGACTGGAGAGGTCAAGGCTGGCGTGGTTAAATGGTAGTGAGACCCACGGCGCATGCGCAAGCGAGGACAGTAGTACTGTAGTAGTAGACTGGTAGAGGCGTGGGGGGATGAGATGAGTGGATGTGAGAGTAGTGAGTAGTGGCAGTGGCAGTGGAGGTGAAAGAAAGGATTGGCTTGGAGGACAACAAAGAAGAGAGTATGGTACAGCAGTAGTGTACAGAGTGAAGACTGGCACACGAGACACAGACAGTCACATCAGACAGTCAGACAATCAACTGAGAGTCCACGAATCGAATCGACGGCGGCCTCTTGCAAGAGACCAAGTCCATCTCGCTCCTGCAGCGCGCGCGCGCGCAAAGTCCGGCTCGTGATCGCTGCTGCTGCCGACCATCTTCCGTTTTTGACATGTGAAATTGGCCCGTGTGCAGTCATGGCAAGCAATTCTCCATTTCGCGCCTTACCCTTCGCAGCCATTGCGCCTAGCACCATCATGTACTGTATCCGTACGCCTAAATAAATCCGTGCCGAAGATAGCAACACACAACCAACCCAGCGCACACGACGACAAGTCATACACATTTCACCCGTATTCCTCAATCCTTCCTCCGCACGAACAAACCTCCATACAACAATAGCGCACACCTTACTCCAATTTAGCCTCAAGTTACTCGCATTAGTCCAAGATACCCCGACATTGCAATCCGCGTAACCTTTCACGCGCGCAGAAGTATAACCTTGAAAGCCGATGGATGATTGATTGATGATAATTCGATTTTCGGCAACCGCCCAAATCTGACTTTCGGACATGGAGGATGGGAAAGAGGGGAGAAGAGATACATGGTACATGTACATACTTCCACACATGACATGCACAACGGGAGAGGGAGGGAAAGCCGTTGCCCGCCGTCGTGCCCGCATCGAACAAGACGTGCATGGTGATTATCACCGTGGAAGTATCGAGTATTCGAGTATTCGAGTGTACACCCACCAATCAATAATCAACCTCACCAGCCCTGCATGCATGCGGCGCATCAGATGTATATCTGTAAACAGTATGTTTTTCTGCATGTGATCCTGCTTACCTCTCTTCTCTACCATACCCGTGGGCGGGATTCGAGAGCCTTGCCTGTGCGGGCGGGCCTTCGTCCGTCCGGCGGAGATGCCATCCATGTCTCTCTACAGTATTCTTTTGTTGCGTGCGATGCGACCTTCGGAGCAACAGTCTCAGACGGTTCTAGTCCCAGCCTTGCCTTGCCTTGCGACTTACCTAAGTTACCTCGCCATGGACACATATGGGGGTGGCTAGACTGGCTAGCCGACAGCACGATCGCGCGATCTCGAGAACCTTGTTACCAAAGGGAGAAAAAAAAAGGCTTGGGACTTGGAAAAACGATGATGGAAGAATTGGAGGAAGCACAGAGGAAAAGCCGATGATGGAACGAAACCGTCCGCTTTACCTATTTGCTGCCACATTCCGTTCCGAGTGCGGAACTGCCGTGCATGTCCGGTCCCGGTTCTGCGCTCATCATCACATGCTTGCGCTTTATTTATCCGACCCGATGCGATGATGCAAACACGATAGGCGATTTTCGATGTAAAACTATACATCACATGTCATCCGGCCGGAAATGTTCATCTGAAACCAACCAGAGGAACCAGTTTCACATGATTCACACGTCTGCGATGTCGCAATCATGACTCTCACGCACAACGCACAACGGGCAGTCTACCCAAGATCGGCGCATCGGTTGGTTTGGTTGCCATGCGCAAAAAAACAGCCCGAGACCTCAAGAAGAAGAAGAAGAAGAAGAAGAAGAAAAACATGAAACCCGAGCGCCGCCTGTCTTACACACATACAGTACCTTAGCACTACATGTAAGTAACCTTCACATGTTTTTCAACTTCAACTTTCCTCTCCGGACATCAAGGTTCCGGACGAATGCCATCATCATCATCATCACCGTCATCTTTTCCACATGCGTGCTCTTCTCTTTCATTTCTCCAGTGTCCAGTGTACGGTGTCGCGAAGGCTGGGTAAGGTCAGGATGGTTCACAGAATCCCGCGCCTGTACCGAATCCTAACTCGTCAAAATACTGTGCTAGTTGTACTATAGTAGTACTAGGAAAGATGGAGGAAAACGGAAGGAGACGTCGATGTTTTACAGTAACTCTGAGCATGTCAAGAAATCTCAACTATTATTCGCGTGGCAAACCAATCAGTTCGTCCATTATCATGGAGAATTTCACTGCGCTTTCTAGTTTCTGATTATCATTCATCATCATTCCGTTGTTGGCTACGTGTACACGCCCTTGAGTGAGCGCGGTCGCCTAGCCTAGTGGTCTGGCCAAGTCCTGTGATGCCTCTGGTGCTGCTGCATAATCCTGCTTCGTCATAGTTAACATAGCACATGTACATGTAGCTACTCATCACCCGAAAACATCCAACACCCATCAAGAAACCACAACAGCGACACCAGCGAATGCCACACACCATGACAAACCCCACCAAACACTCCCCCCCACCCCCCTAGCCGTCGCTCCACCAACCTCAGCGGCCGCCTCCCACTCAAACCCAGCATCTACACATCCAGCCTCGCCCCCTCCTCCCTCCAACAACAAGGGAAAGACAAAAGTCCCCCGATCCCCGACGTCAGCCGGGATCCATCCATCCCTCCACCCGCGCCTGTAGCTCCAAGTGTCGATTTCGTGCTCCGTTTTCCAGGTCCAGAAATACCAACCCTTGAGGCTCGGATTGGCAGTGTTGTTGTTGCTGTCGGGAGAGTAAGCTGCTATCTGTGCTTCGAAAAGAAGGCGGTACCATGTTCTTTGGGATTGAGAGGGGTTGTTGTTGTTGTTGTTGTTATTTTGGTGGTGGGTTCGAAAAGGGGTGGAGTTTGTTTCTAGGCTGAATTCGCCTATTACAATCGGATGGTTGGGTGATGTGGAGGAGGTGTTTTTGAGCAGGTGTGAGGTCTCGCAGATCCGAGAGAGGATTTCGGGTCGTGTGAGGTTGGCGTTGGGTGCGAAGGCGTAGTATTGGTGGGAGTCTAGGATTAGCGTTGGTTTTGGTTGAGTGGTAGTGTTGGCGAAGGGGTTGTAGGTTGACCAGTATGATGGGCCCCAGAAGGCGTCTGGTTCGCCGCTGTGTTAGGTTTCGTTCGGTTTGAGACCGAAGTCTTGGATGAGCTCAGACTTGCCGTGGATGACGATGTCTAATGGGTTGGAGCTTTCGCTCGCGTCTCTCACTGCTTCTACACCATCGTCGTAAAAGTCTTTGAGCTGCGACATCGGGAAATCGTCGTCGTCTAGCCTGGGCTCATTTAGTAGCTCGATTGTTGTTACAGCTCCGGCATAGATGTCTTGCGAGAATTCCTCGGTCAGGTTACGGAGGACGTCGAGACTTCGATCCGAGTTGGAGGAATTGCTGGGGAAAAGGGCGGGTCCGATCAGACCACTGTTGTCTTGCCCATTTTGCGATCCTGGTGCGCCATGAAGATCGATCATGACTTGGAAGCCGAACTCGCTGGACCATTTTACCGCCTGGATCAAATATGGGTATTGGCCGGTCACGTAGGGTTCGTCTGAGCGGACGTCGACTGCCCAATACCCAATTGGAATGCGGATGGCGTTGAGGCCGGCAGACTTCATGCCCTCAAAGTCATTCCGAGCGATGAAGGAACTGCTCGCGTTGTCAGTGACGAGTCGTTTGTGGGTAGAATGGTTTGGAGTGATTCCTTGGCTGACCTCCAGTGTGCTTCTAGCCTTTCCAAGCATTGCTCTTTGCCGAGTGTGTTGCAGAGATTCCATTCATCTTCTGCATCAGTGGATCGGAACAGCGAGGGCGTTATCCTATGCTGTTAGTCTGGCCGTGTTGAAAGGGCATTCGCCACTTACCATTCCTCCACCAAGAGCCAGCCTCCAAGATTGACGCCTCGAATGTTCTCAGCGACTGATTCGGCTATCCAGTGTTCAGAGAAGGCTAGAGTCGCGTAGATGACCCAGTTGAGCATCATCTCGCGAAAGAGTAGCGGCCTTGTTCTAGGTCAAGTAGCCCTGGGAGTGACCCTTTGACACAGGCAAGTACATTTGAATTTAACGATCGCGAGTGTCTGATAGTGCCATCTTCGACATCTTGTTTCACTTCTGTGAGAGGCGGCGGAGCATATATTGTATGCCGTGTAATGCGAGAATACCAAGACGACTTTCGCCACAGATTGGCGTCGTCGCCGGCAGGCGCATCATCGGATCAATAGATCCCGAGCTTGAATGCAGGATCGTCCCGTTGAATCTGTCTGTCCTTTTGCTCCAGAACAGATGCATGCTCAGCAAGCTATACAACATATGCCTGGCCAGATGTTGCCTTTAAGTGTTGTTGCTTCGATGGATTTGGTGAATGATGCGCTGGTGTCATTCGTCGCTCTTATCAACGTACACCGAACTTACGCCGCCGGCTCATGACCCCCATCTGATGATGAACGAACTGTTTCCACCTATCCTACACACCGACACGTCGCCTAGAAAGTATCCTTTGATTGATCACCGACAAGACAGCGCAACAGAGTACTCGTCATGTTGGAAACCCACGAGCGAGTGATCCAGTACGCGCTGCAGGCCATTGGCGAATACGAGGAGGTCTACAAAGAGCTACATCGAACACCCGAATTGTCCTGGCAAGAACAAGCCACTGCTGCGTACATTGCAGAGCAACTGCGCAAAATAAACACCGACCACGAAGGTGAGGGGTTCAAGATCACAACCGGCATTGGAGGCACAGGCGTGGTGGGGATATTGAACAATGGACCCGGCCAAAAAGTGCTGTTGCGCGCGGAACTCGATGCCTTGCCATTGAAGGAAGAGACCGGCTTGCCGTACAGCAGCGAGAGGTCGGGCAAGGACGAGCAGACGGGCGATGCGATTCCTGCCATGCACGCCTGCGGACACGACATGCACATGACATCTCTACTCTGTGCCGCTCGCGCATTGTCAGGGTGCAGGAAGCTTTGGTCTGGCACATTGATCGTGCTGTTCCAGCCTAGTGAAGAGAACGGAGCCGGTGCACAAGCAATGGTGACCGATGGATTGTACGATCCGCAGCGATTTGGCATTCCGGTCCCAGACGCTGTCCTTGCTGGGCACACCATGCCAATGCGAGCTGGCGTGGTAGCAAGCCGAATCGGAGTTGTTAATAGCGCCGTGCAAAGCGTACAAGCCACGATCTTTGGTCGTGGTGGACATGGAGCCCGCCCGCAGAACGCAGTGGATCCCGTTGTGGTCATGAGCAGCATTGTGATGAAGTTACAAACTATCGTCAGCCGAGAAATCGCCCCACAGGAATCGGTTGTTGTAACCGTTGGCAGCGCCCATGCTGGTACTGCTGAGAACATCATTAGTGACAAAGCTGTTTTGAAGATCAACATAAGGGCTCTCAGCACCGACGCCCTGAACCGCGCTCACGAGGCTGTGGTCCGAATCATCGAGGGTGAATGCCACACATTCCGCTGTCCAACGAAGCCTGAAATCAAGCCGATCGGCGGGTTCCCCCTCCTCGAAAATCATGCACCACTCACAAGCTCTGTTATCAAGGCATTCACCTCCCACTTCCAACATGACTACCGAAACGAAGAATATGCCTCCCTCGGCGCGGAAGACTTGTCGAACTTGGCTGTTGAGGGGGCGCAGTGCACATTCTGGAACATCGGGTGCATACCGCATGATATCTGGGACGAGGCTGAGAAGCAGAACCGCCTGGAAACCATTGCAGGTATGTTAAATGAGACACTGAAAGTGGAATTTCGCCAGTGATGATAAAGCTAATCGATGTCTTTTGCTCACAGGAAACCACAGCTCCAAATTTGCTCCAGCAATACAGCCAACCTTGCGCGTAGCCAGCGAGGCCCTGATTGTAGCATCGCTCGACTCGTTCAAGCAGACATGAAATTGATGACTCTGTTACGATGTTGCAACCAAGAAACAATGTCCTCGTGCGAAATGTTTTTTTTCTTCAACAATCAACTTCGTCGACCCGCTTTCTTTCCGTTGCAATAAAAAGTAGGTAACTCACCATTACCCAGCGTCAGATCATGCGACCGATCGCGAGAAACGCCGCGATATCGGCTTCTCGCAACCGCCTAAAGGGCGTTCAAAATCACCGCGGGTCACTGCAGATTCTCCCATCGTCTATCACCGCTAGCCGTGATTCGCGTGAGACTAGGGGGAACGTCGATCACGCGCTGTGGGCTCATGGTTCACTACCTGTTTTTCAACGCCGGGTTCTCAATACCAAGCAAAGCTCCAAGATACCACATCAAGGCGCACGGAGCTCGGGGTGCAACGGTAAACGAGTTGGAAAGGCTATAGACTTGAGGCTTGAGCGAAAGGTTTGAACATCCGAATGGAATCAGCGTTGTTGGGACAATATAAGGCTAGGTCTTACAGCGATGGGACAAACATTTGGAACTCTGCGATGGTGGTTTGGCGGTTTCGTCGTCCGTACTGCGATCCCAAGGCTTCCTCACACAATCCTGGTTACTCCTCAATAGTCAAAACCACCACCCAATCAATGGACTGGAATGGAGGCGCGAGAAAAGGTGCAATGGTGGCGGTGACGGAATGCCTTTGGAAAACAAGAGCAACATCTCGATGAGGCGAGAGACGGCCGGCTCTCATCACAGGGCTGATGCGACGAACATGAAAGATTATGGGGGACCGGATGGAACTAGGAATCGTATCAAACAGAGCGAACTTGATATCAACATAATTATCGACCTAAACACTGTATATGCATTGCACGTAGGGTATCTCTCGCTTCGCTATACAAACCAAAGGCCAAGGTAAAAAAGGAAATAAAAGGGAAAGAATGGACAAAGAAAAGAAAAGAGCACAGCAGAGATGAAAGTCGGAACCAAACCACAGGAAATACCTCGAAGAAAAATCAAGAATCAACCCGAAAACTTCTTCACCTTAATCCCCTGCAACCCCTTGACACTGGCCCACACGGTCTCACTGACCCTGATAGGAAGTTTCCGACCTTTCAGCCTCTGGTCAATCAGCCACAAGCCCACGACGAACTGTTCTTTGTTCAGTGACGTCTGGGATGGCGGCGAAGGCTTGCCAGGCTCGCTGGCGACGACAAGATTCCAGATCGTTTCGAGTTCGCCTTTTGGCAGGCGGGAGCGCATCCAGAGGTCGCGAACGACGATGTTGAGAACGTTGTTGGGTAGAGTGGGCGGAAGGTGGAGGCCGCGGTTAGAGGCGAAAAGACCTTCGTAGCGCTTGCGTTCGCGCTCGGTCACAGCGTCGCGCCAGCGTTTGCGGTCACCTGGGTTCATGTCAGCTCTGGATCATGTGGGTGAAGTCAATATGTAGGAAAGGAGTGATGACTTACCTTCGTGATGTTTATTGGGATGCTTGGGTCGCAAATGACGCTTTTTCTTGTGTTTGCCATAGGGGTGCTGACCAGTATCACTCTCTGATGAGGACGTTTCGGGATCTCGTAATGTGTGACGCATGCCCTTTTTCTTCGTTGACTTCGTAGGGCTCGGATTCCGAGAATGGAAGGGTGATAGATGGCTATGGCGTCCTTGGGAGAGAGGAGATGTAGCCGGTTTGCTAGGAGAGCTTGCTCGAGATGTTGCAAGGCTTGAGGCGACCATGGCGTTCGCGAGATCTTCGCCAAGGGTAAGAGGAGTTTTGTGCTGTCGAGGATACAGTTGATGGTAGGCTGCGCTAACGCTGGGATTGGAGTGTGTGGATATCGATCTGGCGGCGGAAGAGTTGTACTGTCTAGGTGATCGGGCGATGTCGATAGGCTGTGTCGGACGATTTGAAACGCTGTGTGAATTGGGTTTGTGTCGAGATCTCGTAGGTGGAGGAGTTGGTGGTCGTTTGATTCTGTCTGCAGTCTCTTGCTCGCTCGCAACAGCCGGGTTTGCCGTTGTGTCCTCCGAGGCAGAGACGTATTCCTCATCCGAACTCATGCTTTGGGCACGGGCACGGGTACGACCTTCAAGTCCTTGAGACTGTGATGGCTGTGACTGGCCTTCGACTTGGGAACCTTTGGCTTCGCGTGATGTGTGTCCGGCGCCTGAGGGAATTTGGCGTTGAGACTGCTGTGTGGCTTTCTCTTGAATAACTTCATGGTCTCCTCTTTGAAGTGATGAAGCTTGGGCCTGATCACGAACGTCCAAGCCACTGACGGGCTTACGAAAGGCATTGTTGTTCTGTGCGGTACTCTGCCTGGGTATAGGTGATCGAAGAGTGTTGTGCTCGATGACGCCAACGAAAGATGTAGCCGGGGAAATAGGCAGAGGCTTGTAGTGATGTTCAGAGAGTCGTCGTGGTTTTGGTTTGAGCGGCGGAGGAGTCGATCGGTGTGTATCCGCGCGCTCTCTGTTGGCTTGCTGGGATGTGGCAGTGGCCGTGGCATTCGACACAGCAGGAGCCGTGAAATGAGAGGAGGAAGTCGTGCCGGGCGGTTTCCTTCGCAGACTAGACCCAGGTGTGACATTCGGACTATTCCCTCTACTCCTCACGAGATCCCCATTGCTCTTCGAAGCTCCGCCAAATGCCATCAGGGCGCCCAGCAAGGCCGCATTAGTTGTTGTGTCCTTGTTGTCGGCACTAGACGGGACCCGCGATGGCCCGGGTGACCTCTGCGCGCGTGACATTGCCGCAGTGAGCGTTTCGTGGGACTGGGAAAGACTTCTCGCATCGTATTCAGAGGCAGAGGAAGTGAAGTCGTCCTGGGTACTGTAGTGGAGTGCAGGCCAAGTCGCAGGGCCTGGTGTCTTTGCTAACGTTAGCCGGTTTGACGCGGTTACAGGTGCAGGGATTAACGTCACGTTGCCAGGTGGATTGATAGACCTGTCGACGCACGCGCGGGCTTCGCGCTTGCGACTTTTCTCACCTGACTACAAAAGTGATTGTTCAAATGTGAATCAAGTGGACATCGGACAACGCTAGAATGTTATTGATGTTGTGGAATAAAATACGACATGCCTCATAACACCACTGGTGTTGCCTGTCTGCCCCAACTCACTATCTAAAGTTTTCGACAGTGATCAAAACACGGACGATGTAAGCATGTTTAATACAATTCCCCTAGGGACCACACCTTGCGCCATATCTACATCTGAAGAAGCTAACCGTGCCGCGGCATGCTCCTTTGGGCTGTCCAGTCCGTATCGTATACACATGATGTATCACTATCTAGCCTTCGACATACGTGAGTATAGTCTTTTCGGTCCGCCGTCCATCCAACATAAACCCTCCGCAGTTGTAGCCAAACATGTTTCTATGTACATTCAGATGGCATGTCTGGTCAACCTATGCGAGCTTGCACCTATCGTGAAGTCGATCGCATCAACACGCGACCTTCATCCCGGCGGAAGTTTGAACTTCTCCGCCCCATCCTCGAAAAGGTCAGTGTAATCCGTCGTTCCAGAAATCAACTGGCGGAAGTTGAGTCGCACGCTCCACCGAACGTTGCGCGTAAAAGCTTGATCGTTGTATCCATCGCCGTGGTTGGAGATGTCGCTAAAGCCGGCGCGAAGGCCAATGGGGCGGTGGTGTTGGAAGAGCTGGGGCTGGACCGTAAAACAGGTGCCTAGATAGCGGCCCTCGACCCCGTCGCACACCTGCCGGAACATCAGATCGTTGTTTTCGTTCATTCTCCGCGTTCCCAATTCCCACAGGAACCGCCGTGCACCGCCTTGTGAAATGCCGTAGCCTAGCGAGCACGTGTTGAACCGCGATCTAGAGACGACTCGTGTGTGCGGCTTGTATTGTTTTAGCAGGTCATCGTTGCCATACTCCATGTGCAAATGTTGATGTTCTGGGACTGTTTGATCATTTGGAATCACCACACGGCCAAGGGGCACGTTCTTGTCGGATGGGCGTGGAAAGCGTGCGCCGCAATGACCCAGCCACAGCAGGTCCCATCGAGATACATCGCCGTAAGGCGACGTTGTTGGCTCGGTCACACCATTGCTGTCAAGGTCAAAGTCCTGATAGTCTTGATCTGGGCCAGGTTCAGGATGCGTTGGGTCCAGGTATGTGTCTGTTGTCCCGTGAGCGGGCTGAATCAAGAGCCTCGACGCTCGCGCGAAGTCACGCATCTGCGACTTGATGCGTAAATCCCAGTCGATGTCGTCCTCAAGGACAAGAGCAGAGGTGATGTTCTGCTCGACAATCCTGTAATTGAAAGATCAGCCAGTCCAGACTAGAATATGCGTTACTGCAGGTAACATGGCGAGCCATGCAGTAGGTGAGGATGAGGAGTTGAAAAGGGGGTGGGCTCACATTCTCAGAACATTCATATGGGCACGCCAGCCGAAGATGCTCCCTTCGTTGAGTCCTCTTTCGATGCCTCCAGGTGGTAAAGTTACGTTGTCCACTGAGGTAACTCCATCAACATATTCGATACTGATGCCAGTCAAAGCCGCAGCCAGCGACATTGAATCTCTGTGATCAGTCCGCGAGGGCAAGCCAATAACGAAGATCTTCTGGAACTTTAAAAAGAGTTTGTAAGTGAGCGGACTTCGAATTTGTTGTTTTACAGAGGAAACGTACGCCCAGGGTCGCGTTCGAGACGTCTTCAAGGAGGGCATGATGCAAAGATGGCAGTCTTGATGGGAACTGGCCGCCGCCACTCAGACCGACGACAAGGAAAAGCAGCGTGAGACAGCTCCCGGCTAGTAGCCATACTCGCGGAGGCAAACAGCGGTGCAGTGACATGAAAAACAGACAGCGCACATGGAAAGCGCTGTGGCGATAGGGTTGTTGTGTAGGACGACCCTCAGGACGTGCAGTACAGCAGGTAGCAGATGAAGACGGAGACGTGCCATGCCTAGGCGGCGTGGCCTTGTGAGCCTGGCAACAATGCCTGCAGAGAGCCCGGCGGCTAGCCCATCAAGCGAGAATAGCTCAGCGCCTGATGAGGCGAAGCGAGAAACCGATGGAATGGATATCATCCATATGCCAAGGAGTAGATAAAGAACGATCTTTGCCTGAAAGGGCGTTGAGTGGAGGAGCCGAGGAGCCGCCCGCAACTCACCGAATCCTTCGTGATCGAATTGACTTTGTACTTTCACATCAATTCACATACCAGAACTCTATCTACGTATTGACTGCTAACTGGACGCGTGAAATTTGATCTGAACGTCTCCAACAATCCTTTCGCCAGATCGGTCTCTTCTACCGGATCAGGGCATATCTACATAAAAGGACTGCCGCATCGAAGCGATGTGATCCTCTTGCACGTCGGCGCTTAAAATCACGTCGACTACGCTCGGCGACGCAACGCCGCTCGACAGCGTCGTCGCTGTGCCGCAAAGATGCAGAAAATACCAATTTACCCAACGTAGCGCCAACATCGAAACAGATGGACGACGCCGCGCTCGGCGGCACCGTCAGGACAGCAGATTACCTTTTTGTTCGCCAGAGCGCCCACGGGGTGATTGTTCGAGTAAAGCACTTCGTTCTCAAACATGCGCTCCTGGATTCTGTTGCTGTCCATTGCTTCGCTTTGTGCTGCTCAGTCTTTCGACCCCAACCAGGAACAGACACATCGCTGGATTGTTCCAACGCAACCGGGGCCAGTCGAAAACTTTGGCGGAAACCTCCTCTGGAGCGAGGGCTCTACCGTCACTCTCGAATGGACTAGCACACTGGATCGGTACAAGATCGACTTGTATCAGCAACGGCTGGACCGTCCTGCTGCGTATCCTATAGAGACAATTTTCAGTAAGAGGTTCGCTGTACCCTCGCGTCACTTCTATTACTAACCTTTGCGATGAACATAGACACTACTGATGACGGCTCTGGCAGCAACCAGCTCAAGTGGACCGTCTCGACATACGAAACCAATCTGACTTACTCGCCGGTGTTCTTCTTCTGGTTGAATCCCGTGAGCACAAAGGGCAGGACATCGCATTACTTCAACATCACAGAGCCGAGCCCTTCCAGCTCTGCATCGAGCGTCTCAAGCACGTCGAGTAGCGTCGTTGTTGCGAGTACACAGACAGAAGCCAGTACAAGCGAGACATCAACTTCGGACCCAAGCAGCAGCACATCGACTTCGGACACGAACAGCGCCACAACCCCAAGCACGACCGCTTCACAGAGACCAGCAACGACAAGCAAGATAGAAGCAGACATCGCCTCAGACGCCGCACCCACGGACAACCCAACGCCTTCGGCCACAGCGCCCATCCCCGAAGCCACCAACACGGACCAGACCAGCTTCAAAGTCGGCCTAGGCGTCGGTCTAGGCCTAGGCATCCCCCTATTCCTGCTCGTCGGCGCCTGGGTAGGCTTGAGGCTCTGGCGGCAGTGGAGGACAGGGTTCCGCAAGCAGGATTCCAGCGTGTCGCTCGCCGAGATCAATGACACCAAACACGACCCTTACCGATACGCCGGCAACGACTACCACCAGCGCGGCTATCGGCACGAAATGTCGTCGTCGGAGCCGCAGCTTTACGAAGTCTCTGGATGGGGCCGGAAGCCTTCTGAGCTCGCCGCATAATCGTTGGGACCTGGGTCATCGATGCGATGCATAGATGGGATGGAAGCGACCGCGAGAAGAACGCTGTGGGTATCTGCCTGCGAGGATGTACATTGGTAGAGTGGAATACTGTTTTATGCTATCGAGCCAATAGCGGGCTTGAGCGAGGCGTTTCATGTTACGGTTCTATTTCAGTCTTGATTGCTGGAAGCAGTTACACATCAGCCTCCATCCAATTTTCGTGCCACTAATCGCTCTGAAAACAATTTAAAAGTCCGCCACGCTACATGTATTTCAACATCATATGCAATATGCCCCACCGCAACACCACCCGAAACATAGAAAAACAACAACAGCAACAACACTACTAATGCCATAATAAAACAAGTGCATTATTGAACAAGCCACCCCTTCTAAGCAAAGATGTTAAGACTGAAAAACGCCACAGATCAGATAGCAATCTGGAATCCTAGGAAAGCAAGAATAAGAGCAAGGAGAAGAACATAACAACAGCTAGAAAAAAAAATTGGACAATAGAAAATGAACACGAACAGGAAAAGAAAGTCGTACCGACCCCCTCGTACCGACCCCCTCGTACGACCGCGACCGTTAGTTTAAATCGCTTCGCAGGTAGAGTGGGGAGGGTGGGTGGCTCCTCCCCTCCCCCTCCCCCGCCCACCATCCCCAAGTAGCCAACCAAGCCTATAAGCACAACATTAAGGTAGATAGTAAAACACGAAGAACCTTTCAAAAAAAAAAAAACACCGCGAGTAGATTGCTCGCCATCATTACTGTAATTTTGTATTAATTCGACGATCAGATCATCCCTTGACGTTCTTGCCCCACTTGAGAGTGCTCTGCCTCTGCGCCTGAGTCTGCGCCTGAGTCTGCTGCGCAGGCGAAGAAGGGCCTTCGTCCTCCTCCTCGCTGTCGCTCTCGTCGCGGACGCCAAGCGCACCCTGGCGCCGCCTCTTTTCCGCGGCAGTCTCTCCGTCGTTGTTGGTGTCGTTGCTCGCGGAAGCTTTGCCGGTCGGGCGAGGCGGCACGCGCTCGGTGCCGTCGTCCTCGGAGTCCTCGTCGTCTTGTTGCCTTGCGGCTTCTGCGGCTTCTCGGCGGCGGCGTTGGGCTGCGGTCTCGGGCTTGCCGCTGGTAGAGGTGTGGCCTCGGACGGATGCTGAGACGTTGTGGACTGGGACCTCCTGGTCGTTGGAGTCGACGAGCTTGAGCGCCGTGTCGTGGTTGTCGCTGGGAGATGTTTGCTGCAGGAGGCCGCCGCTGGAAGGCGTTCGCTTTTTTTCAGAGCCAAAGTAGTCGCCGCGAGCTTCGGCTTCGGGCTGTTCGGTGACCACGGGGACGCCGCCAGAATGGGCTGCTTGCTCGCGAGCGTCTCTGCGAGCCTCGCGCTTGACTGCTTCGGGGACGTCGCTGTTCTCGACAACCTGTGCGCGGGACTTGGGGTCCATCTTCTTGATCGATTCGATGAATTCCGCCTTGCTCATGCGGCGTCCGCCAGAAGACATGGTGAAACGGACGAGATCGTCGTCACCATCGTCATCTTTGTTTGTGTTTTTGAACGTCCGTCTGCGCTCCGGCTGTGGTCGTTTCGTGCCGTCTTCAGCGGTTGATGGCCCTGCAGTGACGCTTTCGGCTTTGTTATCTCCAAAGTTCATGCCGAGCATCTTGCCCATTCGACCGATGGCTTGGTTCGAACGCTCAGGGTTCTCTCCACCACCAGCACCGTCTTGTTTACCGGCATTGGGACCGATGTCGTACTTCTTGATAACCTCGCCGTCTTCATCTTCAACAATAATCGTATTGCCGTACTGGTAGGCACGAGCAGGGCCTTGAGCCCTCTTTGGCTTGGGTTTCTCCTCGCCTTCGGGTTTGTCCTTTTTCTTCATGCCAGCAAACGTGCTGATCTTGTTGAGAGTTCCCTGCTTAGTAAGGCCACGTCTTTGCTGAGGTTTCTCAGGCTCCTGGTTGGCGCCGTTAACACCACCGCCGACCTTCTCCGCTTCGCCCTTTATTCTATCGGCAGTGTCATGGTTGGGATCGTCTTGCGTAGGTGCAACGCCGTGATTGTGGTCGGCACCCTCCTTGTGCATAAGACGTTTGCCCTCCTGCAATTCAGACCTCGCACGTTCCAGAGGCGTTTCTCCTTTTTGAATTGGTTCCACAGCAAGTACGTTGCCTTCTGCGTCTTCGTATACAGTCTGGTCGCCCTCCTCGTAGATCTCTGCAGCCTGATCCTTGTCGCTAGAAGATGGCGATTCTCCCTTGGCGGCAATCGTGTCAGAGTCACTGCGGCTTGAAGGTTCGTCCTTGCGCTCAGGGTGAATAGCAGATTGACTAATCGGTCCACCGAAGCCCATATTCCTGCTACGGCGGCTGCGATGTCTGCTGGAAGTGCGGCCGTGGGGCATGTCTTCCTCCTTCTGGCGACGCAGGAAGGTACCGGGCTGCAAATTGTCGGGCGACAAAGTCTTTTCCTTCTCATCCATATCGGTGTCAGATCTGGCAAAAGACATTGAGCTCCTGGACATTGATCGAGACTGAATGCGTGGCAGGCGCTCCATCCAGGAAGGCCCTTGATCGTTCGCCTGAGTGTAAGACATTGTGAGGGTGAGTGTGTTGATGTGTTTGCCGAGAGTAAACACCGCAATAGACGAGCCATGGACCACAATCGAAGTGATGACCAGGAACGTTGTGATTGGCCAGATCAACTCAATGATGTTGTCATGAGGGAAGTCGGAGGGGGGAAGCACAGCAAGTGGCGTAGTAGAGCCGTGTTCAGACTCCAGCTCGGCCCTTGCCAGAATGGCAACGAAAATGGCACCTACACCAATAGGTCCGAAATGCCCGGCAAAGAGGGCCTCGCGCCACGTCTTGATGTCGGGTATAAGCGGTTTCAAGGCAAGCATAATAGGAATGCGTCGGAAGAAAAGAATCAAGAGTGCAAGAACAACGAGTCTCCAGACGTCGAGGCTAAGGAGGCCGGAGTTGAACTGCTCCCAGGGCACGATGGTGCCGAAATAGACGAAGAAAGCCAAGTTGATCAGCAAGTCGATAACGTTGGACACGTGAGATTCTTCCGTTTTCTCCGTGAACCATCCGTCATTACTGAAGCCCACTCCGGCGGCAAAGCCTATCAGCAAGTCGTCCGCTCCGAGCAGGGAACCCGCGCCTGCGCAGAAAAGTGCGAGGACGAAGTAGAACACAAGGAATGATTCCCTGTCGATCATGTCGCGCTCGTGGGCAGCACGCACCGCCTTTCGTGCAATGTAGCCGACGAGGAAACCAAAGATGGCTCCGAAGATACACTCGTATAGGACTGTGTAACAGAACCAGTGTAGCGACACTTCGTTCGGGTGACCCTTGTAGCGGATGATGTACACGGCCAGGTAGACGAATGGGAACGCCATGCCGTCGTTGCAACCCGATTCGGCGGACAACAAGTCACGAAGATGCTTAGGCACGCGCTTGGCGAACTTTCCTTTACCAACGACCGAGGATGCAAGAACGGGGTCTGTTGCAGTCACACATGCTGCAATGCACAGACTGTCGAGCCAGTTGAGATGAGCGCCAAAGAGTGCCCAGATGAACAAACTCGTGATCAGCCAGCCGAAGGTCATGACCGGTATGAGCAAGAAGGTGACCGATTTCCAGTGGCGCTCCATGTACGCCTTTGGCAATTCAACACCGACAGCGAAACATTGCACCACCAGGACGATGCGTGAGAATTCCAGGGTGATCTGATCGACGTTTCCCCATGTCTTTGGATCAATCAAATTTGCAGCGTGTGGTCCGAAGATGATTCCGCAAATGGTTGCGACAGTTGCCTCTCCAATGTACAGACGCTCTTTGATGACCGAAGAACACAGCATGAATAGGGTTGTGAAGCCTCCCAGGATAAGGTAGACCAGATGCGGCCGGTTGATCGACAAGTGTTCCCACGCCATGATGGACGGAGTTCCTCCTCAAGAATATTCGGGACCTGGTCTCTGTACAATGTGGATCCTCCTCTTATCCTGTATTACCAAAGACGGTGCGGTTGAAGGCGCAGGTCGGCGTTGAAGGCGGCCGTGCTACCAAGGTAGAATTGGTGGTGAGGCGCGGATGCATGCAGTGTTCGTGTGCGCCCAGTCGCCGCTCCAGAACAGTGGTGGTGAAGGGTTGGTGGAGTGTCTCGTCTGGTGGGTATAGAAAGGCAGACAAGCCAGGATGGCGAGAGTGGCGGCGAGGTAAGAGAAGCCAAGAGAGGCGTGATTTCGTCGGCTCCGCTAGTCTCTTGGGAGGTGGATTAGCTGTGACCAGTCGCGTGGTCGTGTCTCGGGCGCACGTTTCGTGGAGAGAAAAGACAAGAGACGCAAGCCAGGGCTAAGCAAAGAAGACAAGACTCTGAACAAGCAAGTTCAACAATATTCAATAAACCTCACTTTATAACATTGCCTACTCAAGCAGTAGCCCTGTAAACTATGACGAATGCTGTGAGCCTCGACCCACCCGCTCTCATTGGAGATTGTTACACTCGGCCCGTAGATGAGGCGGATGCTCCTTCAATGCCCGAAGGTCCGTCGTCGATTTACTACTGGTGAGAAGAAGAGACTGGAAGCTGTACCTATCAATCAATCCGGTACACGGAGGTAAGACAGATCGATATCTTGATGTATCAGCATCATCACCATCAATGCTTGTAACCTCGTCTCTAGAGACTGCATGATCGTGTTGAATCGCCAAGGCTCAGTTTTCTCTTGATCTCTTGGCTTCGGAACAGCATTCTTGGCTTCGTCTGGTTTTTTGCGGTGAAGAGTGGGCCGAGTGGGTGGTTTTGATGAACGTCAACAAGGCTGTAGTGATCGCCGATAAATGTAGGTACCTTACTACCTCACAGATGCAGCACAGGGCTGATCTGATCTTCAGCCTCGTGCTATCCACGCTCAAACCCAACAGTAGTGACATGGAATGGCTAGAACAATCACCGAAAAGTCCAATCCAGAAATGCCCTAAACTCTCCCCAGAATCCAAACCGAACACCCGAGCCGACTTTGCGCACTCAAATTCGTGAGCATTCTGCGACGTGCATTCGTGGAGATTATACACAAACTATCGACAAAGCGAGTGACCCTGCATGCCTGGAATTTGTCTACCGCATTATTTGACGCTGTTGCTGCGACGTGACTAATCAGACGATTCTCACCATCTAACCTCATCAAGAGGCGTCGGAATCAACTGTATACTACGTCTGAATCAAAAAAGAAAAAGGAAAAACAAGCCAAGTGTAATCACAATCAAACAAAAATGCCATCACGAAACGAAAAACCACCACCCGCAAACCCAACCGACAACAACAACAAGTCCCTCTGCAAACGCTGCCACGAACAAGAAGTGGCAATCTCCGTGCGCACCGAGCCCGTCTGCAAAACCTGCTTCAGCAAATACGTGCAAACGAAAATCGTCAAGCGCCTCGAGACATTCCGCGTCAAGAACTCGGAGCCAGGCAAAGAACGCACGCTGCTCGTCCCGCTCTCCTTCGGCCCATCCTCGACAGCCCTCCTGCGAGTCCTCAGCCGCCACCTCAAAGGCCAAGTCGAGAAGACCGGGCGGACGGGGTTCAAATTACACGTGCTGCACGTCCAGCAACCAGGCGATGACACGGCGGCGAGCGAAACCCTGCTGGGGAAAGTCAAGCTCCTCTACCCGGAACACATCTACTCGACCATCGCCCTATCCTCCATAACCAGCGACCCGGAACTCGCCTCCCTCCTCCTCCCGACCTCCCTCCAAGAAACCCTCCAAACCCTCAAAACACCCACTCCCCCCCCGGGGGGGG
>Ga0265797_10004587_pt1 | contig 20979 bp, 15 predicted proteins | sample P2T30metagenome_FD_192433 | JGI IMG/M metagenome (GOLD analysis project Ga0265797, IMG submission 192433) | Plant litter microbial communities from East Loma Ridge, Irvine, California - P2 T30 | ecosystem: Environmental > Terrestrial > Plant litter > Unclassified | place: USA: California...
ATCCGCCACTATTGTTGTTGTTGTTGTTGTTGTACTCATTCTGTCCATAGCCACCTTGCTGTCCGTATCCGCCTTGCTGTCCATACCCTCCCTGCTGCTGACCCTGGTTGTAACCGTCGTAGCCAGACATGATGCTGTTTGAGGAGAGTGGAGCTTGGGTGTGGAGTGTAGTAGAATAGGAATTGAAGATCAGAGTTCAATCGCGTTGCAACGAAATGTTTCGACGTGGTGTGAAAGCTAAGGCTACACTTATTTATAATTCCCAAGGCCAACCCACCTTGCTGGGTCGTACCAGCCTTTGTATAGATTTCATGCCACAATGCATGTCGGAGACGCAGCCGCAGCCACAAGAGTCGTCACCGCCACTTCTGACGCTGGCCGAGGTGGGGATAGCTACGTTGGCCGACCCCACCGCGTCCTCTCCCACCAATCGGCGCTTCCCACTGATGATGCCGCGTGCGCCACGGCCACACTTGGCGCGCAGACCCCTTATAGCTAAGCCACATATGCGGATCAGAAGAGGGCGATGACGTGGAAGGTCGGACAAGTCGTGGAGAGGTGACGACGCGGTCAGACTGCAGATCATGTCGAATTCAATCAAGTAAGGCGTGCATTGAACAACGGCTTGTTGACCCGGTTAAGCTTCACAGATTATTTGAAATCATGCAAACGATGCAGCTAGTGGACGACGATGAACTTTTGTTGAATGCTCTAATGTTATGGAAAATACACTATGCTAATATGTACACCAGTTGAAAACGCTAGACGATGCTTCATGACAGTGAAGAAAAAAAGGACCCAAGGAGAGACATGATAGTGCGATAACGATGAATGATTACGAAGGGTGTATGTACAGGAAATGAACCAAAGCGGTTGGTGGGGAAAGTTATGTATGTTTAATATAGACATGATGATCGAAGACGTCGAGACTGGGTGGAATCGCTGCGTCGCTGTGGCTTGCCGAAAGTTGTGGAGCTCGGTGCCGTGCCTGAGAACTAGCCCTTTGATGAGGGAAGGGTAGGCGACGGATGACCGGATAATATGCGACAATGGGCATAGGGGGGGAGGGCAAATGCAATAGTATCGTCGCGAGGCTGAATCTTGTATCCAGGAAGCCTCAGTAAGTGAAGGCCTCTTCAATGAAATCCACTGAACCTTGTGTCAGGAAAGGCCGGACCGCGTGCCGGACCCCATCGGCCATACCACCTGATGCACACACAGTGACTGCCATGGCGCCAACCCGGTGCTGAACCTCCTCTTCGATCAAGGCCGACATGTTCGGCCTGCCGCTGTACATCTTGACAGTCTCGCTGCTGCTCTCTACGCGACCCTTTGGTCTTGAGATGAAGAGCTTGATGCGGAGACATTGCTTGCGGCCCTTCATGCGGAGGACTTCGTCCATCCAGGGTCGTACCCATTCGAGGCAATCTGAAGTAGGAACAGTCCAGATCAGGACTATTCTTTGTGTTGCAGTGGTGGCGTTGTTGTAGCCGTTGACGAGGTGCTTGAGGTACATGACTTGATGTGTGATTCCTACACCGCCCGCAAAAAGCACGGCGGTGCCATAGGAGTCGAGGCTGTGGTGACCACCGTATGGTCCCTCGATGAATCCCCAGGTGGTGAATTGCTCATTGGGGCTCTTGCATGCCTTCTCGTACATGTGGCGGGTGAGGCCTGTGCGGGCACGGCACACTAGACTAATCTGCTTGGACTTTTGGGGTAGGCCATGCAGCGCAAGGACGTCGCCTTCGAGCGTGGGAAGCGTCATCTCCTTGGAGTCTGCTGTCAGAGTGGCGGCCCAGGCGACGGAGAAGGGGTGCGAGGACCAAAGGGACAAGGCCGGCATCCACATGTGCACATGGCAGCCTGGGCGAGGAGTCCATTCGCGAACCATGTTGATGGTCAGACGGACAGCTTCTCCGGGCATGGCTTCAACGGTAATGGAAGACCGCTGCTTGACGCTGAATCCGTAGTAGAGAATGGAGAACCACCTGCAGGCCCACTCTGCACCCCAGAAGAAGAAGATCAGGTGGAGCCATGGGACTTGGGGGAGTTGGTGCATGGCCAAGTGCTTGTACAGCCCGATGAGAGCGACCATGACGCATACGCGGTGGATGTTGAGGAAAGTCTCGTAGAAAGCATGGCGGAAAGGTGACCAAGCCTGAATACCGATAAAGGTGAAGCTCACGGTTCCCACCATGCCCCAGCCGTAGGAGCCTTCAGTGTGCAACGCAGAAACAACAGAGTTCCAGCCGGCTGCACGCTCAGTGTTGTACAGCCATGCTGCCGTGTGGACAATTGCCTCGGCGATTGTGATGCGCGCAGCCCAGCGGTGGAACAGGTTGAAGTCATCGTATGAGACCTGGAGAAGAGTGATGAGAGGGTTGTTGCGGAGGGCGAAGAGAATGGTAGGGATAAGGTTGAGAGCGGCGAGTGTTCCAGAGCGACCGCGGAGGGCAGCGAGCGTCTCCTTGTGGTCGAGGACACGGTAGGGTAGCGCAACGCACCAAGCAATGTTGAGGCCAACGTAGACGACCAAAAGGATGGTGTGCCACCTTCCAGGCAGCGTTCCGTTGTCGATTGCGCTGCTGATTTGAAACTGGGCATTGTGCTTCTTTTTCCAGAAAGGGGCGACTAGAACATGGCGGTTCAACCACGGCCACCAGGTGGTTCGGTTCGTTTCCCAGTACTTTTGCTTCGAGTTTCCCATTGCGCTAAGATGCCGGCTGTGTTTCCACCACATGTTTGATATCCGCAGGATTAGGAGGAGGGCGGATATGGCCACGAGCAGGTACAGGAACATGTCGACCCACATGTAGTTCCCGACTTGGTCGACGCCCTCCAGGCCGTACGAGTATTTGAGGTCTTCGAACTCGGCGGCATCCCAATTTGACAGGAAGTGGCGCTTCGTATTCGGTTGTTCCACTCTCCGGGAGCGGGTGAGGGACGAGAGAGACATGTCTCGGGCAATTGTGTATCGCTTGTGGGTGTCGGGTACAGGACTGTGTGTAAGCAGGTGCTCACAAAGGAAAGCTATCGCAGTTCTCGATGGAGCAGGTAAACGTGACGCGATTGCGATGCGATAGGTGAAGGACGATTATGCGCTACCGGGCTCTTCAAGAGAAGCTTCTTGAAGAGAGGAAAGATAGTGCGACAGTCTAGGTAGCCTTGGCCCACGGGCGCGTCGTAGTGGGAGAGCGAAGCGCTTGATTGACAGTGTGGGTACAGCTAGGGTAGATGTGGTCACGGCGAATGCATTTACACAATGTGTGGTTGAAAGGTCGTTTGTTGCAGCAGACGTTGACTTCAGGAGAAGAGCGACAATGCACTGCACGTCGGAAAGGATTAAACTTGGCGAACAAGTCGTTGGGCGATCGACGAGGTGCGGTCCAGTCCGGTGGAATTAAGTGAGCGAGGCGAGAGGCGAGGCTATCAATAGCGGGCGTGTGTGGCGAAAGCGAGGGTATGAATAGGGCCGAGGGCAATGGACGGCAGACAGGAGAGAGAGCGAGCGAGCGAGAGAGAGAGAGAAAGTGTGTGTGTGTGTGGGAGGCACAAGAGGGCAAGCGGGCCGTTGATAGCAGGAGAAGAGTGAGAGTGAAGGTTTAGGTTCCCGTAGCGAGTGAAGAACCGTTGGACAGGAAAAGAATGTACAGAAAGCAAGGACAGGGACGGCGAGATGTGTAGGGAGGGGAAACAGTGGATATGAAGTTCTGGCATGGGCATGGCAGAGAGAGGCTGCTGCAGGGGTGGGCAATCGGAACAGGCGGGCGATTGGTTCCGCATTGCCCGCCCCGGTTGGCGCGTGAAACGAGACGGAGGAAGCTGGCCACTCACTGCAGCGTGCCTGGATGCGCCATGAAACCAAGCCTCGAGCCCCCGCTTCTGCGCCCGTCATTCGACCAACTCACTGTCGGCCACGAGAGCGCGGCGGGTGAGTCCGAGTGAAGTTGGCCTAGGCGTGCCGGATCCCGGGTGCCTGCAAACTGGCCATCTATCGAGAGTCGAAAGCAGCGCAGCAAAGGGGAGCTCACCAAGTCCTTTACAGGTCCACCACATGTTGCCTTCTTCTCTTCCTCTTCTCTTCTCTTCTCTCTCTCTCACTCTCTCTCTTTCTCTCACTCTCTCTTTCTCTCCCTTCAAGGCGCCTGCTTGCATAACCTCCGCCGGTGCTACTGTATGCCATGCTGCCGTGCTCCCGTTCTGCATGGCTCCACCGCCAGCATTCTCATCCCGCCAGCAAGATGACATGGGCGGCTCCAGACCTTTGGCGCCTAGAGCACTAGAGCACATCACCAAAAACAGCAAGCGAGCTGTCTTCATCAGCAAACCTGGAGAAGATCACACGCAGGCGTTGCCACGCGCTGTCCTAGCTGCTGGTGAAACGGTCTACTATCGCGCGAACCCGTCTGTGGGCATGAAAAGCCTGAGAATCGAGCGAGAGTCGAGCCATTTTTCCGTCTTGACTCCGACGCGCTCGACATGGCCCATCTGCAATCGGACATCGGACCAAGCCGTAACCTGGCATCTCCGGATTAGCCATTTCATGCATTCGACAGCTGCGCCACATGTAAGCAATCCACAAGCCTTTGCCTGGCGTGCGGCGTCGCCGGCTGCAGGACTGGCCCGCCACCACATGACCATGTGGCCCGCTGCCACTGCCACTGCCACTGATACTACTACTACTACTACTACTACTACTACTACTATAGGAAAACGATGCAGTCCTCATGACTACCGCACCCAGCGCTTCCATCCTGCCTCCCCTTCGTATTGCTCGTGCAGCGCGGTCAATATTGCCAATCATTGCCAAGCCCACCCACCCGCGAACCGTCCACCTTCGTCCCCTGCATCGAGAACCGAGCAATTTCCAAACATGGGTAATCCTGCTCACCTCGAGATAAGATTGCTATCCACCAAGACTTTTCATGCCCACTGCCCAGCACATCGGTATCCCGGGCCTTGGGAGCAGAAGCGGCTCGAACGGGTTCTGGTGAACTTGGGTTTGCCAATGCCATGCTAAGTGAACCGACCAAATTGTCCTCATCACCGTTACCGCAGCATCGTCCCGCCATTGCCATGCTCGCATCATTTCCCCATCATATCCACACACTTTACTTTTTTCAACCAACAATAGACTACGGCGGCGGCCGTTACTTGGCGCTTGCCTGCCCAACATGACATGCCTGGACTACCCATTGCACTGTTTGGTGTTTAGCGAGCTCCCACTTCGCACCTCGTTTCAAAACACGCAGCGCCGGCCTGAAACTACTCTTTTCGTCCTCGAGTCCCGACAGGATTCCATTCATCTCACGGAAAAATCTCACGATAGCGGTTCAAGTTGAAACAACAGATGCGTTGGCCTTTTAACGCTCCACACCGTCCCGCTCCAATCCAATCCGGTCTTTGGAAACGCATGGCACTGGCACATGTCAAGCCAGCTGACGGGCCCCGAATCAAAACCCCGCGCATGAACAGCAGCCACTGCATCTACACTAAATCACATACATTACTCAGACATACAATGCCGTCATTGTCCACCGTTGTCGCACACAAATGACGACCCCGGTCCCTGCGCCACGACCTGAGCGCACTTGCTCTGGTCGAAACAGTGAAACCCGCCATCATATCAAATTTTACAGGCCATATGCTGGTTGCCTATTGTGTTCATATATGCAACACGTGGAGACAAGGGTCTGGCCGGCCCGCTCATTGTACGCTCTTTTACTGTTAATGGGCATTGACATCGGAGAGGTGAAATGTGCAGATACGGTTTCACGCAATCGTTTTTGTTCGGAACCGAACGTAAGAGTTCATCGCAGGTTGAGTACGTTACCCGCATCAGTGCGAGAGAACAGCAGATGCAACAGGTTCGAGCCATATTAGCCAAATGCAGATTCTGCATCCTGCCCTACATACATACTAGCACATGGATCTACTGGGGTAAATATTGTCAATGCTGCTGCAACTTCCGATAGAAATCCAGACCATGGCACAACCACCCCAGCCAGCCAAGTTTTTTTTAAAGCAAAAAAACAACAACACAAGACGGGAATTCCTTCCAAAATTCTTCCATGCACAATAAACAACAACAATCGTCACGCACACACCCCAATCCAATAATTCACCACAGAACCGCAAACGACTAACCTCATCACGTTCGCCAAGCCTAGGTATTCGAATCAAGGCCAAAAAAAAAGAGGCTTCACTCAAAACCTACCCACCCCCATCCCCCGCCCCACTAACTAAAAACATACACACCGCCCTCCGCCGTCACATCCCTTCATCTCGCTACCGCTAATTCCGTGATCCAGGCTTCGTTGTGATCCAGATGCTATTTGTACGAGGTCGAGTGGGGTTGTACGGGTCTTGGGACATGTATACTTGAAACAAGTCCCAAGCTGAGCTTATCTTTATCTTGGTCTTCTTTGTTTTGTTTTTGGGGCGGTCATGTTGTTGGAGGAAGGGGGGGAGGATTATTGAAATGTCTCATATTGTGTCACGCTCACGTCATGCGTATTCATGCAGGTGGTGTGATGGTGGGAAGTTGAACGAGGGGGGGGGGAGGGAAAGGAAGTTGAGGATAGATGAATAGATAGATGGATGGATGGGTGAACATGTCAAGAATGAAGCAGCACGTTCAAACCAAACAGAAAATAAACTAGCAAACAAACATTGTCGTGAAACACGATGCTTGTGCCTATTCAAGCTGAACAATACGATTTTACAGGAATATTTCACTCCCAACTTGCACATCTCTCTCCCTCTCTCTCTTGTCCTCCCTCCCTAGCCACTAAACAAAACCACAATCTCAAAATATCCTTCTTGACTTAGCTTGCATGGTTCCCACCACCACCACCTTGCTGGCCTTGACCCTGCCCCCCAGGCGGCGGTCCACCGGCGAAATTCATTTGTGCAAGTACATCTCTCCTCCATCCTTCATCCGCGCTTTCGCTCTCGGTAGAATCACGGTTCGCAACGCGCAGGCCGCTACCGCCTCTATACCCGCCTTCGTCCCTGCTATCAAACGACCCGTTGCTCACGTAGCGCTCAAGGCCCTGTTCGCCGCCCTTGTAGCCTTGGCTGTGCTGGCTATCCATTGGCCAACCCTGCTGCTGCTGCTCTTGGCGCACTGCGTCCGGAGGCGTGTTGTCATACGAGTGGTAAGGGGCGCTATCCGAGTAGAAGTCGCGGTTATTCCACGTGCCGCTGTGATTGTGCTCATCTTCGGGGCCTGGGCGGAGGGCGTCTGGGACAGCAGAGCCGCCTCCGCCTAACATGCTGTTGGAGTGGTACTGCTGTTGCTGGGGATGGTAAGCGTTCTGGTAGTTGCCTGGCTGGTGAGCACCGGTTTCGTTGGAAAAGGGGCCAGCCTGGTCCATGGGCGAGTGATATATTCCGCCTGCTTGAATGCCCAGGTCGGGAAGAAACGAGTGTCGGTTATCTGTCGGTGTCCGGTCACTTGGGTCGTGGAGTTCTATACCGTGATTCTGGCCTGATGATATGTTTTCAGGAATGCTTTGCCCGTGATACAATGCTTGCTGGCCGGGTACCGGTGTCATATTTTGCTGTTGCTGCTGTTGTGCCAGTGAAAGGTTGCTCATTGTCGTCGTCATGCCTAGCAAACTTGGAGCCCGCGTTGAGCTCGCCTTTAGACTTGATGGCCCCATTCTGCCCATGCCCATCATGCTCCCCATACTTGCGCGTCCGGCTCCTGGCTCCTCGCTGATCATGTGTGCATCCGAGCCATTTGGATCGCGGATGCTGTACTGCGCAATTGAGCGCATTTTCCTCGTTACCCACCCAGCCAGGATCTTGCCTCGCTGCTTTTCGCCCAGTCGGGACCGATGGAAATCACCCTTTTGCACAAAGGAAACTATGTCGATGACAAGTTGGTGTTCGTTTAGGATGGCGTTGACAATTACGGGAACCATGCTGGCGAGGAAGTTGCGTCGGAAAATCTCCACGACAACGACAACAAGGCCACCTGCTTGGAAGACGGCACTGTATCGTGTCAGTACAAGTAAAGAGGCTACAAAGGAGAGGGAAACATACCAACCGCCAGGAACAATGTTCCGGTGACAACGCTCCACAGATTGCTCAATGTCCATCGAGAAGTGATTCAGTCCGTTGACTTCGAAAGTGTCGCCAATACTTCCAAGGACAAAGAGCACCTGCATATCGACCGGAGCCCCGTTAGGCCCAATGGGTCGAGTGACATTATGTAAGAAACCCAAATCGCCAGTACGGACATAGCGCACGTTTGGATCTCCATCGATGGTCCTGCCGTTGAAGCGCTCGGCATCCAGCCGCTCTTTCGACATGTAGAAGCTGTACGCATTTGCTTCGGACTGCACCCAGATCTCACCATATTCTCCAACTAAGCAAAGCTGGTTTGTCTCCGGGTTGACAATGGCTATTTGAGTGGAGACTGGCACCATGCCAGAGTCCTGGACCATCAGGGCACCCGGCTCCGTGTCGGGGTCAACGGGCATGATGAGGCCTCTTCGAAGAGCATTAACGTCGAGATGTAGTTCTATTGGCTCAATGCACATGTATGATCGCGATGCTACCATAGGGTTCAGCACATGAGAGTAGACTGTATTAATCGCCGTCCGATCTAAGCTGGCTGGTGAAAAGTGTACGCGCACTCTGGAGTAAACGTCAACACGTGGCCGACCGTCAGTCGCGATCATGAGGTTCTTGAGTTCGTGCAGGGCCATGTTCTTGCCAGCCCCACGCGCAATAGCATGGTCCAGCATTTGACTTGTCGCGTACGCATCCTTGATCTTGTATCTTGACAAAGTTTGGAAGAGTATGTTTGGGTTTTGTGCAAAGTCGACAGGCGAGACGAGGTAAGTGGGCGCGGCAAGAAAGATACCCATGATACAAGTGTGGATGAAGCCAAGTCCGATCGTACTTCGCACGCATCCCAAGACTGGCCTTGTGCTTGTCATTTGACATGTCTCCTTCTGGACTTTGCATAGCGCCATGATCTGGCTATGGCCCAGTTGCACGGCTATGCGACGTTGATCGGGGGTCCAGTATGTCCACACGAGAACTGGGAAACCAGGTTGTATCCACGCAGGCCGTATTGTAAGCTTGAGATCCCGACAACCACTCGACTGCTTAGGTGGCTTGGTTGTGTTGTATGTGTGCGGTACGTTGATTTTGAGGATGACTGCTGATTGTTTGATGTGCTGCGATACTTGCTTGACCTTCATAAGATGATCCACATCGGCGTTGACGAGGATGGCTTTGACCTTGAAGTCTGCAATGATGTGCAGCAATGCAGGTGCGTCCTCATTCAATCGGTTTTGGTCGATTGGCGCCATTGGTATACATACAGCGCCAAGCACGAAGCATGCATGTACGGCATACACAAAGTCTTCCGAATGCGTGTACATCAAAAGTAGATGATCACCGGCTTGCACCTTGACCTTGTTCTTCAGGTACATTGCGACACCCGCAACTTTCTGGTCGAACTTCTTCCAGTTGACGCCCTTGCCTTCTTTGCCTCGACCGTCGACTGTGCAGTATGCGAGCTCTTCAGCCTGCCGTGACACGCGCCATTGCATGAGATCGTGGATGTTGGAAAACTGGTTGAGAGGTGTCGACGTCCTGTCATCAATAACAACTTCGCGGTGGTCTACGCCAGAATACTGCTTGTCTTGAAGCATCAAGAACTGCTGACGCGCCATGGACGCTTCAAACGACCACATGCCTCCAGCAGGGTCATCACCCAATGCGATGTTGAGGACTGACCTCTCAACACCAAACTTGACGTGGACGCAAGGTAACGAGCCGTTGTCAAATTCCCTCCGACAAAGCATGTTGCCAATTTCTCGCCGTCCGTTCTTGACGACTCGTGGCAGTGTGTTTGGCGCTGTGATCATAACGCAATATACTCGCAGGTGATGCTCTTGATACAACACTTCCATACATCGTTCAGACAGTGAGTCAAGGAAGGGAATGTCGAGTTGTTGCGGTGGTCCACCAGGGTTGGTAGGAGCTGTTGATGCAGCCTGTGTCTCGATGAGGATGATGGGCAGGTATTCGCCGTTGACGTACGAGTCGAAAGATGAGCTACATGGGATTAGAACGCTCGTCTAAAAACGCGAATCAACTTACCAGTCGTAAATCTTGGGAACAGCCTTCATAATACTGGTAACGAGGTGCTGCACGAAGAAGTATCGGTGTTCGGCTTCCAGCTGACCATGCTCGACCCATTCAACGCGCTGTCGGATGCGATCTTCATAGAGACCAAGGATAAACACCTTGCCCTCTACGACGAATCCGAGTAAGCCAGTCCGGAGAAATTCGAGCTCAAGCAACTGCGGGGTAGGACTGCCCTCTACAAATCGGTATGGACGTGCGTGAAATATGGTTTCAGTGTGCTTTTGCAGCTGCCAGAAACCACCAGACAGTGAAGGCGAGTCTACCCAAATCTCTCCTATCGAGTAGGGTGAACACAGAAGATTCGTCTCTGGGTCTACGACGGCTAGTGTCGCATCTGGTATTGGGTATCCAAAAGCGCCAACTCGCATGGTACCAGGCTCATTGGCACGTTTACTAGCCTCTTCTCCTATTGCAAGCACCACAACATCGTTCATCTTGAGTGCTTCCTTGTCTAGCAATATCTCCGTCAACTCTGTCGGACCTTTCTTTTTCTTTTCCTTGGGGTTGTTTGTTGTACCGCCGCCGATAAGACTAGAGTAACCATTGGCTGCTGCACCTTTGTCTTCGACCTCATCTTCATCGTCAGATTCCTGCAGTGCTATGCTCAACGGACATCCCATGCGTTCTTCACCACCTAGCCAGTCGCGTACGGAGATTATCATGCCGCCGTGTTCGGGAAGACATAGCATAGGCGCAATCAACTCCCGTGCTCTGGGGTTCCTGAGCGGTCGGAAATATCGATCTCCCAGAATCTCATGAAACTCACAGTCGACTGTGAGCGTGTCTATCAGGCATATCTTGACAGTGGCAAAGTTGGGCTCCGTGTTCTTTTTGAAGTTCCTCGTAGCCATAGGGTCCTGTTGGTAGTTGTACGCAGCGCGCTTGAGGCCTGGGTAGTCAGCAATCAATATGTTTGATTTGTATTTAGTAATGAGGTGTGCATATAGACCCGGAGTCTCCATGGTTGCTGTCTCGAGCCACACGGTAGTGTGTCCACCATAGACGGCGAACAAGACACTTAAGATAAGACCGGCGCTCTCGCGTGGGTCGAGATAGGAAAGAATCACTTCGGTCGGCGTTCTGGTTTGTGCGGGCGCAACAAACTTTCCCTGTGCGTCGCGCAGGTTGCTGCTGAAAGTGTCTTGACTCTTAGTGTTGGCTGGTATTGTGGTGATCATGGCACTGATGCACGCCATCTGATGCATAATGGTGCGATGGCTGAGAACGACACCACGTAAATCACCGGTTGGTGCGCGCGAAAACTCGATATATGCTACCTCGGGCACTTGCAAAGTTGGAGTGTCGTCATGCTTCTTAGGATGGTAGCTTCCAAACTCGTTCGTCTTCCACCATTCGACTCCACTAGGCCACTTGAGTCGGTTCTGACTAATGTCACGATGGAAGGCTTTGAGATTATTATCCGTAGTCAAAGCGAGATGTGCTTGGGTGGTGGTCAAGAGGAGTATGAGCTTCTGGTAATCGTCGACGCTATTGATGGGTACAGCCACAACGCCCGCGATGAAGCAGCCCATTAGCGCTACGACAAACTCGATAATCTCCGTGTCCCTGTATACGAGCGCCACACGATCGCCGCGATATAGATTGCTCTTGTCTCTGATGACCTTTGCAACCTTCTCAGCTCGACTTGCGACCTTCTCCCAAGTGATAGATGCCGTTTCCTTGCCCTTTGAGTCGAGCACCCAGAAGGCAGTAGATCTCGGCTGTGTGCGGCCGCGATGGCGTAGAACGGCTCCGATGTTGTCAAACTTTGACATTTTGACATTGTGGTTGTGCGGATCGTATACGTCAAAGGGGAGGTCGCGGGGCTCTAGAGGCATCATCGTCTCAGCCGCGCCGCCGGGGAGATCGCTGGGATGCATCATGGGCGGCGGTATCGCAGCAGTGGGGGAAAAGGCATCGCCAGACGAGTAGCGGTTCGGGCCACCGTACGAGTCGCGATGATCCTGCATCTGCTGGCCGGTGAAGTCTGAGAAGTAGCCCTGATTCACTTCCAGCATTGTGCTCCTCCTGCTGGCCTCGCCTGGAGAGCCATATGTGCCGTCGAAGTTGCCCTGGTGGGTGTCTGGGTTGAAGGCGTAGTTGCCCATCATGGTCGGTTCGCGCGAGTAGTTGTACTCGGGTGTCTGTGGCCGCGGTATAAACGTCTCACTGCCCTGGGATAGTTGAGAGGCATTGCGCTGCAGGGACGGGGTTCTCAGACCCAACTGCTTCTCTTGAAAGCGCCCCACCTGGCTGGGAGGATATGCCATGTACTGCGAGGTGGCCGCGGTGCTCGTCGGGGAGCTCGTATAGTGTATCGAGGTGCCCGCTGAGCCCTCATGATGGGATTCTGGCCGCGGGAGCTCGATATGTGGCGGTTGTGGTTGGTTTGGGCCAGGACCAGGGCCAGGGCCGGAGAGGGCGGCGAGTGATGCGGTGCGAGAGCCAGAGCCGTCACTCTGAGCTGGACTCTGCTGGCGCAAGTCGCTCTGCAGTTGCGCCGCGAAGGAAGGACCCAGATACTGCGACAACAACACTGTCCGCCGCTTTTCGTAACTGTGCTACTCGTTAGCGCACGTGGGCGTAGATGATGCGACAGCGACAGCGACAACGACAACTACAGTGACAACTACAGTGACAGCGGGCGTGCATGCGATGGAACAGGTACCGACCCCTTTCGTGTAATGTCGCCTTCCTCGAGCTCGTGGTCCAACTCCTGCAGCTTCGCCTGCAACTCGGGATTCGTTTCGGCCATGGTGTCGTTCCGCGGCGGAGGTGCCGGTGCAGTCAGCCGGAGCAAAGGTGGTGTAGGCTGGGTAGGCTGGATAGCCTGGATAGCCTGGATAGATTGAACGCACTGGACTATGCCGTGACCGCCGACAACATGTCAAGGTTAGCAGGATATGCCGTCTCTACAATCAATGCCGCCTTTCACCCAGGCAAATGCGCGCGTTGAGGATAGCCAATGAGTGGGCGGAAAGGTACATTGACTTCAGGTAGGTTAGACTGTCAGGTACGCGCAGGCCGTCAGATGGAGCAGCCGGTAGGTATGACGTTTTTACCCCAGAGCAGCCGCCTTCTCGCTTGGCGCCATGTCTGTCTCGTCCCTTCCTTGCTGGAGCCCGTCGACTGCCGACGGTCGTGTTAGTCAGCAGACGCCCGTTGTGCCTGACCATGTGGGCTCGACAAAGCGATATGCCTCGGCTCGGGATGCCTGGATCATGCGCCGGAACGCGCCCGAGGGTGAAGACGGTTCAGAACCTCCTTGCCTACATCTCGCTGCCGTCTCCGCTGTCTGCATCTGTAGATCACCATCTCTTCCATTCGCGATACTTGATATAATCTTAGCACCATGGCCACGCTTATCCGCCCTCCGCCCGTGGACGACGCTCAATCCGACATGGAGAGCGTCCTGGAACTGACTTCACTTTCCGACATCGACCCCAACCTCTTCACCAACACGCGCCCGCTATGGCATCCACCGGGTGCGCGTGGTATCTTTGGGGGCGCCGTTATTGCTCAGACGCTAAGTGCGGCACAGAAGACGGTGGACCCCGACTTTACCATACACTCGATGCACTGTTACTTTGTGCTTGCCGGCAATGCGGAAATTCCCATCATCTACCATGTAGAGAGGGTGAGGTCAGGAAGATCGTACGCGACGAGAACGGTACAAGCGCGGCAACGCGGCAGGGTCATCTTCACTACGACTATGAGTTTTGTGAAACAAAACAGTGGAGGAGCGAAGAAGGTCGAGCATGTCTACCCAATGCCCAATGTGCCAGGACCCATTGAGGACCTCGACGACCAAGGAGCTCACACCAGCGATTTTACTCCTTTCCAGAGCCAGAGGCTGCCAATTGAGAATGGTGAGTACTTTCACTTCCCAATCAACACCCTTTCGCAACCTGACCCTGACCAGACGACTCGGATAAGCCCCACACCAAAAAGTGCCGCCAATGGATGCGTGCACGCGGTCGCATCTCCCCCGCCGGTGGCCACGAAGCCCACCTCAGTGCTATCGCCTACATGAGTGACAGCTACTTCATCGGCACCGTCGCACGTACCCACAACCTGTGGCGCTACTCGACCGAGCGCAAGAGCAGAGCAAAGTCGAGCATCGACGAAGACCTTCTGAAGAAGCTGTTGGAGATGGATGATGCGGAGCTGAAGCGCCAAAAATTCGACGATGCCGACATGGAACGCATACGACGGCTGAAGAACGGCGAGGACATTGCCCATGTTGCTCCTAATCCCATGCCAGAGATCGGCATGATGGTCAGCCTAGATCATACAATCTACTTCCATAACCCTCGCAGCTTCAGGGCAGATGAGTGGATCTTCGCCGAAATGGAGACGCCTTGGGCAGGTGATGGCCGGGGCCTAGTATTCCAAAGAATGTACACTCAAGATGGAACACTCATAGCGAGCTGTGTCCAAGAGGTGAGCATACTTCTTCCACGTGCCAAACAAGCTTTTACTAACGTATCCAGGGACTTGTGCGCTTAAAGCAGAATGACAGTAAGCTATAGACCAACATGTGGCGGGGTGATTTGTAGCCCGTATTTGCTTCCATTGGCGCCCGTGGCGTCTTTCGCTTCACCTGGCCAGAGTAGACTTTATCTCTTTTTAGTACAACTTCAGTCGTTTTCTTGAACACCTTGGGCGGTACGAGTCGAGATTCTATACCAATTAGACCGTAGATAATAAAGGTTGCCAGTCAACGTGCAATGCTCATCAAGAACGTGTGTCAACCGAGAGCGCTGTCGTGGACACTCGAGATCAGGGTCCACACTAGCGCCGAACCGGCTGGGTGGCATGACCTTGCAGACGTCTGTTAGATCAGCTTCACGCACACCCAAGATCTTTCCGATACGTTCAGCTTTTCATACCTGCATGGAGTTGCTCTCGTGGTCCCGCAGCCCGCCTCTAGACCCCCTCCTCGGCTCCAGTGAAGACATGATAGCCGAGCTGGCCTAGCGGATTACATCCAACGACCAGCCACACGATGCCGAAGACTCCCAGCCTATTTTGTGCAATCATCCCATAAACTTTCCAACTCACAAACCCCCTCAAAAGGTATGAATTTCAAGCAAGCGGCATGTCTCAATTGCCGCAAGAGCAAGATCAAATGTCGTCGCGAGGAAGGCGCGCCCGTGTGTGAGCGTTGTTCGCTGCAAAAGCTTGAATGTGTGATTCCGGAATTCCATATTGGCAGGCAAAAGGGCGTGAAGAAGTAAATTGCTAGTTTCTGGCTTGTCGACAGAGCTAACGGTATCCAGCAAACGCTCCGGTTTGGAGAAGGCTATATACCAAGTTGAAGAAGCCATCAAGAAGCGGAAATCAGATGCATTCACCAGTCAAAGCACGCTGCAGCAGTTACAGCAGCTTTTAAATGAGGCGCAAGGAGACGAGGGTTCAATTCGAGAGGCAGACACATCGCCTGTATCAGATGTGCATGCGCATATATCAGCAAAAGACATCGCCGGCACTGCTAGCGATGATCAACTTGCTGTCGAGGATGTTGAAAATCCACTTCAGCTTCTTGCTCGTGCATCTGATCTACGCATCGCTACGCCGCAATCCTATGACCCGAGCATTTCAAGCCCAGAAGGCAAATTCAATGGCAGCGAACAAAGTGCTTACCTGGACGTGCATCACTTCTTTTTGCCTACAAAGGCACACCTGGACCAAGGCTCAGGCCTTGATCCAATCGATGTTGGCCTGGTGACGAAAGATGAAGCTGAGATGCTGCTCCAATAGTAAGTTCACCCAGTTCAAGCGCCGACGACTAGCAACTCACAGATCAAAGTTTTCACAGGAAACTGGCTCATACGCGATGGGGCCTTGATCCTTTGGTCCATACCTTGCCATTCGTTCGGAACCGCTCGGCTTTTCTATTCACGACGTTACTCGCAATGACCGCCATCTTCTTGCCAGAAACCTCTGCGCTAGCTAAGAGATTACTTCTGCACCGCAGATTCCTGGCCGAGCAGGTGATCATCCGCAAGTACAGATCTGTCGAGATTGTGCTTGCATTCATGGTCAGTATACCCTGGATGCCTCCCGGGTCGCATGCGAGCGACGATGATACCAGCCATTACTTGGCTACAGCACTTTCCATCGCGCTAGACCTTATGCTGGATAAGGTGATTACGCCATCTACTTCGTTTGAACAGGAGTTTGTCCGGAGAATCCCCAAAGCCGAGTGTCTACATGCGAGAAAGGCACTGGCTATGGATGGGTTTGAAGACGTCGACCCAACTTCAGAATGGGGGCAACGACTTCTTCGTCGCAGAGAAAGAGTCTGGATCGCATTGTTCGTGTTAGAGCGAGGTGTATGCCTGGCCCGTGGCCGCAGCTACTGCGTCCCCAAGACATGTCTGATCATGTACAGCGACAAATGGCACTATCACCAGTACGCCGACGCCCAGGATGGCTCACTGGTTTCCATGGCGGTGCTACGCCGCGATCTTGACGACCTTTTTGCTGAAGTGCGCACTCGGTGTGACAACTACCGTCTAGACGAAGTAGGCTCCAAGATCGCACAAGAGATTGACAGGTCCATCGAGGACTTTTTTAACAGCTGGTCTCGAGCATGGCCATCAGTCATCAGTGATCCGGGGAGTAAGAGCTTACCCCCATATGTTGAAATCCTTGTTACGCACACGCGATTGTCGACATACTCGATGCTCTTGAACCATCCGAGCGCGCCTCCAGAAGTTAAGCGCTCATTTCGCAAGTCTGCACTATCTTCTGCGCTCAACGTGATGCGCGCAGCTATCCAGGGCGAGTCACGTTTGAAGTCCATGCCGAACAACACAGTCACGATGATCTGCTTTGCAGCGAGTATAGCGCTCGCCCTGAGCGCACCTGTACCTGAGGGAAGCGGTAATAAGAAGAGCCTCGCCCCAAGCGTGCGACATCTTATCGAAGATACTGCAACCGTCTTGGAGCGTATTGGCCGTAAACCTAGCCATCGAAACGGCGCATCAGTCGTCTACGGCAGATTCTTGCGCGTTCTAGTCAAACAGGCACCGGATATCGACCCAAAGCCGTCAGTACTTCAACATGACCCTGCGCCGTCAATGGCAATACCGGCCCTCCTATCGCCGTCACACGTCGCAGATGGCGCGTTGCCGAATAACCACAACCTAGGCTCAGATCCTGTCACCGGCTACTGGTCGGACACGCTTGACTTCTCGGCCATGTCCTACAACGAGGTCAATGAAACTGTGACTAATTCAGACCTCTTCTCTGCAGCATTGCTTGACCTGCCGTGGAATGATAGCAATCCACTGTGGACTGATTGGATGAGTCTGCCTGACTTCAATTATCCGTAAGTTGGCCCACTCCAGCGCCTAGCAGGTCTTTTAGAGAACCACAAGACTAGCAGTGGCATGCGGCCCTGACTAGCAATGCTTCTTTGCCGCCAAACTAGTTGTCGCCCATGACTGCGACCGAGTGTTCACATCCTCCAACCGGCGGCCAGGCGGAACGGGCGGAACTCGTGGTCCTGAGGTGGCGCGTCGGCACTCGCTCGGCACGTCCCAGGGGAGCAGCAGCGCCCCGCTCCAAGCTCCCAGGTCACTAGATCTTCGGTAGTTGAATTGACGCCGATATTCGCAAGATGTATGACGTTAGAGCTATTGCGCGGTTGTCGTATGCATTCGATGGATTCTGTTCTGCACGCGACCGCGCAATCTCAGTCCGAGTGTCAACAAGTCGGTGCTTGTTCAACTTCCTTCGCACTCTATATGGGTTGAACTTGCTCATTCTATCTCGTTCACTCGCCTCGCCTCGCCATGGACACCCTGCCTTCGTCATACCGGTTGCTCGCAGCTCTCCCTTCACGGTTGTGTTCGCGAAGACCCATTCCTGCACAATTACGAGCCGCGCGAGCGCTACCACCGCGATGGCAATTCACAGGTCAATTACGAAGCCTCAGTAAAAGCGCGCCGACAATCGATCGCTCGAAATCAAAGCTCTTCAAAGGTGCAGATGAGGCAGTTGCAGATATCGAGCCAGGTTCCACTGTGCTGAGCGCTGGTTTTGGGCTATGCGGTGTCGCGGACACGCTCATTGGAGCGATGCAGAAACGCGGCCCTCAATCGTTGCATTCTTTGACTGCCGTTTCGAACAATGCTGGCATTGAGGACAAAGGAGGTTTGGCACTGCTCACGAAAAGTGGCCAAGTCTCAAAGCTTATTATAAGCTTTCTGGGAAACAATAAGGCGCTGGAGAAGCAATATCTAAGTGGTGGCATAGAGATCGAGCTGTGTCCGCAGGGCACGCTCGCCGAGAGGATAAGAGCTGGCGGTGCGGGTATCCCGGCATTCTATACCCCAACAGCCGTCAATACACTGCTACAAGATGGAAAGATTCCTGCCAAGTTTGACAAGGAGGGCAAAGCCATTGGTTTTGGCCAGAAAAGGGAGGTCAGAGAGTTCAATGGCAAGAAATTCCTGATGGAGACTGCCTTGACCGGCGATGTTGCAATCATTCGGGCACACAAGGCTGATGAGGCTGGTAACTGTGTATTCAGGTAAGAGGTAACCTTGTTATCCTCGTAACTTGCTACTAACAGTCTGGACAGATACACGACCAAAGCGTTCGGCCCCATAATGGCCAAAGCGGCGCGCCTTACAATCGTCGAAGCCGAGGAAATTGTCCCAATCGGAACGTTTGACGCAAACGAAATCGACCTTCCCGGCATCTTCGTAGACCGTATCGTTCCCTCGACAGCCCCCAAGCACATTGAAACCAAGAAGCTTCGGAATCCATCTGCTTCCAAAGACACATCGTCGAAGAATGAAGCTGCAGAACGTCGTGATCGGATCGCCCGTCGTGCAGCAAAGGAACTTAATCAGGGTTATTATGTCAACTTGGGTGTCGGCATCCCCACGGCTGCTGCGTCGTTTGTGCCCAATGGCGTCAAGGTGTGGCTGCAGAGCGAGAATGGCATTCTAGGCATGGGCCCCTACCCGACCGAGGAAGAAGTCGACCCAGACATTATCAACGCCGGCAAGGAAACCGTCACGCTTCTCCCTGGCGCCTCGACGTTTGACAGCGCCGAGTCTTTTGGTATGATCCGTGGTGGGCACGTCGACGTGTCCATCCTCGGTGCCCTACAAGTGAGTGCATCGGGTGACTTGGCAAACTACATGGTGCCTGGAAAGGTGTTCAAGGGTATGGGTGGCGCGATGGACCTGGTCAGCAACCCAGAGGCTACAAAGGTAGTTGTAGCGACAGAGCACGTTGCAAAGGATGGATCAAGCAAGATTGTGCAGGAGTGCAAGCTGCCGTTGACTGGAGCCAAGTGCGTGAGCACCATCATCACCGACATGTGTGTGTTTGAGGTAAATAGGAAGCGCGGCACCTTGACACTCACCGAGACTGCGCCTGGCGTCAGTGTAGAGGACGTTAAAGCGAAGACAGACGCTAGTTTTGAGGTCGCACCGGATCTCAAGACGATGGAATGAGCATTTATTAGACTTGGCGCTTATGTAGCTGTATCACAAAAGTCGCCATAGTTGATCTATGATCTGCACCACGCTCATCACTTATGGAGTACAGGTGCAGATGGTACCTACGCCAATACCGCGTCATGGCGGCTTTAGGCGTCCAAGACAAAAGTCGGCAACACACCGGCTAGCATCATGTGCATCCCTTATCGCGCAGCTCACTCTAGGACCTGTCATGCAAACCCTAATCTTTACATCCCGACATGACGGATCACGCTACCTAGGTATCGCAGGAAGAGAAGGAGAGAAAAAAGTGGATATATGTACATCACTATTACGATTGCGTATGTAAACCAAGAGGGGTGGAGGCGGGGGGGTGATGATCAGTAAGACAAGCAAAAAACAACCAAGTGATTAGCACGCTTGACGCAAGTGTGCGTCGAACCCGAGAAGAAGGAAATGTGGATTTTCAGTTTGAGCCAAGTCGATTCAAGTGGGTAACACGCAAGGCTTCGCAGAGGCTTCGCACAAGAGCTTAGGTCCTCAGCCCGGCCCAGCAGCCTGTGTGACGGAAAAGCTTGGCCTTGGGGTGGAGGGGGCACAATTCAATTCTCTTCAGCTCGAGCCCTCCTCACCGGATTCCAGCTCCCTCCCACAAAACGGCTTATCTTCGCTTTATTCAGTCCAGATAACAGGGTAATCACTAATTTCCGTGTCTCCCCACACAAAACAATGCCGTGCGTCCCGTTCAACAAACACACATAATCACTACGGAATGAACATGAACCACCGGCGGTCGCTAATCTCCCGGTCGGCGCCAAAACAACGCCCGTAGACGCACCAGATGGCTTACACGCTAACGTCCAGGCCAGCCCATCATCTGTGTCGCCTGGCTGCGCGCGTGCATGCCTCTAGTATAAACACGGTATGAGGCGCCGCTGCAACCGTTCAGCTCAAGCCCATGACCAGGTCCGGCCGAGCTAGACTAGGTCAATCTGTGCGCTTAGTGTCTTTTGCGAGGGGGCGGCCCCATGGGGTTCGGGTTGGGGAAAGGGCGTGAGCAAAGAGGGCGTGGCTGGGCAAATTAGCTTGCTGGAGCTTGTCGGTGTCGGTGTAGCGTTTAAGCGTGCGAGTCGTAGTTTGGTGGAGTTGGGTGGAGAAGAGAGACACAGGGTAAGTGGGAAGGTGGTGCGGAGTTGTTCGGTTGATTGGCGGGTTCGGGGGTACATACATGTATATATATATATGTGTGTGTGTGTATAGAAGAAGGAATGTCGGCTGCCAAATCCTCTCTGCGTAAAGGGCTGGATTTAAGCTTTTTTGGGGTCTTGTTTAT
>Ga0265797_10004588_pt1 | contig 20977 bp, 19 predicted proteins | sample P2T30metagenome_FD_192433 | JGI IMG/M metagenome (GOLD analysis project Ga0265797, IMG submission 192433) | Plant litter microbial communities from East Loma Ridge, Irvine, California - P2 T30 | ecosystem: Environmental > Terrestrial > Plant litter > Unclassified | place: USA: California...
GAGGTGGGCGGAGAATACCAGACACCACAATGCTCGCCTCCGGCTTCACCAATGCACCCATCACCCAACTTCTCCTACTGGGAGTCGTCGGGTCAGCGATCATCGCCAGCCTGACAGACACCAAGTACTTCCTCTGGATCGAAGTCCGCCCTCACCTGCTGGATTACTGGCAATACTGGCGCCTCTTGACATGGCAACTGGCATATACCAACAGCGCAGAAGTCCTCTTCGCCGCCATGACCTTCTACCAACTACGAGTAATTGAAAGGCTCTGGGGGAGCCGGAAGTTCGCAGTAGGCACCCACCACCACCTCCATTCGATCCGCGAATGCCCAACATGAAATCCCGGACACTTGCAATTTTTCGAATGGAGGGCTAACCGGCAAGTATTTCACAGTCCTTTCTCCTTTCCATTTACTTCTACACCGCTCTCCTCCCTCCTATCCTCCTCGCCGTGATCATCCGCCCTTTGTCGTGGGGCCACATTAACTACTTGCCTTCTGGCCCGACGCCTTTGGTCTTCGCGCTGCTGGCCCAGTACCACGCGGCTATACCGTACATCTACAAATACCGCCTATCGAGCGCATCTTCAACGCAAGAGTATGGCCTCATGCTCACGTCGAAAGCAACATCCTACCTCTTGCCCATGCAACTCGCTCTCTCGCAGCTGCCTGGATCTGCGATCGCGGCTGGAGTTGGTTGGATTATCGGATTCGCGCACAGGAGGGAGATCTTGCCTGGGACCACGAGATGGAGAGTTCCTGCATGGCTCGTCGGCGGCGCGGAGCAAAAGGAGAGATATGACAGTCTGAGGAGGAGGATGGAAGGTGAGGCTGGGAGGGCTACGGGTGTGCAGACTGATGGCGCTGCCGCGGAGCAAGGTCAGACGAGAAGGAGGGGTATGGTGGGCGGTCTTGTCGACTCATTTAGGGGTGCTGCCTAGTACGGTGCGGTGTGGGCTGGTCCGCGCGGAGTATTGTACGAGAAGCATGGATCTGCATGCTACGAAGCCATCTCCTGTGCACGACTGTGAACAATTCGACACAAATACATTCATTCGCAAAGAGGCTTCCTCTGTGGGCACTTGAAAGCTCGAACAAGCACTCAAAAACTGGCATTCCGCGTCAATTCTTCTCAGATTTACAGTCTATCCATATCAAAGGACAAGGATCTCTCTGTCCGATGATAGTAGAGGATCGACTCTTGGTTCCCGCAACGTATCTACTCCCTCACTTCGAGTGCAGATATGCAACCAATCTCGCCTCCTCCCTCCCTCTTCCATCCTGGACCATCATCATGAAGCTCTCATTCTTCAACACCCTGCCTCCAAACCCAGCAATCAGCCTCTCACTCCACCTCTGATCCTCCCACACAGACCCAGGCAGTTTCGCCGCAGCCCTCTTCACAATAGTCATCATATCGCCAGCCTCGTTACTCGCCTCTCCTTCCACAGCAGTTTTCGCATCAGTAGTGGGTGCAAGAAGCAGACCAGGCTGATACTCGGCGTCGAGCTCCGCCATCCACTTCTCCAACTGTCCCCCTCCAGCAGAATTCTCTCTTATAACAGCCAGCCACGAATAACACAACAACAAAACCCAGGCGTCCTCTTCCCACCCCGCCAGACGCAATTGCTCGAGATCAGATGTGTTGGCATTGGCTTGCACGCCAGCCATGAAGCCTTGAATCACGCTGCCGCTCGACTGAGCGAAGAGCTCTACAGCCTCTTCCAGCGTCGCCAGTCTAGAGCCCGTGGGATTCATTCTCTCGAGATCCTCGAGCGGAAACTCCGGCGACGCAGGGCGGAAGACTCTCAGCGAGGTGCGCAGGCTGTTGATGGTGCTGAGCAGAATCTCGGCCTGGCCGTCGCGGTAGATTTTCGCTTGGGCTTGTCTGGCGTTTTGAGGGGCATCAGGCAAGGCTGCCGAACCGGTCTGCAGTTTTTGGTATTTGGGCGCGAGGGAGGTGACGATCATGCGGGCGATGAAGGGGAGGTAGCGTCTGCCGTGGCTGCTGATGTCTTCGAGATAGTGCGAGATTGAGGGGAGGGTCTCAAACGGCAGGCCGCGGTCGAAGCGGATGATTTGGGTCAGAAGCTCGAGGAGGGGCTCTGGTAGGTCATCGAGGGCACTTGTCGATGTGGACATGTTGTCGGGCATGCGGCGCAGTTTGAAGGTGGCTTTGTCGCCGTTCCATGTGCCTTCTGGGGTGAAGAAGCCGGCGTAGGATGTTCGGAGCGAGACTTGCAGGTCCTCGGGCGGAGGCTTGAGGGTCAGCAAGACGGTGTCGTTCGGGTTGTCGGCCATGCAAAAACCGTAGCCGATCAAGAGTTCGTCGTTTGCTTTGGGCCCGTAGTTGTTGTCGATTTCTTGGCCGGCTTCGATCGACTGAGTGCAGGCCAGGCTGAAGCGACCGGGGTCGAATGTCCAGTCTACTTTGGACGTGTGGTGATGATTGGCGGCATCCATGGCGGGGAAGAGGACCGAAAAGTCGAGGTCGGCGGACGGGACGTGCGACATGTCCATCAGCACTGTCTGTCTGCGGCCGTCGGGGCCTGTCTTGTAGGTTGTCCAGTACTTGCTGTCCTGGGGGGTGATGGAGCGGGACGAAAAGGAGCGAGACGTGAACATAGTGATGGCCCAGCGGAAAAGGTCCCTGGAAAGAAAGTGATCAAAAGAGTGTTGCCTACCTTGACTTGCTTGTCAAAAGCGACTTACCAGGTGATGGGTTTTGTGTCAATACCGGCTGACGCGAGTATAGCAATTCCAGATTGGAACTGATCCTCGTAGATCGCCTTGAGCTTCTTCGTCGTGAACAGGGCATCTGTATCTGCCAGCCAGGCCTCGTCCTCGGGAGTGTCGAACCATAATGGCGTAGTGTGTTGCTCTTCGGGCTGTGGTAGAGACTCGAGATATGGCTTCCAGAACGATTTGGCCCTGTTGAGATACTGCAACGCCAGGTAGAAAAAACCGATGGCTTCGATCTTGAAGGCTTTCCTTTTCTGGCTAAAGACGGGATATTGACCGTCCGCCAGTGCGTTCAGGTATGAGAGAGCGATGGAGTGGGGGACAGTTGCCAGCTTGGTGCCGGGCTCAACTGGTCCAGATGCTCGCCAGTGTACGCCAGCATTGCTGTCGTCAACAATGTGAACATTGGGATGAAGATAGCCGCCCGGCTGACTACGAAGCCAATCTTCCAACTCTGAGACGGGTTTAGTCGAAGCCATTCTCGATCTGATGATGTTGCAAGATTGAGTCTTCGCCTTGGTCATGTCGAATTTACCTGACAGAGTTCTCGGCCAAAAGCCGCCACATCGAATATTATGTAAGCATGTTCGAATCTTGACTTGAACTCATCGCATCTTCCATACCTACGCTCTGTATCGATCAAAATATAAACAGTCTTCCTAGGAATTGGAACGCCAACATTGCCTCTTGAAAAGGTGATATCACTGGCGGATGTACTTCTGTCAAGAAGAAAGAACCATGACATGTATTCTTTCACGGACCAACTCGTCCGAGTGGCTGGGCAGCTGCTGTGCGGGGACAACTCAGGAGCCCAGCAATTGGAGACCTCGGGTCGAAAGCCACCAGTGACCACCCGCAGTGTACAGTATTCAATTGACAAGATGAGGCGCTTTAGCTCTCTCCCGTGTTCTCTGAGCACCATCGCAAAACGGTACAACTCAGACATGGCGCAGAACTACGTCAAGCGAGTCACACTGTTCAAAGTCCCCAAGTCCGAGCACATCGACGAGGCAAGCAAGCAGAGGAAGTATCAGGGCTTGGTGTGCACGATCTGACGATTTTGACAGGTCCTCCAAGCGTATGAGGTGTTGAAGAAAGATGCAAAAAGGGTGCGTTGTGAATACTTCTCCTTTCTTTCGAGCAAGCTGACCAGATTGCAACAGAACGGCGAGCCTTATATCGTGTCTAATGCCGCCCGGAAGGTTCTGAACACTTCATCACCACTCAGCGAAGGCTACACGATCATGTCACAATCTATTTTCAAGAATCATAGCGATCACGACTTCTACGATCGCGAATGTACTGCGCACAAGAAGCTGAAAGCATGTGGTTCCCAACAACGAGTTTATCTGACAGCTTCTAACGCATAACTGCAGGAGACTACCAGCAAAGTCCGTACTGGTGTCATGACAATCGTGACCGAAGGTGCGTGGCCGGAGGCGAAGTTGTGATCGGGTATCAAGTCAGTTGCGGTTGGAATGTCCAAATATGAGCGTCTCCTTCAGCCCACCGAACAGTACCTTGACGGGCGTGCCATACCCTTGCACTCATAACATTCCAGTCAAAGGAATGCCAAGCAGGGATTTCGAAGATTATTGAAGCATGCTTGATGTTTCTTTGAAAGGTAAAGTTCTTACTGGGCTGTCAGAGCTGGAGGATCATGCTCGAGATCAGGGACGGGGTCACTTTATCTTCTTCCCACAATGGCAAATTGTTCCTTCTTATTGACTGCAAATGTTGAATTCGACAGCTAATCTAAGAGCAAACGCCGATAGGAACACTACATACTGGTTGCTTCGCTCCACCTTCGAAACATCTGACATCTGCCGCAGAACTTCCACCGCCATCGCCACCCACAAACACGTTCGCCCTTATTCTCCATTCCAGCCAGCTCAAAGTCAAGCGAAGCATCGGCCAGCACAAGACCCTCCACTCGTCCCACCCTGCTCACGTTTAGATCGCTCCGCAGGCAATAGACGCCAGGGAGAAACCAGCGCTCGCGGTGGGGTTCACCAAGCCCAATCCAGATGAGGCGGCACTAAGAGCTTCGCAGATTCCTGAACCAACTTCGCCGTCGTCCATGTCAATAGCGACATTGAGGTAACTGTCCAAAGAGTCGTCTTCATTCGCGATTCGGACGATGACGTGGCTAATGCTCTCCCACTGATCAGTGTAGCTTACGTCTTGACCTGCAGCATTGCGTTAGCATCAACGTTCATGAAATAAGAAGTGAACCTCGCATTCTGCGAGAGTTCCGGTGGCACTTACCAGGGCAACCGTTGGTCTGCCAGGCAGGGCATTCGCCCGTGATGTAGATGACGCCTTGGCGTCGCGTAGCAGCGCCGTTGTTGTAAGCCGCCTCAAAAGCCAGTTTGGCAAGCTCGAGCAACTGTCCCTTGTCTCCCCTTTTGCCAGGGGAGGCGAAGGTACCCTCGACAGTGATGGTGTACGACACGTCGCTGGCACGGTCCGAGTTGACAACGCGGCTCGTGAACCCGTAGTCTCCAGTGGGGCTGCAGCCCGTCTCCAGACACTCGTCTCTGATGATGTCGAGGATGGTAGAAGGTACGCGAGCGCCGTAGTTCAGCTTGCTGTCTGCGAACTCGATGCTGGAAACGCCGTCACCATTTGGGTTCGTGTAGATCGTGCTGTCTGATTGTCTGGCAACCAGAGCGTTCCCGGCTGCGAAGGGAGCTGCAAGGACGGTCGCGGCCTGCATGGCGATGAGAGCAGTAGGAGCGGTGACTTTCATGTTTGCGGCTTGAGTTTGCTGTCAAGAGACTTGCGGGATAGTGTAGGCTGAGAAAGTGGATTGAGAGTAGGCTGGAGGTAGAGGAGATGGGCTGATGAGTTGAGTTGAGAACAGAAGACGTCTATGGGTGCGTCTCCATGTTTATATAGTCACAGCTCGTTCTTTCATTCTGCGTATTGTTGCATGGGTGTTGGACGATCACGCTCAGTTCTCAGATGCTGCATCATCACCACACCAGCATCTGAGATTGTGTCTTCCTCCGTTTCACGCCTTGCATCATTCGTTCTCGTGTACGGGTCTTAGCCAACAAGTACCCTTGCAAAAGGATGCACTACTTCAGTCGTCAAGCAAAACGTAGCAGCGTATCTGCGGTTCACGGCCAGCAAGATTGGGACCCGTCACACCGTGATGCCAAGCATACCAGTTCCTTCTATCTATACAGGGAGCGAACATGTTTGTGACATTTTGCTCTGATTGGGTCTTTGTTGGAAAAGGTACCACTTGGTGCTTTCTTAGTCCTTGCGTTGATCTTGTTGGAAGGATTGGTTCAGCCTCAGCCAAGCCGCTATCGGTGCTATCTATGTAAATGTACTAATCCACATTGAGGCTCTTGTTCTTAGTAAGGTATCTACATGTAGTAACAAGAGATCGTCGATGTCCCATGAATACTTTTGATCTTCAACAACACCGCCACGGCCGCGGCCGCTAGCATTTGGCCTAGACTGTTGCACATTTCCAACACAGTCGACGCTATCTTTCCCGAAGAGATTGGAGCGCTGCCAAGGTGAGGCTGCAATAGAAGGAATGTGAAGCAGATGCATTCTCGCCTTCGATGATAACGATCGTCGCTGCTAGTTCTACTCTACTTCCAGTCCCGCAGAATCTCAACCGTGTTGGCCGGTCACACATGATAATCCATCCAATATACGCCTAAAGAGAGGCTCCGTCGCGTATTGCCATGACCTGAACTGCTTAATTCTCGATGCCAATGCCACTCTCGGCCCGCTGAGGATTTCTTGTCTTTCAGGAACATGTTGGTGCCGTGAATGTCGAGTTTGCATTGGAAGAGCAGTTCCGGCCAAGGCTTCCAAGTCTCGATGCGCCGATTCGATGACATGCTGTTCTTGCGATGAAGTTCCTGAGCCGACATTGAGTGCTAATCCAACAACGCCGTCATCGAAAAATTCGCCATCCAGACGCCCCTTCTAAATTTGGCTCATTGCATCTGGGAAACTGGCAGTTCCGGACAGCGAGCCTGCTTTGTTGTCTTCCGACTCGAGATTGATACAAGTCTGATCTTCGGCGAAATCCGATGTTTCGTGTCACTCATTCTCAGCCGTGCTCGAAACATTAGACAGGTGCCGTAAACAGTTCTTCGCCGCCTCACGCACTTCTTCATCCGTGTCCATCATCGCAGACAGCTCATAAGCGCGTTGCATCCAAAGATCCCAACGCGCATCTGCACTATCGTCTTCGCGCTTTCTTGCCTTCCAGATCTCGCCTTCCCATCCAGAAAGTGGTCCGCCATCGCCCAAGCCCCAGTTTGACTTTTTGTAGATTGCTCTGCCGCAGATTCTGAACCACTCCGCGGCCGCGCGAATGTTGTCCTCTGACGTTCCTTGATCATGGGTTTCCAGGGCGTCCGCAATTGTGATGAGTCCGTAACTCTCCGGCCATGTACCAAAGGGAAAATCATCGACGGTCATGCCAGCAAGGGTTAGGTGTGCTAGAAAGGCATTTAGATTCGCGAATTGGATTCGTAACAAGTCCAATTCTTCTCCCCATTTGTTGGAGCTTTGCGGGCCTGAAAGGGTTGTTAGTTGACCTGCGTTCATACGTTTGGGCCGTCTTACCTTTCCAGGCCTCCCTGAAGTCCATGGTGAACCACGGTGCATCGGTAAAATAGCGCAGCCCATATTGGCTTACGATCGGCTCGCCCGGTCGGATTTTGGGCGTGTTGCCCCATCGATCATAGGTACTTAACTCCATATCCTCACCCGACTCGTTCCGTGCGGCGGGTCGCCGACATAGCTCGAGTATAAGCTGGACCAGGCTTTGCAGCACTCCATCATCATTGCTGTGTTCGGCTGCCGATATGAAAGCGCATCTGAACTCATTCCAGCATGCTTCCGGTTTTAACTCGCGGCAGAATGAGGCGGCGATAGCGTCGGATACCTCTTCGGGGCTGGAATTGGACTGGAAGAGCGTCTGCAATTGATCGACGACGAAGTTCGCAAATCGATCTATTGCTTGTGAGCCTTTTGGTTCAGGGTCTCGTCCAAATGCGTGGTTGTGATCGCGTGGTCTTTGCTGCAGAAACGATCTGTATTCGCTCGCCCATGCGGACATGTCGGTCATGGTGCTTGTTGAGTGGAGTTACATGCCGGAGCTTGACTTGTGCTCTGAGCGCTGTGATCTGTGAGTATATATGATTGAGCCATCTCACCTGACATGAGATCTACATGCCGGTGTCTATTTCCAACGACCGGTGAAGAGTCTAAGTCCATGTGGGGAGGCGCGAAGGATGGAAGTGTATACTGATTGATCGACAGATCAATAATTCTGGGCCAGGACTACAAAAAAGAACCTAGCAGATACCATCCGTTGCGGTGTTGACAGATAAGGCAACAAGGTGACTCGTGAGCTCTAGGAGGCTCAGAGCACCTCAACAGTCAACATCTTCTTTTGTGATGTTCCGATGACTTAGTGTTCTCATATATCGGCCATTTTACTGGCTGATGTCGTCGTGGCTACACGATCAATTTAGTTTGGTATCCGGGTAAGAGTTGGAAGGTGGCTGACGAAAAGTAACATCCTTCTGATCGGATCGGACGATGACTGTTTTTAGCACTAATCCTAACCCTGTGACGACGGACCAGTGAGAGCTATCGCTCGCCGCACTCACCACCGAGACTCTATTGCGCTTGTTCCTCGCTCGTTGCTCGTTGTTAGTTGCATATCGACTCATTTCATCTCTCACTCCGAAAGATCACGCTCTTACTGTTTTATGAACGGTAGTCCGACATCATCCTCAACTAAACCGCGGTCGGTATCGAAGAGCCAAGAATGGGAGTTTAGAGCTGGGATGAGGAGCCTACAAGCCGGCGAACGCACCAATTCTTTGAAGCTCTGGACCTTGGTATAAACCCACGCAATCGAGCTTTTCAGTCACTTAAAGTAGCGTCAATGGAGCAGTTGGTAGGCTTGATGGGCGTCTATTACATCGACTGACCAACCAAGTTCGTTCACTGTGGTGGCGACTGGAGGCATGGCGTCGTATCATTTAGCGCCGCGCAGACCAGCCTCCTGTCATTCGCTGATGTGCCGCCACGACATCGATAATCTCCGACCATCGTCATATCGCCTGTACCCGTATATTCTCTCTTCGCATGCGGAAATTGTCGCTTTCAATCTGAAGGGGCAACATGATGGGTAACATGCAGCCTGGCGGCGACACGCGCCGGAGCATTGCAAAATTCCAGATGCTTGTAAAGATCAACTACTTATTAAAATTTAGATGGCACTTATCCCCTGAAGTTGAAACCAGGCGCCCGCAATACCTACTCACCTCAAAACTCGTCGACCATGGCAGGATCCATTGGTATACACAGTGACCAGCGTACAATCTTACGATAACGGCACTCTTCTGCCTTCACTGGTATACCTCAACAATCCATTCGAGTCTTGCAACGTTTCGCAAGTTGCCATGTACATGGAGAGCTCGGGAGGAAGGACTGCCGCACCAATCGCCGTGGCAGGTTGGGGCGTGACCGTTCTGGGCATGTCTACCTGCCGAGTCGAGCTTGAGGATGGTCCAGTCATAGTGAACTTGACAGCAGAATGGGATCCATACCCTTCTACCATTACAACATTCTCGGGGTACACTACCTTTCTCGGCCGGGACAAAGATACGCGCGCGAGTTTGTACTGGGGCGAGTCTCTGCTGGCGAGCCACCGTGTGCATCTAGGTAATGCGATGAATGAAGTCGGAGCGAGTACTACGAAATCCGAGATTACCATGACAGTGCGCGGCTCCGGCGAAGACATCACCGACCTGTCTTTCTTCAACATTACTCAACGAAGTGTGGCTTTCCAAGTCGACGATAGCGGCTCTACATTCACTACCATCGGGGTCGTGGATGACGATATGACTGTCGGATCTATGGCCAGGGCCGGCTCCACTCTCTGGCTAGCGGCAGACAACCTGGCTAAGTCCTTCCTGTCAGTCATTCTGACCGACCTAGGTCAGATTATGGCCAAACAGAACATCCTTCAAGACGCAATCCTACTTCAACACTTCACGTCGAACTTTTCCAATATCCTCGAGGGTCACGACACTCGTGGAGCCGGGCCGATGCTAGAGGATTACGACACCCTGAAAGACACGATAGGACCTATCGGTGTTCAACCTGCGACACTTGCCGTCAACTATCTTTGCAACGTACCACAGCTCAAGTCATGGAGCGAGCTGATCGTCTCGATTCTTGTGGCGGATCTTGTCTTTATGCGTGCACTGTGGAGCATATTCACCATCACCATGAGCAGTTGGGTTAAGTACAATGACAAGACAGGAAATTGATGTGAGGGCTGCTGCTCGCGGCGATTACTAGATGACACTAGGGATGAGGAAGCGACGAAATCGAGACGGTCAGAAGAGCTTATCTAAAACGAGAAATCATGCCCAACAATTTTGACAGTAGTCAAAAATACTTTGTATACCTCCACCACGACACAATCAGTGTCCCGGGGTTGGGTGTGTCTTTGCTAAACAACAATTTCGGACGGAAGGGACACGATGGTAGACGTGGTCACGTTCTTTTCCGTCTTCTTTTACAGCTCATGATGTGCTCTACACCACAGTCAGCATCGAAAGGATACGCAAGAGGACTGAGTACTCACCCAAAGTGGAGCTTTGTCTTGCTGAGAAAGTATTCGCCACAAGAGACAGCGGGACTACGGAGTAACGTCAGTATTGACTCCCGGAGGTTGGGAACGAAAGCTCAAGACTACGCACTACTTCTTGAGAGGCCCTTGCAGGATCACATCTTGTCGACCAGTGTTGAAGTAGGCAATTGAGTAGCGGGCTGGGCTCTTGCCGACAGCGTTGGCGCGTACGCGGTGGTAATTCGCCTTGAATCGATCATCGGACCAGGCCACTGCAAATCAATGTCAGCCGACTTCCAGTAAGCTTGAAGCGGGGGATTTGCAAATACTCATCATGTCGCCGATGTTCACTACAATAGGGCCTGTCTTCGCAGGTATGGGTGAAAATTGGCCGCCGCCGATCTTGGAATGATGATCCTCACGCCCGGGCAAGACCTCAAGCCCATCCTCACCATCACGCTGGAAAAGGAGAGTGAGACAGCCGATGTCTGTGTGCGCACCGGCGCGCCACGTGCCAACGGCGTTTTCGGAAGCCATGTAGTGTATCATCCGTAGCTGTGTTTGGTTGTCTTTTGCATTGACATCCATGGCTTTGTTAAAGAAGTCTTCTTCGAAACCCAGCGCAAGTGAGAGGCAAGTGACTAGATGACTATTTAGCGAGGAAAGCGACGACACGTTGTGCCACGCTCGGACGGAGGAAGGCTTACGAACTTGCGCAGAGATAGCTGCACATTTTGACATGAAATTCTTTGTATTCTTGCTGAAATCGGGCACCTGGGAATCTGTGGGCCACTGCGAGTCGCGTTTGAGCCAGAAAGATTCTTTCTGGTCGACTGTGTGTGGCGTTTCCGCCCGCACTTGCTTCTGTATGTGTATTAACTGTATGTTCTCGTGGTATCGACGAAAGTTTCTGATCTCTACCTTGTATTCCCACCCATCATTGGTCTCGAGCTTGTGAGGAATCTCTCCCTTGACATCGTGCGGAAGATCGAAGTAGGCTTTGGAGAGTTTGAATTGGGCATTGATCTCGTCTATAGTGATGCCATGGTCGACAAGACTGAAGAAGCCAATAGTCTCGGAGGCTTCGAGTAACTGTTGAATGATCTCCTTCTTCCGGGAATTGAAATCTAGAGCATCGGTTAGAGCAGAAGAAACCCTGGGGTAACGATGTCAAACCTGAGAGAGATATCACAGGCACGTCGAGCATGGATGACATCTTCGAGAGCTGGCGCCAGGCAAACGTGTCAGAGCTGAAATCAAGTTTCGGTGATTTGTGGTATTTGGCAGCCGGGACGCAGTGTTAAAACCACTTGCTCATTCGTGTCCGAGCCGAGTGAGGTTCAAGTCTGTGTGATCGTCAGTCTCGGATAACGCACCATGCGGATTGCAGTGGATGCAGAACTCGGCCTGACAGAACCGGCGATTAGCACGTCTCGGCTGATGCACTCTCACATGTTGGAGCACTGATACAAGGACTGACGTGGTGCAGAGTTCCGCGATCATTATTATTGCCGATCTACCGACATTTCTCGAATGAATTCGTGGGAACGAAGGAACTTGCAGCCAATGCGTGAGCTGGCTGCAAATTATGTCGCGTAGTGGAATACGATTCAGCTGTCGTTATGCCGCGACAGACTGCTACTTGGAGGTTGGGTGAGAATTCCTTCTCGGAAACATGGTGCTGTCATGGCTTTGAAAGATACGTTGGAGGCCAGCAATGATTTAGTGGTGGCTGAACTTTTGGATGTTCTACTCGGCACACACGATCGTACCTTGGCGGCGATTGCACGGCATGCCTGATCGTTATCATTTGCGCCGATAGTGCCATGATGGATAGACGAGCTGGTAGATCGTGCGGATGACTTCCTGAGGTTGTAGGCGGCTCTCCATGGCTCGTTTCCGGTCTATTCGAAGACGACTGCTTTGAAGCCATTGCCGGAACTTGGATCCATGAGGTTCATAGCCCAATTTGAGCAGCAGTATCATCAGCGGAATAGCGAGGCACGTTTGGTATCAACGAAAAAACAGCGTAGTCCTCACGGTCGCCCGGCAGTAGACACACAAAGGTAACGAGAAGCTGGCGCGGTCTTTACACGCGCCAGCGCACGCATCTTGTGATCTGAAAGATGTTCATCATACGTGTTGGTTATCAATAGTAGCACGTCCAATGAGGCTACAGAAGGCATGTCACAGCGCCCCTTTCACAGTTTGGGCTCTGAGTCAATTTTGTCAGCAATATCCGGGAAGCTCTTGATATTAGCTTGTAGAGAAATTCGCACCGGCGACGGTCAACCCCGGATGTGTGCATGACTGTATGAACTGCAGCAAAGGAAGCGACTGCGAAGTATCACTTGTACCGATTGACAGGACGTTCCTATGCTGCGCGTCAGTTTTGCGAATCCAGACTGATCGTGCGGCACTGTGGATACTGACGAAAGGTGGTTATGTCCATCGACCACATGGAACATCGGATGAGTCCCTGCAGGATGGCTACGTCTGCGATACGCTGCGAAAAACGCGAGTGCGGCATCAGAGGCCTCTTTGCTGTATCATGCTATCAGTGTCAGTTTATGAGCATCGTTGTAGGATGGAGAAACATACACTTCCCATTTGACGGTTCCGATGTAGTGAGGCACTCTCAAGGCATCGAGAATAGAGGAGTTCTCCGGAAGACCTTCAAACAGTGAAAGCGGCGACCTCGACTGAAAGTTCAATTAGCCTGGCAGCAATCACCATTCGTTATCATTCGGCTTACCCGCCACACATCCTCTTCCGTCGAGCCGTGATAATTTTGTAAGACCCTTCGGCGGATTGGTCGCGTTGTGTCGAATTGGAAAGGCACGCTCAGATAGATGACTCCCACGACTGGTGGGTGTACAATATTGATGCTCGAACGACGTCCTGGATCACCTTGAATGGGCATGTCAGCAAAATGGCGCACAATGGACAATGCGCTAAGACCTCCTTGGGTTCAGCCCCTACCTTGCGCGTAGAGGTTCATTGCGATGTGTGCACCGCCAGACGAGTGGCCAAGCAGGACTACTCTGTTACGATCGCCACTGCCATACTGAGACATGCTAATGTGCTCATGGACCCACTCACGAGCTCTTTGTACATCGTCCGCGCCAGCGGGATATTGAGCTGAAGTCTCTAGGTTGACCGAACAGCCCGGATCCGCCTTTGCTTGTCCTTCATAGCACACCAGCTGGTGGTTTACGATGACGACGACGATGCCCTGAGCAGCAAAGTAACACCCGATGTTACCCCAGTACTAAGAATGTGAGCATGGCGCTGGTTGGAAAGTCCATGGCAACACCAACCTTGTTGCTCCATCTTTTGTCTCCAGAAAAAAACCCGCCCCCATGCATGAACAGAAGCACGGGTTTGGTGGACGTGACATCGTCAATGGGCGCATATACATCCAGAAGGTTGCGAGATGCTGGCCCGTAACGGATATCTTTCGTCATTCGACAGCCTTGTGATTTCGTATCCGGCAGTGACTCGTAGAGTTCTCTCCATGTCTGCAAGTCGGAGATTGATTAATTACCATTGCGCCAGAACGATCACATCCCACCGACTGACCTCTTCATCCCCAAGGGTGAAATTCGTGGTCTCCTGTCGAATTTTTGCGAAAATGCTTTCCATCGTGAGGACCGCGAAAGGCGAAGACTGGCGAACCCTTGCCTGCTAAGCCTGCAATGGTCAATGTCTATATGTAGTGCTTTGGCTACGATCGCGAAAATCGACATGGTTGAACTTGACCTTGAGTGCCGAGGAATTGATAACACTTCACGGCCCATTGGCCGAACCCGAAGGATGCGGACGGCATATTCCTAAGCTTGAGTGCGCATGCCGAATACCCTATCCGATCTGTCGTGCGGAGAGAAGATAAGTTAACATCTTCAAGAAAGTGTCCGCAGAGCACTCATCCGGTTTCCGCCCCCGTGGCATCTTGGCGTCGTTGGCCAATCGGATGGGGGCAGATCGCTATCACAACACCGGAATCATCCTCCTTCCAGCAGTGTCACTTCAGTCTCGGCACACGGATGTCGACGCGTCGAACGATGCCGCCTCATTTCAATGCTTTGTCGAAAGGTATCGTGCCCATGGTTCAACTGATTCTACTACACAACTAACAGCGTCATGCCTCGCCCACGCGTCCCTCCCGAGAACCGCGTCCGCGCCTACCGGGCGTGTGATCCTTGCAAAGCATCTAAAATCCGCTGCGACTCCCAGCTGCCTTGCGCAGCCTGTAACAAACCATCTCGGGTGGTGCACTGCACCTACGGGATACCTACTCCTCCCGGGAAACGTACGGCTAGGAGCAATGGTCAGCGGAGGAAGTCGGAGCAGTCATACCAAAGACCGGCGGGCTCGTCCAGGAGTCGCCGAGTTTTACCAGAGCTGGTGACAAGTTCTCCGTGTCCTCTTGAGTCTGATGGCCGGACCGAGATGGATACCACGCTTCGTGCAGATGTAGCGACCGCCGAAGAGGACAGTCAAGAATCGCCGCAAGAACAGGTGGTCACAGGCCCCAACGGTGAGAAGCGTAAGTCACATTCCCGTAATTTACTCTGCGAGGTCATGTCATGGCTGCTGATCTGCCTGACTGAGCATAGTATATGTTGGCGAAAATGCATCACTATCGTTCTTGGACTTTTTGAGACACAGCATGCGGCGGCTTGTAGGTACAACACCTTTCACCGATGGTCTACCGCAACACATCGCCTTGACAATGGATCGAGATCCTTCGGAACAAGCGGACGTTCAACTCCAAGTCTCCTTCGAGCACAGGCGGGCACTGTACGGGTATTATGCCGTTCAGTCCAGTGGCGTCTTACAGCTCTTCTCTGCAGAAGAAGCACAAACGCTACTTGTGAACGACCTACTCAAACCGGAACCTGGCAGCCGACGCGAAGACCTTGCGGCCATCGATACCGCATTGGCTATTGGAGCGCAGGCACGAGCGGCTAGCTCCAATGCTGGCACTCTTGACGCTCAATGGGCAGCCGCGTACTTCAGTCGCGCTCGCGCCATCGCCTTCGAGAACATGCTCGCAAATCCCAGCCCAGCGCTCGTTCGGCTATTCGTGTTGTTGGCTTTCTACAATGTAAGTACATATCGACAAATCCCGGCCGCAATCTACTTAGGCATTGCATCCAAGGCGGCCGTCATTTTAGGTTTGCACCAGCCAATGAGTCCCAAAGTCGTGCGTCAGGGCGGCGATCACGCCTGGAGAATGTCTATCTGGCACAGCCTATGCATCCTGGATGTTCTGTCGAGCTCCCTCCTCGGACGGCCTTGTACTGCACCACGTGCCACACGTCACGATATCATGGCGTTGCCTCTCAATCCCTCTCAGCCGCAATTCAATGCTACTCTTATTGCCGCTTCCATCTTGGACGACATATGCCTTTCGCTCAATGGACCCGAAATGATCGATGCGCAAACTACGCATAAGCTACTTGCACGCTTGCGTACATGGTCCCAGAGCCTTCCACTGGAGTTGCGCAATGTCAAATGCCGAAATACAACATCACTGTCCCAGAGTGAGGCACTATTGATCTTTGGTAACGTGCACGTCTCCAGTGTATACTACTTTGCAACAATTCTGGTTACGCGTCCGTTTCTAGTTCGTCACCTTATGAGCGGAATACGTTTGCGCGCAGGCCAGACAACAAGAGTCCCCTCGGAGTCTGCAGATAGGGCGCTGGCGCAGGTCTGCACGGCCTCGGCAGTCTACATGGGCCAACTGTGTAGAGTGCTTGCCAGTATGAGAGTGCACGACGACCGCCACCCGTTGAGCTTGCCGAGTCTGTTCAAAGCATGGGCTTTCAGTTCGGGCTTGATCATTGGATTCTCAATGCTCGCCGACGAAGGTCGCCCCGATCTCAACGACGCTTTCCAAGGCATATTGGTGGCTCTGGATGCGGGCAGCGATCTCAATCCGCAATCTAGGCTTTATGCAGAAACGCTCCGGGCCTTCGCCGACACAATCAGTACTCATCAACGCATGTCCTTTCAAAAGTTACCACAGGCGGCGGAGTCTTTTGTCGAACAAATTTTGTCCTTCGAATCAGGGCATCAAGAAGACACCGTGTTCGACATGGTTATGTCACCTGGCGCACCAACGAACAATGCCAACGTTTCGTTGCTTCCTGACGGATTGCAGACCGATGTGTATGACTTCTCCAACATGGATCACGATTGGGCCAATCTAGGGATACAGTTTCTGGAGCCATTTGACAACGATTGCGGGGTTGGCTTTGCGTAGCAAGGGGTTGCGGATGGTCTGACGAACTCGAATTGCATCACTGTATTGACTGTTGTGTTGAACTCCACGGCTGATCAGAGAAAAGCCCTGACTATAGCTCCAGCATTGACCAATCCACGAGCTTCCACGTGCGATCCTCGTAGGTCAGCCACAGAAGATACCCCAAGCAAGCCCAAAGTTGCCTCTACCTCCTGCCTCAAGATGTTTATCGCCTTGTCCAGTCCCTCACTTCCAAATGCCAAAGCATACAGAAAACCACGACCAATCGCTACGCCTTTCGCCCCGAGTGCCAGCGCCTTCACAATCTCGGTACCACGCGTGATACCTCCGTCGACGATAACGTCGCACCTCTCCATGACCTCCGGACAGTGTTCCCGGATTTCCAGAAGTGTCTCCAGCGCAGATGGGGCGGCATCAAGCTGACGACCTCCATGGTTAGAAAGCCATGGATGGGCACCATAATGCATGCAAAGCTGGGCGTCTTCCCAGGTTTGTATACCCTTGATAGCAATTGGGAGATCAGTAATCGACCTCAACCACTTGATCGCGGATGGGAAATCGAAGCGATCGTAGACCGGGCTGTGAGTCTCATCAGGATACTGTCTCGCGAATCGAAGGACCCATCGACTTACGGGCGGGACACAGAAACAGAGTTTATCCGACTGTCATCATCTTCGTTATCCTCGGACTGTGACTCGGCAATAGTGAATCGCATATCACGCTCACGCTTCCCGACCTGGACAGCATCTACCGTCAAAGCAAATCCACGATAACCAGCCGCGACAGCTCGCTCAATCTGCTTGGCGGTATCTGCGAGGTTCTTGAACGCATAGATCTGCCAGTAAAGGACCTGTCCGCATGCTCTTGCATCACTCATCTCTTTGAGAGTAGAACCAGCGTTACTGCAGGCCCACTGGAGGATGTCATGCTTGGCGGCTGCTTCTGTCCACAACACTTCCCCCAACCGATGCGAAAACTTTCCGCCGCCGGCCGGTGCAATGAAGAACGGCGAGGAAAACCTGTTGCCAAGTAGCGTTGTTGAAATGTCGACATCGCTGCTGGGTACGAGCACGCGCGGACGTAGGCGTATTGCGGACCAGGACTTCTTGTTCCAACGGCAAGCAACCTCGGAATCCGCGCCTGACTTGAAGACTGTCGCAATGGTGAGCAGAAGTCGCATCGACACTGAAAGCGAATTGTCTTACAGGCAAGATATTTAGGCGGCAAGATCTTCGCGGCAGCTGCCTCAAAGTCATCAATGTTGATGACTTGTCGAAGAACGCGACGATGCCATTTTCGTTGTTCCCTGGCTTGGTCCTCTAAAGCAACGCTATCTCGGTTCTTCGGGGACGGTACATCAACATACCCTATCTTAGGCCTGGACAAGCTTCAGCTTTTGCTCAGCAACGATATCATGATCTTGACTCGGGTTTGAAAGACTTACAAGCGGGCTATGTACTTTTCCAGCAACTCCACCGAATGGACTGCGTCAAATGCATCTGTGGCGTCTTTCCCAGCAGTGCATAAGATCACGCTTTTCCCGCCGGGATGCTCTTCGATGAAAGCGGTCACGTCGAACACGCTGCCGTGGATGACGACCCAACAGCTTGAGGCAGTGCCATGTCGGGCCACTTCGTCCATTTCCAACAGCTTCAAACTCATCTTCGATACGCAATGATCTGGAGAAAAACTATTGACAAATTTGGTATTAGGAGCGCAGGACTGAATACATCGAATCCAGCCCAGAAGTATACTTCGTCCTGATTGGAAAGAAGGTATCTTTGTGCCTTCCGGATCATGCACTCGGGTCGTGCACCGTCTTTATCTTATGTTACCCCACCCCCGACACCTTGGCTACCTAGACTGAGGCCGTGAGCCGGGCTGCCAGATGTTCCGATATTGTCAGTCGAGCCACTCCCCTCGAGCTCAACATGCGAGCTCTATCTTCCAATCGCCTTCGGCTAGAGACCCTTGCTGCTTCGTCGTAATCCGATATCTTTGAATTATCAAAGTCCAGATGCAGATGCTCGATTTGGGCTTGCCCTTCCCCTTATCCGATGTATGTTGTGATAGCAACAACTGTTAAGACTATCAAGATAGGTACTATCATTTGATCAGTCGGGAACAAACCATTACTGCCGGAATTTCACTTCCCATAACACATTTTACCAACCTGAGCGAAGCATAGGTATATACCGCATGCCTGCCGCATCTTCGAGCTCAGCATCAAGCTACCCAAAAAAGCCGCCGCTGGGTGATCAACCGACCATGGACCCCAACGCCAAAGAAATGAAAGACGATAAAGACATGAAACCCCTAGAGGTACGTGATACCATCTTTGGTTAACGCCGCTCGTTCGTCGTCGCTGACGATCAACCTCCAAAGGTAACAGAGTCCATCGCCGAAGGTCAGATTGACGAGATCACCCTGAAAGAACCGACTACCCAGAATGACAAGGCTCTTGCTTTGCTGGCAGCTGGAAATGTCGATTTCGATCCACGCTCTCCAGAGGCCAAAGCTGTCTTGAGGAAGATTGATCTGCGAGTCATGCCCATATTACTTATTGTATATGTGCTCATGCTGGTGGACAAGAACAGCATCTCTTATGCGAACATCATGGGCATCAGAGAAGATGTCGGGCTCGACGCTTCGGAATTCTCATGGTTGGGCTCGATCGTGTAGTAAGTCTCTTGCAACTCTCTTTGAACGATGCCGACAATAACAGTTGACTGACATGCATGGGTAGCTTCGGATATCTAGCAGGAGAATTGCCTGTGTCCTTTCTGATGCAGCGAGTACCGCTGGCCAAATTCTTCGCCGTCATGACACTTCTTTGGGGCTCGATCATGCTCTTTCACGCCGCATGCGGGAATTTTGGTGGCCTCATCGCTGTACGGTTCCTCCTGGGAGCTGTAGAAGTCTGTGCCGCTCCCATAGTGATCTACATCCTCGGATCCTGGTACTCCAAAGAGGAGCAGACAAGCCGCATCGCCATCTGGTATTGTGCATCGGGACTAGGTCACATCTTTGGTGGGTTTTTCGCATACTGTATATACCAGGCACCACACCACTTCCGCTGGCAGGCGCTTTTCCTGTTCGAGGGCGCTCTCACGATCGTGGTGGGAATATGGATGTGGTTTTTCCTAGCTGCGTCACCCACGGATGCCCAATGGCTGAACGACGACGAGAAACGCATTGCACTTGAGCGATGCCGCGAAAACAAGACCGGCACTGAAGTCTGGAAATTCAACAAATCTCAGCTACTTGAAGCGTTGTGTGACCCCAGGTTGTACCTGGTGTTCCTTTTCCTCTTCTCGACTGGGTTGCCCAACGGTGGTCTTTCTGTGTTTGGACCTGCGATTATCTCCGCATTTGGGTTCACACCAGAGCAAAGTACCCTCATGAGCATGGCCCCAGGTGCCGCAACTATCACGGGATCTCTGCTTGCGCTGGTTGTCGCGCAATATACCAATCGAACTCTCGCTGGTATATTCTCTTTGGCATTGTCGTGCGTTGGTGTCACGATGATGTTCACAATACCCGCTGAGCAAGCCGCTGCCCGCTATGGAGGATACATTCTCACCCTACAGTGTACGTCCGCTTGGTCCAATGCTAAATTTAGACATGCTGATCTTGGAGAATCTTCAGTTCCCATCTCTGTTCTCTTCGTTATCAACTTCATGACCGCTGGTGTAGGCGGCTCGACGAAGAAAGTTGCCTTTGGCGTTGCTTATCAGCTTGGATACACTGCCGGAAACATGGTTGGACCTCAGACCTACCGAGAAACTGATGCGCCGGACTACTATGTAAGTACTGGGCCATCCAATAATCTTGGTTCTTGGCCGAGATGTTGACCGTCATTCCAGATCGCCAAATACACCATGCTGGCCTTTTTGGTGTTCTGTATCATTTTGCTCGCTGCTCACGGATCCTTACATTGGTTTTGGAATCGTCAGAGAGATTTTCAAGACTCTAAAGACAGAGAAAGTGAGTAACCTCCAATGTTCCCATTCGTCACGCGTAACCGGTGCTGACAATCTTACAGATGGGGTGGATCAAGTTGTGACTGAAAACGAGGAGTTTCTTGACTTGACCGACTTCCAGCTTCGGTCGTTCAGATATCCAGTTTAGATGGACGATCACTATATACGCAGTCCGTCAGAAGTACTAGGGAAGCGTTGTATGAGATGAGTCCTTGCTCACAGGTTTCCACCCATTCGAGACAGCCGTTGAAGTCACACTCTTAGCGGAGCTACAGTGAACGTCCCATAAATACTAAACCGTCACACACCAAAACTCCCTCACAGAGATGATCTCCTTTAT